>JAEEGL011014284.1_pt1 | contig 11594 bp, 12 predicted proteins | sample 9134231 | NCBI WGS metagenome assembly JAEEGL01 (sample SAMN16246548, study PRJNA631951) | gut metagenome | biome: gut microbiome; feature: rumen; material: fiber-attached | host: Bos | place: Iran: Karaj | collected 2018-10 | reverse complement strand
CGCGCCGCCGCGCATGCTCATCGCCTTCCTTGAGAACAACCTGCAGGCCGACGGCAGCGTGCGCATCCCCGAGGTGCTTCGCCCCTATATGGGCGGCAAGGACCGGCTCGTGCCCAAAAAGTAAACGGACATTCGCTTTGAATCATCATATACGGAGGACCAGAAAATGAGTTACGATCGGATCTACAACTTCTCGGCCGGCCCCTCGATGCTGCCCGTTCCCGTGCTGGAAAAAGCGGCGGCGGAGATGCTCAACTACGGCGGCAGCGGCATGTCGGTCATGGAGATGAGCCACCGCTCCAAGGCCTATGAGGAGATCATCACCGCCTGCAAGGCGACGATGCGCGAGGTGATGGACATCCCGGAGGAGTACGACATCCTGCTGCTGCAGGGCGGCGCCTCCTCGCAGTTCGCCATGGTGCCCCTGAACCTGATGACCACCGGCGCGGCCGATTACGCCGTCACCGGCCAGTTCTCCAAAAAGGCCTGGAAGGAGGCCGCCCGCTACGGCGACGCCCGGCTCGCCGCCTCCAGCGAGGACCGCAACAACACCTATATCCCCGCGCAGGACGCCCTGAAGCTCTCCGACGACGCGTCCTACCTGCACATCTGCTTCAACAACACGATCTACGGAACGAAGTGGAACTACATCCCGCAGACGAAGGCCCCCCTCGTGGCCGACATGTCGTCCTGCATCCTCTCCGAGCCCGTGGACGTGCGCCGGTTCGGCCTCATCTACGCCGGCGCGCAGAAGAATATGGCCCCCGCGGGCCTCACGGTGGTCATCGTGCGCAAGGACCTGCTCGGCCACGCGCGCGACATCACGCCCACCATGTTCAACTATCAGATCCACGCGGAGGCGGAGAGCATGTACAACACCCCGCCCACCTATCCCATCTACATCTGCAAGCTCGTGCTGGAGTGGATCCGCTCGCTGGGCGGCCTTGCGGAGATGCAGAAGATCAACCGCCGCAAGGCGAAGATCCTCTACGACTATCTGGACGAGAGCAAGCTCTTCCACAACCCCGTGGAGCCCGCCGCGCGCTCGATGATGAACGTCACCTTCGTCACCGGCGACGCCGACAAGGACGCGGACTTCTGCAAGCAGGCCGCCGCGGCCGGCTTCGTCAGCGTCAAGGGCCACCGCTCCGTCGGCGGCATGCGCGCCTCCATCTACAACGCCATGCCCGTGGAAGGCGTGGAGAAGCTGGTGGAATTCATGAAGAAATTCGAGCTTGCCAACCGGTAAGAAGAAACGGAAGGGTATCATGTACAAGATCAAACTGCTCAACAAGATCAGCAAACACGGAACGGCCCTCTTCGACCCCGTCCGCTACGAGGTGGGCGAGGACGTGCAGGAGGAGAACGGCATTCTGCTCCGCTCCGCCGACATGCACGAATACGACATGCCGAAAAGCCTGTGCGCCATCGCCCGGTCGGGCGCCGGCGTGAACAACATCCCCGTCGCCGAGTGCGCCGAGAAGGGCATCGTGGTGTTCAACACCCCCGGCGCGAACTCCAACGGCGTCAAGGAGCTCGCGGTGTGCGCGCTGCTCCTCTCCTGCCGCCGGGTGGCCGAGAGCATCGCCTGGGCCAAGTCCATCGCCGGGGAGGAAGACATCCCGAAGCTCGTGGAGAAGGGCAAGAGCCAGTTCGTCGGCCCGGAGCTGCTCGGGAAGACCCTCGGCATCATCGGGCTCGGCGCCGTCGGCGCGAAGCTCGCCAACATCGCCTGCAGCCTCGGCATGACCGTTTACGGCTACGACCCCTTCATCACGGTGGACGCCGCCTGGCAGCTGAAGAACGCCATCCACCACGCGGTCAGCGAGGATGAGATCTGGGCCAACTGCGATTTCATCTCGGTGCACATCCCCTGCAACGACCAGACCCGCGGCAAATTCTGCGCCGAGACCTTCGCGAAGATGAAGGACGGCGTGCGCATCATCAACCTCGCCCGGGGCGAGCTCGTCAACGACGACGACATGCTCGCGGCGCTGCAGAGCGGCAAGGTGGCCTCCTACGTGACCGACTTCCCCAACGCCAAGACGCTCGCCATGCCCAACACGGTCTGCATCCCGCATCTCGGCGCCTCCACCCCCGAAAGCGAGGACAACTGCGCCGCGATGGCCGCGGAGGAAATGATCGACTATCTGGAGAACGGCAACATCCGCAACTCCGTCAACTTCCCCAACGTGGTGCTGGAGCGGGGCGGCGTCTGCCGGATCTGCGTGATCCACCGGAACATCCCGAACATGATCTCCACCGCCGCGGCGGCCCTGTCCAAGGTGGATATCAACATCGACAACTGCATCAGCAAATCCAAGAAGGATTTCGCCTACACCGTTCTGGAGACCGACGCCGACGTGACCGAGGACACCGTCAAGCCGCTGTACGCGGTGGACGGCATCATCCGCGTGCGCATCATCAAGTAAAAGAACCGGAAAAGCAAAGAAAGGCGGTACCCCGACATGGCAAATCAAGCCCGTTTCCGCACCGCCATTTTCGGCGGTTACAACTGCAGCGACGTCATCGACTTCATCAAGGAGGAGAGCAAGCGCAACCGGCAGGAGCTCGCCCAGAAGGACGCCCGCATCGCCGAGTTGGAAGAGAAATTCGCCGCCTCCGCCCGGGATCTCGCGGAGGAAAAGGCGAAGGCGCGCCCCGATCTCGAGGAGGCCCTGCGCGTCAAGGAGACGGTCATGGACGGTCTTCTCGCGGAGAACGCCTCACTGAAATCGCGCCTGGCGGAGCTGGAACAGCGCTTTGACGAGCTCTCCCGCTCCTGCGAGGCGATCGCCGAGGAGAAGCAGTATCTCGTGGACCTGGAGATCGACGCCCGCAAGCGGGCGGATGCGGTCGAAAAGGCCTCGGCCGAGCGGGTCGAGGCGATGGCCGGCGAGGTGCGCGCGCGCATGCAGGGCGCGGCGGAGCGCATCAACGCCTTCGGCGCCGACGCAGACGCCAAGGTCGGCGACGTGCTGGCCCACCTCGCGGAATACGCGGAGACCCTGCGCGGGCTCTCCGCCGCTTTCGCGGACACCCGCCGCGAGGTGCTGGACTCGGTGGAGAGTTTCGCCGCTCTGCCCGAGGCGGCCGCCGGGGAGGCGCCGGACGGGGAGATCCCGGCCGAGGCCGCGTCGGTCGATGACGCGCCCGTTGAGGACACGCCGGCCGATGAAACGCCGGCCGGGGACGCGCCCGAGGCCGCTCCGGAGGAGGCCGCGGGGACCGGGTCCGAGGGGCCCGAAACCGCTCCGGAGGCCATTCCGGAGGAGAAGCCGGAGATCGAATGATCGCCGCGGGCGGCGGGATCCGTTTCCCGCCGCCCGATTCATTTTCCGTCTTATAAAAAGGAGACGTTTTATGCGCATCACATCCGACATCCCCCGCCTGCGGGATCCCTTCATCCTCCGGGTCGGCGGGACCTACTACGCCTACGGCACCGGCTGGGTGTACTACAAATGCGAGAGCGGCGATCTGCGCGGGCCGTGGGTCGGCCCGACCCCCTGCGTGGAGAAGCCCGACGAGGCGGACGATCAGTTCTGGGCGCCGGAGGTGCACGAATACCGCGGCGCGTTCTACCTCTTCACGACCTACCACTCCTCCGTCACGGGGCACCGCGGCTGCAGCGTGTTCCGCGCCGAACGCCCGGAGGGGCCCTTCCGCGAACTGCGCCCGGGCCACACGACGCCGAAGGACTGGGACAGCATCGACGGCACCCTCTACGTGGACCCCGAGGGGAAGCCGTGGATGGTCTTCGTGCACGAGTGGACCTGCACGCCGGACGGCGTGGGCCGTTTCGCCGCGATGCGTCTGTCGGACGATCTTTCGGAGGCCGCGGGCGAGCCCGTCGAGCTCTTCCGCGCCGACGACCCGGTCTGGGCCGCGCGGAAGGTCACGGACGGCTGCTTCATGTACCGCACCTCCTCCGGACGTCTGTTGATGCTCTGGTCGAACTGGGACGATGCGGGCTACTGCGTCGGGATCGCCCACTCCGAGGACGGCACGATCACCGGCCGCTGGATCCAGGAGGAAAAGCGCCTGTATTCCCGCAGCATGACGGGCGATTTCGACGGCGGCCACGGCATGCTCTTCCGCGGGCCGGGGGACCGGCTGTATCTCTCCATGCACTCGCCCAACGACCCGCGCGGCGGGCGCAAAGAGACCCCGGTGTTCCTGCCCGTTCGCGAGCAGGGGGACACGCTGGTCTGGGACGCCGACTGACCCCGCTGCAGTTTGAAAAAAAGAGCCCCGTCCTTCTCCTTTTCGGAGAGGACGGGGTTTTCTTTTATTCCGTTTTCGCTCTTCGGGCGCGCAGCGCGTTCCGTATGCACAGAACCGCGCCGATGCAGGCCAGGCAGAGGAAGGTCCCGGCGGTCACACCGGCGAAATCCAGCGCCGTGTCCGCCAACGCGGGGCCGCGGCCGGAGAGGAACTGCAGCAGCTCGTCCACCGACGCGACGGCGAGCCCGACGCACAGCGATACGAGCACCCGCGGCATGCGGCGTTGCAGGATCAGCCGCCAATAGGCCGCAAGCAGTGCGCCGAGCAGAAAAAACTCCGTAAAATGTGCGAGTTTTCGCACCAGATGATCGTTTATTTGCTTCGGCGGCACGAACAGGGCGAGGAAAGGGCGGACCCATTGGAGGACCCACCCGGATCTCGCCCGGGATATATCGACGCCCTCCAGCGAATTTTCCCAAATGAACGCGATCACGCAGAGGCAGACGACGCCGATCACGATTCGAAAGATCCGGCGGCGCCGGACGTTCATTCGGAGCCCCCTTCTTCACGAAGCTCGAAGAAAAGGTCGATCACCGTCTGCTGAAGCTTATCCATATCCACGTAGAACTCCCAGAACTCTTTGCCGACCACCGCTTCGCCGGCGGGGGCGGGCATCATGTCGATCTCGCACTCCATAATGGCGCGGTAGAGCTTCTCGAGTTTGGAGGCGGTGCAGTCGGTCAGGATGTAGTCGGAAAGCTCCAGCAGCGTGCTCGCCGCGAAGTTGCCGTCCGTCCGGGACTTCTCCTGCATCTGCGCGAGCAGCCCTTCCATATAGGTGCGCTGGCGTTTCATGCGGGCCGTGTTGGTCGGCTCCCGCATGCCGGCGCGGGCACGGATGTAGATCTCGGCGAGTTCGCCGGTCAGCCGGACCTCCTGCCCCATGGGCAGCCGGCCGGTAACGGCGGAAAAATCGTCCTCCACCGTCACCGTGACGCCGCCGACCGCGTCGTTGAGCGCCGCGATGCCGTCCATGGTCATGGTGATGTAGTGGTCGATCTTCACCCCGTAGAGAAGCGAGCTCACCGCGCGGCAGACGTTGAGGGCGCTGTCCTGCCGGCCGCGGCCGTGGGTGTGAGCGAGCGCGAGCTGGCCCTGATAGCGCAGATTGATCTCCCCGGCGAGGCCGAGAGAACAGATCTCCGTCATCGTGTCGCGGTTCAAGGGCAGCGCGTGGCAGACCCCGTTCGTGCGGTCCAGCACGAGGAGCAGCAGCACGTCCGCCTGGCGGTCGTTATTGTAACTGTCGGTGACGCCTTCGTCGGACGTCTTGTCCAGCCCGACCAGCAGCAGTGTCTCCAGATCCTTCCGCATCGCGTACCAGCTGCCCTGATAGTAGGTCAGATCTTCGGATACGGAACCAGCCTCGGACGGATCCGAGGCTGGTAGATCTCCGAAAAAGTGAACTGCGAGCAGGAGCAGCCCGAGGATGAGGATCACCGCCAACAGGACGAGAAGGATCTTCTCGGTTCGTCGATCGCGGGCAATCTTCATTTGCCGGGGGTCCCTTTCGTTTCGTTCGGTCGCCTTACCGGTCGATGCAGGTCTTCTTGAGCACGACAGCGGCGGCAGCGGCGGTGATCACGAGAGCGATCACGGCAATGCCGGAGTTGTCCTCAACGCCGGTCTTGGGGGAATCGGGGCCGCCGGGGGCGACTTCCGCTTCGCCCTGAACGATGAAGGCAAACGGAGACAGGTCGGTGACGGTCACGGTGACGGTCTCTTCACCCACGACGCAGGGAAGCTTCTCCCAGCCGCGGATGTCGGACTTGTGGAGCACGACCACGACGTCATCCGCCTTGATGCCGGCGATGCCGAAGGTGATGGTGATGGGGCCCTGCTCGAGGACGGCCGCCACGTCGTTGAAGGCTTCCACGTCGGCCAGCGCATAGACGCTGGGGTTCTCCACGTCCGTACCGGCAACGAGCTCGTTGAGGGTTGCGGCGTCGACCAGTTCCTTATGAGCGTCCTCAAGGATCTTCTTGGCCTCATCGGGGAGGGCTTCCTTGTCCTTGTAGGACACGACGGAAAGGCCGGTCACACCGATCTCCAGATCGTTGCCCTCCGCGTCCTTCACGGACAGCGCGGGGATTTCCTTGACTTCGACGCTGGGCTCAAAGTCGATCGCGACCGCGGAAACGGTCAGGATCAGGACCATCGCCAGAAGCGCAGCCAGGATGCGAATGGTTTTCTTCATTGGTTTTCTCCTCCTTAGAATGGATGCGTTGTTATATTGTTCAATCAGCAGATGCTGGGGGAACCAGTTTGGCAAGCACGAGATAGCGGCGGTCGTTGTTGCCGCGCAGACAGGTGGACAGGATGAGCACCTTATCCTCCGTGGTGACGGAGGTGTCTTCCGCGAAGTTCGCGCCGATCTCGTGTACCGCGCGGATGCTCTTGAAGAAGAGGGACGAGCTCGAGGCGCGGCTGAAATCGTAGTGGTAGAGGATGTGCCGGTTGTCGTATGGCACCGCGGCGAACACCTCGTAGCGAAGGGTACGGTCGGGGGTATAGATGATGATCTCCCGATGGGCCTCGAAGGATTTTTTATCCGAGTAGAGCGCCTGAAGGGTGCTGAACATCACCTGCGTGCGCATGCGGTGGCCGTAAAGGATGGTGACCGGGTCGTCAAAGGTCTTGGTGTTGTAGGTCTTCTCGGTGAAGACCGCGCCGGACTGACGTTTCTGCTTGTAGGGGCTGTGCGTCAGATAATAGGCATCGTCCGACGGGTGCTGAACGATCGGCTGGCTGATCACCGAGCCCGGGATCTCCAGATAGCCGTAGATGTCGGGGTTCTTCGCCTGCATTTCGGCGAAGTTGAGCTCGCTGCTCGGCGGCTCGGCCGCCGGGGTCGGCGTCGGGCTCTCGGTCGGCTCGGGGGATTCGGAGGAGATCTCGGGGGAAGATTCCGGCGGGATCTCTTCCGGCTTCTTTCTGCAGCCGACGAGCGAGATCAGCAGTGAAACGGCGAGGATCGCCGCGACAAGCTTCTTCAAAACGATTCTCCTCTCCTTTGCGGGAGGTCTGCCGAAAAGGATCTCCAAAAGGGATCCGGACTATACCGCGCTGCGGCGGATCTCGTCCGCCATCTGCTGCCAGAGCGCCTTCGGCGCGTCGGGCCCGTTGCGCTCGGCGATGACCTCGAAGGCCTGCGCGAGGCGGGGCGGGCGGGTATCCGTCCGGTGGCAGTCGGAGCCGATAAAGCGGATCCGCCCCTCCGAGAGCATCCGGCAGGCCTGCCGGGAGGTCTTTCGGTCGATGAAGAACGAGGCGTTGCACTGCAGAAGCAGGGAGCTTTCCAGCAATTTTTCGCGAACGTCGCGCTTCTGCAGCGGCAGATAGCGCTCGACGTGGGCGACGACCACGGTGAGCCCGGTCAGCGTCGGGAGGGCGATCGCCGCGTCCAGCGTGCGGTGGCTCCATGGCTCCCACGGCATTTCGAGAAGCAACAGGCGCGTACGCTCCAGACAGAGGCGGGAAAGGCCTTCCGTGCGGGCCATCCCCTCGTAGAAGAGCACCTCCGACCCCAGAAGGATCAGCGGGGCGTCTTCGGGAAGGGCCGCTTTCAGTCGGCGGGCGGCGTCGTCGCGCGTGCGGAGAAATTCTTCCACCGACTGCTCCTCCGGGTAGAAGTGCGGGGTGGCCGCCACAACGGCGATCCCCTGCGCCTTCTCCATGGCGAGAAGCTCCAGACTTTCCTTTACCGAACGGCTTCCGTCGTCGATGCCGGGCAGTACGTGGCTGTGAAAATCGATCATGGTGCGAAGGTCTATTTCTTCACGGAGGCGATGATGTCGTCGAGCGCTTTTTCTTCGGTGGGCGTCAGCACGGCGTCTTTGCCGGAGGACGCGACGTCCGCGGAGGCGCCGTAGCCGTAGCGGCTGTTGTACTGGCCGTATTTCTTCGACTTCCCGTAACGGCCGTACGCCTTCCGACTTCCGGCGCCGGTGAGCACGAAACCGAGGATCTTGATCTTGGCGAACTTCAACTGGCGCATCGCCTGCGCGAGCAGACGGCGCTCGCTGTAATCCTGCCGGACGACCACGAGGATGCCGTGGATGAAGGGCGAAATGATAAGCGCGTCGGAGACCACGGTGACGGGGGGCAGGTCGAGAATGATATAGTCGAATTTCTCCTTCATCTCTTCGATGAAGTTCTTCATGCGGTTGGAGCACAGAAGCTCGGCCGGGTTCGGCGGGATGTCGCCCGAACTGATGCAGAAAAGATTCTCATGCAGCCCGGATTTCTGGATGACGGTCTCCACCTTGTTCCAGCCCGCGAGGACGTTGGAAAGGCCCGGGGTGGCGGCGATGCCGAAGCGGCGCGCGAAGGTAGGCAGACGCATATCCGACTCCACCAGAAGCACTTTCTGACCGGTTTCGGCGATGGTGTAGCCGAGGTTCACGGAGGTCGTGCTCTTGCCTTCGCTGCGCAGGGAGCTGGTGATGCCGATCACCCGGCAGCCCTGCTCGTCGGCCAGCGCGAACACCAGATTGGTGCGGAGGAGCTTGTAGGCCTCCGCGGCGGCAAAACTCAGCTTGCTGCCGAGGATCGCGGAAAGCTCTTCGCGGGTAGCCTCCTGCGGGGAGAGGAATTTCCTGCGGATCATTTGCGGCCTCCCTTCCGGGCGTTCGAGTGCCTTTGCTGAGTGCTCCGGTAGTATCTGCCCTGATAGGACGAGGCACGGCCGGTGCTCTCGAGATCGGGGACCGCCGCCAGAACGGGGAGTTTATAGGTCTGGATGAGGTATTCCTCATCGCGGATCTGGTTATCCATGATCTCCATGATGATGACCACGGCGCAGCTCGCCGCGAGGCCGATCAGCGCGCCGATCAGCGTATAGCTGCGCACGTTCGGCGAGATCGGCGTGGTGGGCTTGACCGCCGCGTCGACCACGCGGACGGAACAGGTGTCCATGATGCTCTCGATGCGCTCGGGGAGCACCTCGGTGATGGTGTTGGCCAGCAGCTGCGCCTGCTTGGGATCGGAGGAGGTCACCTCGACCTTGAAAATGTCGGTGTCGTTGATGGCGGCGGCGCTCACCATCTCGTTCAACTCGCTGTAGGTGAGGTCGACGCCGGCTTTCTCGATCACTTTCTCCAGCGTGCCGCGGGTCTTGAGGATGATGACGTAGCGCTTGACGAGGCTCGTCGCCGCGCTCAGCTCACCGGAGCTGATGGACAGCCGGGTGCCGCCCACGGAGACCGTGCCGTTGTTGACGTAGACGATGGTGGTGGCGCGGTACATCGGGGTGACCGAGTATTTCGCGATGCAGAAGGCGACGATCCCGCCCACGACGACGGCGAGGACGATCACCCATATACGGCGCCACAGGGCGCCGAAGAGACTCAATATATCGATTTCGAAGAGCTCGTTGTTCTTTTCTTCCATGGAGCCGACGTCCTTTTTTCTCAAAGCGCAGCCCGGCTGCGGCCGGAAAATGCGCATAGTTCACCCTTGTTGCATGATTCCAATAGTGCAATTAGTATACACGATTTAGTTTGAAATTGCAATACCTTTTTCTGTATTTTTTCAATTTGCTGTTTGGAAAACGTCTGCGTTAAGCCGCTTTTGTGCAATTTTCCATTTTCTGCCGTTCAGACGCGTCCGAGGCGCTGCGCGGCAAGTTCCGCGCACCGCGCCTCTGCGGCGGCGAACTCCGCTCCGGTGTGCCAGACGACGTCCTCGTGTTCGGCGCGGCGGAACCAGGTGATCTGCCGCTTCGCGTAGTGCCTCGTGTTCTGCACGATCAGCGCCTTCGCCGCCTCCATGGAGATCTCGCCCCGGATCGCGGCCGCCGTCTCCTTGTAGCCGATGGCCTGCATGGCGGTGGTCTCCGCCGGGACGCCGGCGGAGAGCAGCCCGCGGACCTCCGCCTCCAGCCCCCGGGCGAACATTTCCTCCACCCGGTCGGCGATGCGCCGGTAGAGAAGCTCCCGCGGCTGCGGGCAGAGCACCAGCCGCAGCGCGTCGTATCTCGGGGGCGCCGCCCGCGTCTCCGCATCGTGCACGGACAGCGGTTTGCCCGTGAGGCGGTATACCTCCAGCGCGCGGACGATGCGGCGGCCGTCGTTTGCGTGCAGGCGCGCGGCGGTCTCCGGATCGACGGCGGCGAGCTCGGCGAGCAGGGCTTCCCCGCCCTCCGCGGCGAGGCGCGCCGCGAGCTCCGAGCGGAGGGTCTTCTCCTCCTGCCGGGCGGAAAACTCCGTGCCGCGGATCAGCGCGTCGGCGTAGAGGCCGGTGCCGCCCACCAGCACGGGGACCTTTCCGCGGGAGAGCACGTCCCGCACGGCCGCGTCCGCCTCGCGGACGTAGCGGGCGACGGAATACTCCTCCCGCGGGTCGCACACGTCGAGCATATGGTGCGGGACGCCGCCCCGCTCCTCGGAGGTCGGCTTTGCCGTTCCGATATCCATTCCCCGGTAGATCTGCATGGAATCGCAGGAGATCGCCTCTCCGCCGAGCGCCCGGCACAGCCGGACGGCGAGGGCCGTCTTCCCGGAGGCGGTGGGGCCGAGTACGGCGATCAGTTTTTCGCTCATGACAGGTTCCCGCTGCGCCCGAAGCGCTTTTCCAGTTCCTTTTTGTCGAGGCTCCACTTCACTGGCCGCCCGTGGGGGCAGTAGCGCACGGCGGGGTCGAACAGCGCACGGCGTACCAACACGTCGAGCTCCGGAAGCTGATTTTTCATCCCGGCCTTGACCGCCGCGCGGCAGGCGACGGTGTGCAGCGCCTTGTCGCGCCGCTCCTCCGCGGCGTCGCGCCGGTTCGCGGCGAGGGCGAGCATCTCCCCGACGAGGGGCGCGACGTCCTCCCGTTCGAGCCCGCGAGGCACGCTTCGCACGGCGATGCTCCGGCCGCCGAAGGGCTCCGTTTCAAAGCCCGCCGCGGCGAGTAGGGGCGCGTTTTCGCCGTAGCTCGCCATATCCTCCCCCGTGAGATCGACGACGACCGGCTTTAAGAGGGTCTGCCCGGCGACGCTGCGGGGGCGGTTTTTCAGTTGTTCGTACAGAATGCGCTCGTGGGCCGCATGCTTGTCCACGACCACGAGCTCGTCGCCGCACTCCACCAGCACGTAGAGGCGGGCGAACTCGCCGATGATGCGGTATTCGCCCACCGCGTAGGGCAGGGGCTCTCCGCGGGCGGGCTCCGGCCCGGCGGCCGGCGTTTCCGGTTTTGCCGGTCGCTCCTCCTTCTCCGGGATGCGGGAAAGGTCCTCCGGACGGAGCGCGTGCGCGCCGGAACGTTCAAAGACGATGGCCCGGGGCTGCGCAAAGGTATCGGCGGGCCGGCTCGGCACGTAGACCTCG
>JAEEGL010754550.1_pt1 | contig 11594 bp, 11 predicted proteins | sample 9134231 | NCBI WGS metagenome assembly JAEEGL01 (sample SAMN16246548, study PRJNA631951) | gut metagenome | biome: gut microbiome; feature: rumen; material: fiber-attached | host: Bos | place: Iran: Karaj | collected 2018-10 | reverse complement strand
TTTGAGAGCGGCGTTCGCGCGGCCCACCTTCCATGTCTCGACCTTGCAGCCCATCGGCTCGAGATACTCTCCGATAGCCTTGGAACTGCGGATATCCTGCAGCACGATGCCCTTCTCCTTCCTTTCGCCGACGAAATAATTACCCAGAAGAGCAATCATCAGGTCAGGAGCGATAAAATGGCCCTTTTCGTCAACGAACATGACTCTGTCGGCGTCGCCGTCATAGATGACTCCGATATCGGCCTTGACCTTCTTGACGAGATTCTCGAGGGCGACAACGTTGTCATGGATAAGAGGATTCGGCTCATGGTTCGGGAAACGGCCGTCCATGTCATCGTAGATGTAGGCAGGGGCCTCGCCGAAAAGGTCCTTGGCGAGAAGCGTAGCCATTCCGTTAGAAAGGTCGAATGCCATCTTGATCCCGGAGAAATCGCCGACATACTTTCTGAGGAACTTCTTGTAGTCCTTCTTTATGTCCATTATATGGACCTCGCCGCGTTTCTCGGCGACAGGCATCGCCTTGCCTTCTTCGATCCAGGCCTTGATCTGGCCGAGACCTGTATCCAGGCCGACAGGAAGGGCGTTCTCGCGGGAAACCTTGAGACCGTTGTATTCTCTTGGATTATGGGATGCGGTTATCTGGACAGAAGCCTTGAAACCGTAATTTGCTGTACCGAAATATACCATAGGGGTACTGCTGAGGCCGATATCATATACATCAGCGCCGGCATCGGTTATACCCCTTATAAGCCAGTCATGGATCTCGTCAGAGGTCAGACGGCAGTCGCGGCCGACGAGCACCTTGTCGGCAGAAAGAAGCAGAGGAAGGAAATACCCGACCTTGTATACTGTAAATCTATCGAAATCCGCATTGTAGATACCGCGGATATCATAAGCGTGGAATGCTCCCATAGTTATTTGATTTTAGTGTTGTATCTTGCTCTTGTGTTGCCGTGGGCGATATTCAGAAGCTTCTTTGAAATCATCTTCTTTCGTATCGGGGCGACATGATCCGTAAATAGGTCGCCGTCAAGATGCGACAGCTCGTGCTGCACCATCCTGCAGGCGAACTTGTCGAAATGCTCAGTAACCTTCTCGAGATCCTCATTGTAATACTCCACAGTCATGCTAGAAGGCCTGCGCACATCCGCATAAATGCCAGGGATGCTGAGGCAGCCTTCGTTGTATTCGCAGGACTGCTCACTCTCTTCAATTATCACCGGATTTATCAGAGTACGTCTGAAATCCTTCAGATAATCATATACGTCCTCCATCCCGGTACCGTCAACGATGACCACTCTCTTGCTCACGCCGATCTGGGGAGCCGCGAGACCGCAGCCGTCAGCGTTAGCAAGGGTATCCTTGAGGTCCTGGACCAGAGCCTTTATTTCATCTTTCTTTCCGAGATCGACTTCTTCCGCCTTCTTGCGGAGCACCTCCGACCCGTACAGATAAATTGGTTGAATCATAATCTACTATCTCTTTTTTCTTGCCTTACCGGACACCCGGAAAGACCTTGTCTCCGGCACGGAAACAGTCTCATCTGCAAAAAATGTACCCTTCGAGGATTGGCGGTCAAGGTAACTCTGGAGAATGATAGCCGCGCTTATGCGGTCCACAGAAGCCTTGTCTTTCCTGTCGGAAGCCTTCATTCCACCGTCGATCATGGCCCTGTGCGCCAGTACTGACGTGAATCTCTCGTCCTCGAGAGTCACTGGAATGTCCGGGAAAGCCTTCTGGAGGGTCTTCAGAAAAACATCCACATCCGCCGCCGCTTCGGAGAGCTGACCGTTCATATTGCGAGGATATCCTACAACAAACCGGACGATACGCTCATTCTCGGCGTAATTTTTGATATAATCTATTATCTTTGCAGACGGCAAGGTTTCCAGCGCAGACGCGAAGATTCCGAGAGGGTCGCTTACCGCAATCCCGGTTCGTTTTCTTCCAAAGTCTATGCCGATAATCCTGTCCATATATGACCGCAAAGTTAATAAAATATAATGGCAAAGGAAAACAAAGCCCCTAAAGTATTGAGATACAGGCTCTCTCTTGTAGATGACTACACGCACAGACATATCTGGCAAGTGCATTTCAGGAGGGGCGGTCTCTTCATTGCCGCAATCTCCAGCGTGGTCGTCCTGATCGTAGGAGCCTTTGCGCTGGTATCCCTTACGCCGCTCAAGACCTTCATTCCGGGATATCCGGACGCCACGTCCAGAATGGAAGCCCAGCAGAACGCTATGACACTGGACTCCCTCAAGAATGTGGTGTACAGATGGGAATTCTACTCGCAGAACTTGCGCAAAGTTGTGGAAGGGGCCGATCCGGTCGTGATAGACAGCCTTATCCGCGCCCACAAAACTGAAATACTCTCCGCAGAAGAAGCCGGCAAACTCCACGTAAAAGACTCAATCCTGAGAGCCAACGTGATGGAAGCCGAGCAGTTCGGACTGGGTTCATCCTCAAGAAAACTGCCTATCGAAGGAATGCACTTCTTTCCTCCGCTCAAAGGAGTCGTTTCCCAGGGCTACGAGGATGTCATCCATCCATACGTGGACATAACGGCACCGGCCAATTCCGTCGTCATGGCGACGCTCGACGGCACCGTCGTAAGCGCTGGCTGGTCTGACGACACCGGCTGGTCCATTGCCATCCAGCATGACAACGACATAATATCCATATACCGGCACAACGAGAGACTCATGGTCAGCACCGGCGCGAAGGTTTCGGCAGGAACGCCTATCGCCATCGTCGGCAGCACGGGCAGGCTCAGCACGGGCGAGCACCTGCATTTCGAGCTCTGGTATAAAGGAGAGGCCGTCAATCCGGCAAAATACATTAATTTCTGATGAAGAAACGCAGAATAGCAATACTCGGTTCCACCGGTTCGATCGGAACACAGGCACTGGACGTAATCCGCCAGCATCCCGATGTCTTCGAGGTGGAACTCCTCACAGCGAACAACAGTTCGGAGCTGCTCATCAAGCAGGCTCTCGAATTCGACGCCAACAACGTCGTGATATGCAATGAATCAAAATATGCCGAAGTCGCAGACGCCCTGCAGCCGCATGGAGTCAAGGTCTTCTCCGGCATGGACTCGATATGCGACCTTATGACCTCGGACAGCATCGACATGGTGCTGACGGCTCTGGTCGGGTTCAGCGGCCTCAGGCCGACAATCGCGGCGATCACCGCCGGTAAGCCGATAGCGCTGGCGAACAAAGAGACCCTCGTTGCCGGCGGCAGCCTCGTCATGGACCTTGCCATGACCATGAAAACGCCGATCCTGCCGGTCGATTCCGAGCATTCGGCGATCTTCCAGTGCCTTCTGTGCGCCGGGGGCAACCCGATCCGCAAGATCCATCTGACCGCATCCGGCGGCCCGTTCCGCACCTGGAGCCGGGAGGATATCGCTAAGGCTACTTTCCATGAGGCCCTGAAGCATCCTCAGTGGAACATGGGCGACAAGATTACGATCGATTCCGCTACGATGATGAACAAGGGATTCGAGATGATCGAGGCCCGATGGCTGTTCGATACCGCTCCGGCGGACATCGAGGTAGTGGTGCATCCGCAGTCGATCATCCATTCTATGGTCGAATTCGAGGACGGGGCCGTCATCGCCCAGATGGGCCATCCGGACATGAGGGAGCCTATACAGTTTGCGCTGAGTTTCCCGAAGAGGCTAACTCTGAACAACCGCAAGTTGAATTTCGCGGAGCTTGGCACCATGACTTTCGAGAAACCGGATCCGGAGAAATTCCCGTGTCTGGGACTCGCCTCCGCTGCGATTTCAAAGGGAGGAAACATCCCGTGTGCGATGAATGCGGCTAACGAAGCGGCCAACAAGGCTTACAGGAATGCGGAAATAGCATTCTACGACATTCCGGAGATTATTTCAGACGTGATGGCCGGAACGACGTTTATCGCGAAACCATCCCTGGACGATATTCTGGAGACTGACAGGGAGGCGTTCGCGCGCGCCAAGGAGATTATAGGGAGGAAGTAAATGGTAGTACTGATAAAGATTCTGCAGGTCGTTCTTGCACTTTCCATATTGATTCTTTTCCACGAACTGGGGCATTTTTCTTTTGCAAAGCTTTTCGGGATAAGAGTCGAGAAGTTTTTCCTTTTTTTTGACTCGGGAAATTTCACTCTGCTGAGCACCAAAAGAGGCTGGTTCTCGAAACTTTTTCCTAAGCTGAAAGACCATGAGACCGAATACGGAATCGGCTGGCTGCCTTTCGGAGGCTACTGCAAGATCAGCGGAATGATCGACGAGTCCATGGACACCGAGGCCATGAAGAAAGACCCGCAGCCATGGGAGTTCAGGACCAAGCCGGCCTGGCAGAGACTGCTGGTGATGGCCGGAGGAGTACTGTTCAACTTTATCCTCGCGATTGCGATGTACTGCCTGATCCTGGATATCTGGGGCTCGTCATATATCAGCAACCGGGACAATTGCATCTACGCGACGGAAGTGGCGTACGAACTTGGATTCCGCACCGGCGACCGCGTACTCAGCTTCGATGATTATGAGCCGGAGGACTTCAGTTCTCTGCAGATGGACCTGATCCGCAGGGATGTCCGCGAGATCAAGGTTCTCAGGGACGGAGACACGACGTCGTTCTATATGGACCAGGCCAAGCTGCCGGAGCTGCTCAACACTCCGGGAGTGTTTGAGCTGGCAGTGCCGTTCGTAATCGATACGATACCGCCGGATTCGCCTAACTACGGGGCCGGATTCGAGCGCGGAGACATGGTCATAGGCGTTGACGGGACTCCGATCCGCTTTGTGCAGGAAAGCCGCGGGCTGTTGTCCGGGCGAGTCCATGAGACCATTCCCGTGGAGGTGCTCAGAGGGGCTGATACGCTCGCGATGGAGATGAAGACGGACTCGACCGGTATGGCTCGGATCTATGCCAGGATGCCGGAGATCAGCACGAAGACATATTCGACTGCAGAGGCTATCCCGGCAGGATTCATGAAGACTTTCTCCACTATCGGAGGCTATCTCAAGGACCTGAAGATGATCGCCAAGCCGTCGACCGGAGCGTATAAATCTGTAGGAAGTTTCATTGCCATCGGCCAGGTCTTCCCTTCGGCATGGAATTGGTATATTTTTCTGAATCTGCTGGCTTTGCTGTCGATAATGCTCGGAGTGGTCAACCTTCTGCCTATTCCGGCGCTGGATGGCGGACATATTGTCTTCGTGATGTATGAGATTATTACAGGACGGAAGCCGGGAGACAAGTTTCTGGAGGTGGCCCAGATCATCGGCATGGCACTGCTTTTCGTGCTGATGATATTTGCCTGCGGAAACGATATCGGAAGATTGTTACATTAATACTCTATATTATGAGAAAAATAATGACATTGGTGATTATGGCGCTTGCCATAGTTTCCTGCAAACCGACTAAGACTCTGCTTCCGAATGTCAGCGGAAAGGCTGGGGAGGTCATTGTCGTAATCGACAAGAACAATTGGGAGGGGAATCTCGGCAATGAAGTCCGCGAAGTCCTCGGTAGCGATTGCCCTTATCTGGCGCAGAAAGAGCCTCTTTTCAATGTGGCTAATGTCTCTCCGGGCGGATTCGCGGATCTGTTCAAGGTGCACAGGAATATCCTTATCTTCAATATCAATCCTCAGAATCAGACTGAAGGAGTGGTGTATCGCAAAGATGTATGGGCAAGCCCGCAGTGCCTGATCCAGGTCAATGCTTTCGACAGCGAATCTGCGCTGAAGCTTCTTCACGACAACGCCGAAAGAGTCGCCAACAGTTTCGAACAGGCTGAAAGGGACAGGATCATATCTAATGCCAGAAAATATGAGGAGCATCCTCTTTTCAAGACCGTATCCGAAGCTTTCGGCGGATCGCCTCACTTCCCTACCGGCTACAAGCTGAAGAAGAAGACCGACAATTTCATCTGGATTGCCGATGAGAAGCAGTACACGATCCAGGGGGTTCTTATATACAAGTATCCCGCTTCGGAGAACGAGAATTTCTCGCAGGAGAGCATAATCTCCCATCGTAATGCCATCCTCAAGGAGAATGTCCCGGGAATGTTCGACAACACCTGGATGACAACGGCTACCTATATCGAGCCGACCGTGTCGTTCGTCAAGTATCGCAACCGTCAGTTCGCCGAGACCCGTGGCTTCTGGGAGGTACAGAACGATTTCATGGGCGGTCCTTTCGTTTCGCATTCGTTCTATGGCCCGGGCGCTGAAGATGTTATTGTAGTGGAAGCGTTTGTATATGCTCCAAAGTATGACAAGCGTCAATATCTGCGGCAGGTGGAGTCGCTTTTGTATTCTTTTGAATGGACTGCAGCCTCGGAATAAAAGATTAAAAATATTTTGAGGTAAGAAAAATAATGCATACCTTTGCATTCCCTTTCGAAGTATCCATACTTCAAAGAGGCGGACGGTGGGTTCGTATAACGGTTAGTACTCGGGATTTTCATTCCCGCAATAGGAGTTCGATTCTCCTACCCACTACTAAATATAAAAATAAGAAATAATGGCAAATAACGCATCTGCAGAGAAGTGCATTCGCCAGAGCGAAAGGCACAGATTGCATAACAGGTATTATGCAAAAACAACTAGAAACGCTATAAGGGCGATCAGGAACACAACTGACAAGAAGACTGCCGAGGCTAACGCCCCTAAAGTCTATGCAATGATCGACAAGCTCGCCAAAGTTGGTATTATCCACAAGAACAAGGCAGCTAACCTTAAGAGCGGTATTGCACTTTACATCAACAAACTCGCGTAAGTTTTAGATGAAGTTTAAGAGCTGCACCGCAGCTCTTTTTTACAACCTGCCGGAAGGCAATCGGGATGTAGCGCAGTTGGTAGCGCACTACGTTCGGGACGTAGGGGTCGTCCGTTCGAGTCGGATCATCCCGACCAAAACAAAGAGAGGTCAACTGATCAGTTGACCTCTCTTGTTATTATATGTCATTGAATCCAGCCTACAGGGTGAATTTGAGCATTGCGAGGACGCGGTGGTTTGCGACCCAGTGGAGGTTTGCGGTATGGCGGGCCCACTTGTCTGAATCGTACTGACCATACCTCACATCGGTGAAATCATACTCGAGCGCAACCTGAAGCTTGCCGAAATTATAGGCAATAGTAGGAGTTACGCGGAACATCTGGTCAATATTGCTGAAACCGTTTCCGCTGAAATAAATGGCGTTGCCATCATGATACTCGCGGATAGTGCCGAGATTCTTCATGTAGCCGACCATACCCATGACCTGGAACTTCTTGCCATAAGAAGCCGAAATGAAAGACACGGAACTCTGGATAGGAGTATACTCCCATGAAACGCCGTCATCCTTGAGCTTATACTGGGCATAACCGGAATTCAGCTGCATATGCTCGCCCGACTGCGCGTAGACAGTCTTGGCCTTTAGCTGGAACGTTCCCTTGGTATACTGGGCAAAAACGAACGGGTTGAAGGTTGTAAGCCACTCGTTATACTTGACGCCATCGGCATTATAGCCATAGTGAGGACGGATACTCAAGATATCCACTCCTGCCCTTGCGAGGAAACCTCCCTTCTTGTAGGAAACTCCGGCATAAACCTCCGGCACGGCATGACGCTGATAAAGATTGGTAGAACCGTCAGGACCATTCGAACGATACTGGAGCTGCTGGATAAGACCTACGTTAGCCGTAAGAGTCTTGTTGAAAGTAGCGCCGAACATCAGCTGGGCTGAACGGTTGAACGGCGAGAAAGGAGCTCCGGTCTCGAGGTTGATGCAGTTAGGCATGTCTGCGGCAAGAGGATGCCATGTCTGGCCGACAGTAAGCTTGTAATCGACCTTACCGTCATTACGGCCATCCCAGAGGAGGTCGACATAAGCCTGGCGCATACGGAAAGTACCGACATTCTTGCTGCTGTTAAGACAGTAGAAGTCAGCTTCGATCTTACCGCTGATCTTTGTATCTCCAAGAGAATAGCCGGTCACATCGAGCCCCAGACGGGTAGTGATAGCCTGGAAATTGTAGCTGGAGACAGCATTGACATCTTCGCCATTGACAATCTTCTCGTCAAGAGGAATGAAAAAGAACATATCCTCGGTAAGGGACTTGGTAGCCCTTGAATCTACAAAAGCGTAGCTACGGAAAAATCCGTAAGGTTTGAAGTGGTTTGCAGGCTGCTCCTGGGCGTATGAAACGCCTGAAAGGAGAGACGCAAACGCAGCAATAACAATAATTGATTTTCTCATATTACAGGGATTAAGGATAAGCTATGCAAACGGGAACAGTTTGGTAAGCCAGAAATATCCCAGTACGAAACCTATGAATCCTACGACTATACCGACCTTGGTCATATCCTTGGTCTCCACGAGTCCGGTAGAAGACGCGATGGCATTCGGCGGAGTAGAGATAGGGAAAAGCATTGCGATAGAAGCACAGGTTGCGACAAAGATAATCATGGCCTGGGTTCCTCCGAGTGAAAGGAAGCTTGCGTTGTTGGCGGCAGCAGGATCGGCCATACCCTCGGCAACCACGATAAGAATCGGAATCAGCAGGGCTGCCGTAGCAGAGTTGCTGATGAAGTTGGAGAGGAAGTAGCAGACAAGACCTGCGATCACAAGCACAAGCACGACAGACATGCTTCCGAAAGGAATTGCATTGATAAGGACTTTTGCAAGACCGGTGTCCTGCAGACAGTAACCGAGAGCGAAACCTCCGGCGACAAGCCACAGCACATTCCAGTTGATTTCCTTGATCTCCTCTTTGCCGAAAAGACCGGTAGCGGTAAACACGGCAAGCGGAACGAAAGCGACGATGTTGGAATTTATCTTTGTAAGCTGCTCGGTAGCCCAGAGAAGGATCGTAGCGAAGAACGTAATCCAGACGACATAAGTCCTCCAGTCCTTCTTCTTGTCACTCTTAGGAATTTCGAGCTTGAGCTCCTTAGTCTTGAACGGGAAAAGGTACCTGAGCAAGAACCAGGCGATTATGATCATGATAAGCACATAAGGGATCATGTGGATACACCAGTCTCCGAATGAGACATCGAATCCGGCCTGTTCCAGAGCGCCCTTTGCAGTCGCATTAGGAGGGGTCCCGATAGGAGTTCCGATACCTCCGAGGTTGGCGGCGACCGGAATCGAAAGCGCGAGACCGACCTTACCCTTATCGTCTGCCGGGAGCTTTGAAAGCACCGGAGCGAGAAGCGAAAGCATCATGGCAGCGGTAGCGGTGTTGCTCATGAACATGGAGAAGATCGAAATCATCACGAGGAAGCCCAGAAGCACAACCTTAGGCTTGGTTCCGAAAAGCTTGAGCAGAGCCCTGGCGAGGGTCACGTCAAGACCATACTTCTCGGCCATTATGGCGAGAACGAAACCGCCGAGGAAGAGCATCACGACAGGGTCGGCCATCGAGGCCATGATCCTGCTGTAGGTTACTAGCTGGCCATACTGAGGATCGCAGAAGAACCCGAGTCCCTTATTGGATACCGTCAGCAAAGCAATAGTGATAACAAGCAGCGATGTAGTCCAGTTCGGAATGATCTCGAAGATCCACATAAGCGCAGCGAAAACGAAGAGAGCGATTACACGCTGCTGGACTACGGTAAGGCCGTCAATTCCGAAGAAATTGACAGGCACAGCCCAAAGGAAAATTGTGATGAGCAGAACAAGAGGAAGCCATACACAATACTTCACATTGAATTTATTATTTGCCATTATTGAGTAAATTATATTGATTTTCACTAATGTCAAAGCAACCTCCAAATTTAACGACAATTTAGCTATTTACCAATAATAAAGGCGGCTAAATCAATAGCCGCCTTACACAAAAACTCTATGTAAAATTACTAGATTGTACCTTGCTCAAGCATTGCCTGCGCAACCTTCATGAAGCCCGCGATATTGGCACCCTTGACATAGTCCACATGACCGTCAGGCTGGGTTCCGAATTTCACGCACTGTTCATGTATACTCTCCATGATGAAATGCAGTTTCTCATCGACTTCCCTGGCAGACCAGCTGATATGGCTGGCATTCTGGGTCATCTCGAGGCCCGATGTAGCAACACCTCCGGCATTGACAGCTTTGCCCGGAGCAAAGAGCACTCCATTGTTCTGGAAATAATGGATAGCTCCCGGCTGGCAGCCCATGTTGGAAACCTCGCAGCAGCACCAGCAGCCATTTGCCTTAAGTTCCTTGGCATCCTCCTCTGAAAGCTCATTCTGGAAGGCGCAAGGGAGAGCGATATCTACCGGTATAGACCATGACTTCTTGCCAGGTATGAACTTGGCCTTGTCAGGGAACTTGGTAGCCATATCCTCGACCATGTTGCGGTTGGACGCACGCATGACGAGCATATAGTCTATCATCTCCTTGGTAATCCCTTCAGGAATATGGCAGACACCGTCCGGGCCAGAAATAGCGACTACTTTGGCACCGAGCTGGGTAGCCTTCGTGGCAGCGCCCCAAGCCACGTTACCGAAGCCGGACAAAGCGATCTTCTTGCCCTCGATAGTCTTCCCTGCCTTATGGAGAAGATGCTGGGTAAAATATAGCGCACCGAAACCGGTTGCCTCAGGACGGAGGATAGAGCCTCCCCATGTAGCGCCCTTTCCGGTAAGCACGCCGGTATTATACTGACGGGCCAGCTTCTTGTACATTCCGTAGAGATATCCGATCTCACGGCCGCCCACGCCGACATCGCCGGCAGGGATATCCTGGTCAGGTCCTATGCAGTTCCAGAGCTCGAGCATGAAGGCCTGGCAGAAACGCATTATTTCAGCGTCAGACTTGCCGACAGGATCGAAATCAGAGCCACCCTTGGCTCCACCCATAGGGAGAGTCGTAAGGGCATTCTTGAAGGTCTGCTCAAAACCGAGGAATTTAAGCATTGAAGGGGTAACGGCCCTGTGGAAACGGAGACCTCCCTTATAAGGGCCGATCGCACTGTTGAACTGGATACGGTATCCGGTGTTGGTCTGCACCTCACCGTTGTCGTCGATCCACGTAACCCTGAAAGAGAAGATACGGTCCGGTTCGACGATTCTCTCGACAATCTTGGCAGCCTCGAACTCCGGATGCTGATTATAGACTTCTTCTATTGACTCAAGTACTTCCTGGACAGCCTGAAGGTATTCCTTTTCACCTGGATATTTGGTCTGTAGCCTGGCCATTATGTCTTGTGTTCTCATGATAAAATAGCGTTTTAGTATTATTTTACTTTAAATATCTAAGCAAATCCAATATTTGTGGTACAAATCTAATAATTAAAACGGAATATTGCTATTAATCCGTAAGAAAAATCAACGCGATTTCCTTAAAACAAAAAGACGGTGACCGGGGACCCCCGGACACCGTCTCTGTAAAAGTCGAACGCCGAATTACTGCTTGTTGCTCTGGGCAGCCTGGAGTTCAGCCTGAAGTGTCTCGAGAGTCCTGCCTTCAGGAATACCGAGAGCCTTGCGGGCCTCCTTGGTGAGGTCAGTCACAACTGCGTCATTAGCGAAGATGAACTGGGATGCATCGAATACGAAAGCATAGCCGCCATCTTTAGCGAGCTTCTCTACGGCCTTCATGGCTTTCTCCTGGATAGGAGCC
>JAEEGL010050115.1_pt1 | contig 11594 bp, 9 predicted proteins | sample 9134231 | NCBI WGS metagenome assembly JAEEGL01 (sample SAMN16246548, study PRJNA631951) | gut metagenome | biome: gut microbiome; feature: rumen; material: fiber-attached | host: Bos | place: Iran: Karaj | collected 2018-10 | reverse complement strand
CGCCTTGCGCGCGCGCTGCCGGTCGTCCGCGCGCGCTACGCGGCGCACGAGACGGCGTGCCGGGAGAAGCTCGCGCGCGGGGAGCGGCTGCGCGTGGCCTTCCTCGTGTGCGACGCGTCGATGTTCTCGGCCGAGCCCGTGTTCGCGAAGATGAAGGACGACCCGCGCTTCGACTGCTTCATCGCCGTCGCGCCGCGGGTCACCCGGGGCGAGGCGTTCCTGCGCGAGACGCTGGGCAAGGCCGTGGAAACGTTCGGCAAACGGTATCCGCAGTCGGTCCGGGCGCTCTACGACCCCGATGCGAGGCGGGCGGAGCCGCTGGATGCGGACCTCGTGTTCTCCTCCGTGCTCTACGAAGACCAGACGCTGCCCGACTACGCCGTCGAGTGGCTGTCACGCCGGGCGTTGGTCGCGATCGTCTACTACGGCTACGGCGGGCTGTTCTTCACGAACGAGCAGAAGACGCCGCTGCTCCCGAACGTCACGTTCGCCTGGCGCTATTTCGTCTCGAACGAGGCGACGCGCGCGATGAGCGTGGCGCGGAATCCGGCGCTCGCCGCGCGCGCGCGCGCCGTCGGGTACTGCAAGATGGACCGGCTCGCGTCGGTGCAGCCGCATGTCCGCGCGCGCCGGCGCGTGATCCTCTGTCCGCACCACACCATCGACCGGGATGCGGACGGCCTGGCGCTGTCGACGTTCCTGCAGCATGCGGACATGTACCTGGAGCTGCCCGCGCAGTTTCCAGAGATCGACTTCGTGTTCCGTCCGCATCCGCTCCTCTTCCCGCGGCTCGCCACGGCGAAATGGTGGGGGCCGGAGAAGACGGACGCCTACCGCGCGAAGATGGCGTCGTTCCCCAACGTCGAGTTCCAGCAGGGCGGCGACTACTTCGAGACGTTTGCGGATTCCGACGCGCTGATCCACGACTGCGGGTCGTTCCTGGCGGAGTATTTCTACACCGGGAAGCCGCAATGCTACCTCCTGGCGGACGACCAGACGGTGGACCGGCAGTTCCTGCCGTTCGGCCGCAAGCTGCTGGAGCACGTGGAACGGGCGTATGCGCGAGGCGACGTCGAGGCGTTCATCCGCCGCGTCGTCCTTTCGGGCGACGATCCGCGGAAGGCCGCGCGCGACGCCTTTGCGGCGCGCGAGGTGTGCGTCAACTACCCGCATGCGGCCGACGCGGTCCTTGCGGAGGCGCTGAAGGGAATCGAAAAGAAGGAAGGATGCTGAACCATAATGAGCAAGATGATCATCGGCTACACGAGCGGCGTGTACGACCTGTTCCACATCGGGCACCTGAACCTGCTCAAGAACGCGCACGGGCTCTGCGACAAGCTGATCGTGGGCGTGTCGGTGGACGAGCTGGTGGCCTACAAGCACAAGCGGGCCGTCATCCCGTTTGCGGAGCGGCTGGAGATCGTCCGCTCGATCAAGTACGTGGACGCGGCGATCCCGCAGGACGACCTCGACAAGTTCAAGATGTGGGAGAAGCTCCACTTCGACGTGCTGTTCGTGGGCGACGACTGGTTCAACACGCCGAGCTGGAAGGAGATGGAGGAGAAGTTCGCCACCGTCGGCGTGCGCGTCGTCTACTTCCCGCGCACCAAGGGGACGAGCTCCACGCTTCTCTCCGCCACGCTGAAGAAGCTCCGCGAGGGGGATGGCGCATGAGCCTGGTCAGCCGGAAGTACGAGAAGGGGCGTCTCGTCACGCGGTTCTGCGGCGTGCGCGTGTGGCGGTCGGCGGACGAGCCGGCGCTGTCCCTGCAGGCGCAGCTCCTGCGGCGCGAGCTGCTGACGGCGGCGGACGTCGGGAACATGCCGCCGGCGCGCGGCTACGCGCGGGACGTGCAGCTTGCGGGCGTGGTGCTCCTGAAGGAGGTGCTGCGCGTCGCCCGCGAGAACGGCTTCCACCCGTGGACGATCAGCGGGAGCCTGCTCGGGACGGTGCGCCACGGCGGGCGGTTCGTGCCGTGGGACGACGACGTGGACCAGGGCATGCTGCGCGACGAGTACGAGCGCTTCTGCGAGGTGTTCAACGAGAAGTGCCGCGAGGGCTACTACGCCAGGCGGCGCTTCTCGCGGAAGTGGAACCAGATCAAGGTGTCGCACCGCGACCTGCCGAAGGACGTCACGTCGTCCGTGATGTCGTACGACCTCTACCACTCCCCGCTCCCGACCCTGAAGGAGAAGCACGCGCTCTTCATGAAGGTCAGGGACGCGCAGGAGCGCAACGCGGCGCGGTTCGACCCGCAGGCGGACGACGCGGCGCACCGCGCCGCGCTGGATTCGGCGCGCCGCGAGTGGATCATGGACGGCAAGGACTCCGCGCCGCCCGAGGCGAAGCCCGCCATACTGCGCGGCATCGAGTTCATGACGCCAGACTGGGTGAAGGAGGCCGTCTATGACTACGACGACATCTTCCCTCTCAGGCCGGCGACCTTCGAGGGCGTGGACGTGATGGTGCCGAACGACCCGGAGACCGTGCTCACCTACAACTACGGCGACTGGGCGGCGTGGCCGGGGCGTCTCAGGCCGCACCATCCGGCGTCGATGTTCAACATGGAGAAGGCGCTTGCCCTGCGCAAGTTCCTCAAGAAGCACGGATAAGGGAGAACTGATGGTAATCGGCTACACGACAGGCGTGTTCGACCTCTTCCACGTGGGGCACCTGAACCTCATCCGCCGGGCGCGGGAGAACTGCGACCGGCTGATCGTGGGCGTCTCCACGGACGAGGTGGTGGAGGAGTACAAGGGCCACCGCCCCATAATCCCGTACGCGGAGAGGGTGGAGATAGTGAAGGCGATCCGCTGGGTTGACGAGGTGGTGCCGCAGACGACGATGGACAAGTTCGCCGCCTGGGAGAAGCTGCGCTTCAACCGGCTCTTCCACGGCAACGACTGGAAGGGCAGCGCGATGTACAACGAGGTCGAGGCGAAGCTCGCGGCCGTGGGCGTGGAGGTGGTGTACTTCCCCTACACCCAGGGCACCTCCTCGACCATGCTCTCCGAGCGACTCCGCTCGAAGAGCGCCACGTCGTAGCGGAATGCCCGAGATTGACGCGCTTTTCCGCACATTTTTGCCTGAGATGTCCGTTTGTGATTGACACGGCACGGGAAAAGTTGTATAACTATATGGGCAAAGGACACATTAGGAGCGCTTATGGCAACCAACAGATATCTTGACGATTTCATGGCGGCTTTTCCTTTCGAGGGGCTGACCTACGACGACGTCACGCTCGTGACGCAGTACGCCGACTTTCTGCCCGACGACGCCTCGCTTGAGACGAAGCTCACGTCGCGCCAGAAGATGAAGGTGCCGTTCATCTCTGCGGCCATGGACACCGTGACGGAGGCGCCGATGGCGATCGCCATGGCCCTTGCCGGCGGCATCGGCGTGATCCACAAGAACCTGGAAGAGGACGACCAGGCCGCGCAGGTGGCGAAGGTGAAGAACTATCTGAACGGCCTCATCGCCAAGCCCGTGTGCTTCCACGAGCACGACGACATAAGCTTCCTGCGCGACGAGAAGCGCCGCCTCGGCCTGAAGTTCAACGGCTTCCCGGTGCTGGACGACCAGGACCGCCTCGTGGGCATGATCTCCGGCTCGGACATGCGCTACGCGCCGATGAACGCCGTGACGCTCGCGGAGGTGATGCAGAAGGACCCGATCACGGCCCGGCCCGGCACCACGCTCAAGAAGGCGTACGAGATCATGCGCGCCAACAAGATCGGCAAGCTGCCGCTCGTCGACAAGGCCGGGCGCGTGGTGGGGCTCTACTCCTTCACCGACGTGCAGCGCCTCGTCGAGAACAAGAACCCCACCTACAACTGCGACGACCGCTTCCGCCTGCGCGTCTCGGCGTCGGTCTCCGGCGGAAAGGGCGATCTGACGCGCATGGAGAAGCTGGCGGCGGCGGGGGTGGACGTCGTGGTGGTCGATTCCGCGCACGGCCACTCGAAGGGCATCATCGAGATGACGAAGTACATCGCTCGCCACTTCCCGAAGGTTGACGTGATCGCGGGCAACATCGCCACGGGCGAGGCGGCGGTCGCGCTCGCGAAGGCCGGCGCCCACGCCGTCAAGGTGGGCATCGGCCCCGGATCGATCTGCACCACGCGCGTCGTGTGCGGCGTCGGCATCCCGCAGCTCACGGCGGTCTATAGCGCGGCCAAGGCCCTGCGCGGCACCGATGTGGCGGTGATAGCGGACGGCGGCATCAAGCTCTCCGGCGACGTGCCGAAGGCGCTCGCCGCCGGCGCCGACAGCGTGATGCTCGGCTCCGTGCTGGCGGGCACGGACGAGAGCCCGGGCGAGAAGATATACGCGAACGGCCGCCAGTACGTCGTCTATCGCGGCATGGGGTCGATGGCCGCCCTGAAGAACGGGAAGGGCTCCCGCGCGCGCTACTTCCAGGACAACGAGAGCGACGACGGGCTTGTGCCGCAGGGAATCGAGGGGATGGTGCCCTACTCCGGGCACGTGTCGTCCATCATGACGCAGTTCTGCGGCGGTCTCCGCGCCTCGCTTGGATACTGCGGAACGCGGACGATAGCGGAGCTGCAGGAGAGGGGCAGGCTCTACCGCGTGACGGCGGCGGGCCAGCGCGAGGCGCGTCCGCACGACATCACCATCACCAAGGAAGCGCCCAACTACAGGGCGTAGTGGTCAAATCAGGATCCGCCATGAAAGACAGTCCAGGTATGTCGATCGCCGGCAGAATCGGCGCCGCCGCGGCCGCCGGGCTTGCCGCTTGCCTCGCCATGCGCTGCGTCGCGGCGCCATACGTGGTGGCGGTGGAGCGCGAGACCGCCGCCGACCCGGCGTGGAAGGCCGTGGCCGACGCGCTCGCCGCGAAGCACTCCGCTGCCACGCTGACGTACGACGGCAACACGAATCCCGTCTCGCTGCTGTCGGCCCTGAGGCGCGCGAGGCCGCGGCACGTGTGCTTCGTCTCGCGCCCTGAGGCCGCGGGCCGCGACCTCGTGGTGGGCGCGGCGCAGCTGCTGCGCGGGATCGACGACGACCCGTACGGCGACGCGCTCTGGGGGATATTGACCGGCTACGAGGCCGCCGACGCGATGCGCGTGGTCAAGGCGCCGCGCGCTCGGGAGATCGGCCGCGTCGCCACGAGCATGGGATCCGCCGGCGCGCTCGCCGGGTGGAAGGCCGGCTTCGCCTCCAACGAGGGGAACAGGAACGACTTCTGGCGCAAACGTCCCGGCGGGGAGGTCGAGAGCCTCTCCACGGGCGGCAATCCGGCGAGGAGCCTCGCTGAGGCGTTCAACACGATCGACGTGGACTACTTCGTCACCAGCGGGCACGCCACGCAGCGCGACTGGCAGATCATCTACAACCGCAACGAGGGATCGCTCCGCCACGACGGGGAGGCCCGTCTCCGCTTCATGAACCCGGGCGGCGGCATCTACTACGTCACAAACGCCTGCCCGAAGATATACCTCGCCGCCGGCAACTGCCTCATCGGAAACGTGGACCGCCGCGACTGCATGGCGACGGCATGGATGCACTCCGGCGGCGTCGAGCAGATGTGCGGCTACACGGCGGTGACGTTCTTCGGGTTCATGGGCTGGGGCGTGAAGTCCCTTTTGGAGGACGGCCGCTGCTCGTTCGCCGAGGCGTACTATCTGCAGAACCAGATGCTGCTGTGGGCGCTCTCGCGCAGGGACGGCGAGCTGGCGTCGCGCAAGATCGCGCCCGAGGACTTCGGCGACGGCCGCGGCACGCGCGGGTTCAGCCAGGCCCACATCGACGTGCTGGCCGACGAGGTCGTGGGGGGCATGGTGAAGAGCATCGACCGGGATGCGTTCGGCCTCCTGTGGGACCGCGACATAGTGGCGTTCTACGGGGATCCGGCCCAGGCGGTGACGATGCCGGCGTCGCGACGCTCGATGAACGTGCGGGTGAAGGGGAGCGAGGTGGAGATCGAGTTCCTGAGGGACGTCGCGTTCGGCGACCTCGTGGACGTCAAGTCGGCGCGTCCCGTGATAGCGCTCCTCGACGCGCCGCCGGAGGGGGCGCGGCTCGTGGACGAGTCCGGCCGGCCCGTGCCGGACGCCGTGGTGAACGACATGTTCGTGATCGTGCCGGTGCGAGGCCGGCGTACCGCAGGCGAGCGGCTCCGCTTCCGCGTCGCGCGCTGACGCCCCTGCGACCGAGGAGGATGCAAAGGGATGAGCTTTCCGCTAGAGCTAGACCGCCCGCTCGTGGTGTTCGACATAGAATCGACGGGGATAAATCCGCGGCACGACCGAATCATCGAGCTTGCCGCCATACGCATCGAGCCGGACGGCACGGAGACCTCGAAGTGCTGGCTGCTCAACCCCGGCGTGAAGATACCGCCCGAGACTACCGCGATACACAGCATCACCGACGACGACGTGAAGGACTGCCCCACGTTCGCGGAGAAGATCGACGAGATCGAGGAGTTCTTCCGCGAATGCGACCTCTCCGGCTTCAACTGCGACCGCTTCGACATACCGTGCCTCGAGGAGGAGTTCGCGCGCGCGGGGCGCAATCTCTGCGAGGGGGCGCGCCGCCACGTTGACGTGCAGCGGATATACCACAAGATGGAGCCGCGCGACCTGACGGCGGCGGTGCGCCTCTACTGCGGCCGCGACCACGTGGGCGCGCACGGCGCCGAGGCCGACGCCCGGGCCACGCTCGACGTGCTGAAGGCGCAGATGGAGCGCTACCCCCAGCTTCCAAGGACGACCGCGGCGATGGACGGATACCTCGCGCCCCGCGACCCGCTCAACGCCGACCGCCGCGGCCTGCTGCGCTGGGTCAACGGCGAGCTGTGCGTCAACTTCGGCCAGAAGAAGGGCACGAAGCTCACGGACCTCTTCGCGCGCGAGAGGAGCTGGCTGAAGTGGTTCGTCAAGGGCGACTTCGAGGCCGACGCGCGCATGATAGTGAAGGACCTTCTGGACAGGGGCTGCCTGCCGCCGCCTCCGCCGAAGGCGTGACGGACGGCAGGGCAGAACACGGAGAGCGAAATGCAAGAGACAGCAAACGAGTACCGCGAGAACAGACTGGCGTCCATGAAGGCCCTGGCCGAGCTGGGCTTCACGCCATACGGGCGGGCCTATCCACACGAGGACCTCGCGAAGGTGCGCGAGACGTTCGAGGAGGGGCGCGCCGTGCGCGTGGCCGGGCGGCTGCTGATGATACGCCGCATGGGCAAGATGAACTTCTGCACGCTGAACGACGGCACCGACCGCTTCCAGCTCATATTCAGGCGCGACGCCCTCTCCGAGAAGATGTTCGCGGGCTTCAAGCTGCTCAACCTCGGCGACATAGTGGGCGTCGAGGGCGAGCTCTTCACGACGCAGAAGGGCGAGAGGAGCGTCGTGGTGAAGGAGTGGGAGCTGCTCTCCAAGGCGCTCGAGCAGCCGCCCGAGAAGTTCCACGGCCTCGCCGACCAGGAGGAGTGCTACCGCCGGCGCTACGTCGATCTCATGACGAACGACGAGAGCCGCGCGCGCTTCTTCACGCGCAGCAGGCTGCTCATGGAGATCCGCAAGTACCTCTGGGGCCTCGGCTTCCACGAGGTCGAGACGCCAATCCTCCAGGACCAGGCGGGCGGCGCGGCGGCGAAGCCGTTCGTCTCGCACTACAACGCGCTCGACAAGGACTGCGTGATGCGCATCGCGCCGGAGCTGTACCTCAAGCGCCTCCTGGTGGGCGGCATGAACAAGGTGTTCGAGCTGGGCAAGGACTTCCGCAACGAGGGCATCGACCGATCCCACAACCCGGAGTTCACCGTATGCGAGATCTACGAGGCGTACGGCGACCGCTCCTCGATGGAGGCCATAATGGAGGGCCTGCTGCCGCACCTGTGCGACACTGTGGTGGGCACGCGGAGGATAGAGTACGGCGAGGAGAAGGAGGTCATCGACTTCACGCCACCCTACCGCCGCGTCGCGTACAGGGACCTCGTCAAGGAGCTTATGGGCGACGACTGGTTCGACCTCGACTTCGCCGCGCAGCTGGAGAGGGCGAAGGCAAAGGGGCGCGAGACCGACACCAACCTCGAGCTGGACGGCGTGACCACGGAGCTGATGCTCACGCACGAGGTGTACGACAAGCTCATCGAGCGCGGGCTGCGCCAGCCGACGTTCGTGACGCGCATACCGCGCGAGTTCGTGCCGCTCGCGAAGACCTGCGCCGACGACCCGTCCCTCGTTGACGTGTTCGAGTTCGTGGTGGCCGGCCGCGAGCTCTGCCCAGGCTACACCGAGCAGAACGACCCCCTCGAGCAGAGGAAGGCGTTCGAGCGCCAGGCGGGCGAGGACACGGAGAAGATCGACGAGGACTTCATATCGGCGCTGGAGTGCGGCATGCCCCCCGCCGGCGGGCTCGGCTTCGGAGTTGACCGCCTGGTGATGCTGCTCACGGGCTGCGACTCCATCCGCGACGTGGTGCTGTTTCCACAGATGAAGAAGGCGTAGAACCATGATAGAAACCGACATACTGGTCGTCGGGGCCGGCCCGGCCGGGCTTGCTACGGCGATTGCGCTCAGGCGCGGGGCGGGCGGCGAGAAGCCGCGCGTGGTGGTGCTCGACAAGGGGCGTTCGCCGGGATCGCACGTGCTGTCCGGCGCGATCATAGACCCGAGCGGTTTCAAGGGGCTGCTCACGGACGAAGAGGTCGGCAAGATGCCGTTCGAAGCGAAGGTGGCGAAGGAGTCCTTCCGCTGCTGCTTGACCTCCCGCCTATCCGTGAAGATACCGTGGACGCCGGGGCTGATGAGCTCGAAGGGCTATCCGGTGGCGTCGCTCACGAAGGTGGCCGCCTACCTCGCGGGAATCGCGCAGAAGGAGGGCGCGGAGGTCTATCAGGGCTACGCCGTCACCTCGCTCGTCGAGGAGAACGGGCGCGTGGTCGGGGCGCGCACGGGCGAGAAGGGCGTTGACAAGAACGGCGCGAAGAAGGAAAACTATCTTGCGGGCGAGGAGATACGCGCGAAGTTCGTGGTCCTCGCCGAGGGCGCATGCGGCATACTCACCGACCGCCTGATAGCGGAGAAGGGGCTCGCCGGGACGCGTCCGCCCACCTACGCCCTCGGCATAAAGGAGCTTGTGGAGGTGCCGGCCGGCACGCAGACCGCCGGAGAGGTGATGCACACCTTCGGCTGGCCGTCCGACTTCGACACCTACGGCGGCGGATTCGTCTATCACGTCTCCGAGACGCAGGTGATGGTGGGATACGCCTACGCGCTCGACTACGCCCGCGCCGAGATGGACCCGTTCCGCCTCTTCCGCCGCTTCAAGGCGTCGAAGGCCGTGGCGCGCCACATCAGGGGCGGCAAGTCCGTGGCGTACGGCGCGAAGCTCATACCAGAGGGCGGCTTCTACGCAGTGCCCACGCCGCACGCGCCAGGCTGCCTGATCGTCGGCGACGGCGCGGGGCTTGTTGACTCGCTGCGCATCAAGGGCGTGCACATCGCGCTCCAGAGCGCGCAGGCCGCCGCGAAGGCGATCCTCGGCGAGATGGCGGGCGATGGCGACGCAGGCGCGAAGTACGAGGAGCTGCTGGAGGCCACCGGCGGATGGAGGGAGATGAAGCGCGTCAGGAACGTGAGGGCGGCCTTCTCGTGGGGGATGCCCTACGGCGTGATGGCTGCGGGGCTCGCGTGGCTCACGCGCGGACGGTTCCCGGGCTTCCGCGTGCCGGGGTGCGACGAGGGCGACGCCGGCACGCTCGAGCCGCTCGACCGCGAGGCCCTGGAGATGGAGGCGGCGGACGACGTTGAGACGTCGCCGCTGCAGCCCGACAGGCTCACGGACGTCTTCATGAGCGGGGCGGTGCACGAGGAGAACCAGCCCTGCCACCTGAGGCTGCGCGATCCGGCGAAGTGCGCCGAGTGCGAAGAGAAGTACGGCTCCCCATGCACGCGCTTCTGCCCGGCGGAGGTGTACCGCCGCGACGAGGGCCGCCTCCAGATCGACTTCTCGAACTGCCTGCACTGCAAGACGTGCCGCGTCAAGTGCCCGCTCGGGAACATCGACTGGACGTTCCCGCAGGGCGGCGACGGGCCAAGGTACACGAGAATGTAGCAGGGCGGGCGGGACGTGCCCCGCCGCGGCTCCGGCAAGTGGATTTAATCGAGAACCAAAGAGGAAAAACGACGATGAAATCAAGCAGACGCAGTTTCGTCAAGGGCGCAGCCGCAGTGGCCGCCTTCACTCCCAGCTTCGGCATCCTCCGCGCCGACGACGTCACGATCGGCCCGAAGGACGACGAGATCAACGTGGCGCTGATTGGCTTCGGCGCAGAGGCCAAGGTGCTCTCGGAGTCGCTGGTGCGCATCCCCGGAGTGCGCGTCAGGGCCGTGTGCGACATCTGGAAGCTGATGCAGCAGCGCGCCAAGGCGTTCTTCAAGGGCTACGGCCACGAGGTGAACACCTACGAGGACTATCGCGACATGCTCGCGGCGGAGGACAAGAAGATCGACGCCGTCGTCGTCGCCACGCCTGACTGGATGCACTGCGAGCACGCCTGCGCCTGCATGCGCGCCGGCAAGCATGTCTATTGCGAGAAGGAGATGTCCAACCGCCTGGAGCTCGCCGCCGAGATGTGCCGCGTGCAGAGGGAGACGGGCCGGCTTCTCCAGATCGGCCACCAGCGCCGCTCCAACCCGCGCTACCGCCACTGCTTCGAGAAGGTCGTGCCACAGATGCTCGGCCGCGTGACGAACGCCTACGCGCAGTGGAACCGCTCGCTTCTCCCGTTCACCGTCGTGAAGAGGCCTCCGAAGCAGGAGGTGCTCGACAAGTACGGCTACAAGAACCCCGAACAGTTCCTCAACTGGCGCTGGTTCTACCGGCACGGCGGCGGCTCTATGGTCGATCTCGGCTCGCATCAGATCGACATGTTCATCTGGGCGATGGGCGTGCCGCCGTCGAGCGTCACCGCCATCGGCGGCAAGGATGCCTTCTCGCCGCGCCGCGAGGCGTACGACCGCGTGATGTGCATCTACGAGTTCACGCTGCCCGACGGCACGAAGAACGAGGCTTTCTACCAGGTGCTCTCCTCCAACGCGCGCGGCGGCTTCTACGAGCAGTTCATGGGAGAGAAGGCCGCGCTCACGATCGCGGAGATCTCCGCGCGCGGCAACACCGTGCAGCGCGACCTCGGCAACTCCATAAACGGCTGGACCGCCGAGGAGTGGCGCGGGTTCATGGACAGGGGGCTCATACTGCCAGGCGCGGACGACAAGATCAAGAAGGAGGTGTCGAAGGACGTCGTGATCGACACGCGCATCACCGCCCTCTCGAACGGCAATCCGATCAGCGTCGAGCTGAACAAGCCGGCGCACATGCCCCACCTCGAGAACTTCTTCGCGGCCTGCCGCCACGGCGAGAAGCTCAATTGCCCGGCCGAGCTCGCCTACGAGAGCGCCGTGGCCGTGCTGGCGGCCAACGAGTCGGCCGACGCGCGGAAGACGCGCTACTTCAAGCCCGAGGACTTCAAGGTTCCGCCGCGTCCGGCGGCGGCACCGGCTCCAGCTCCGGCGCCGGCGCAGGCTGCGCCGGCGAAGGCGTGAGGTGCGGCCTGAAAGCGGCGG
>JAEEGL016974835.1_pt1 | contig 11595 bp, 9 predicted proteins | sample 9134231 | NCBI WGS metagenome assembly JAEEGL01 (sample SAMN16246548, study PRJNA631951) | gut metagenome | biome: gut microbiome; feature: rumen; material: fiber-attached | host: Bos | place: Iran: Karaj | collected 2018-10 | reverse complement strand
ATACACTGCGGCCACCGGAGCGGGTCCGTCCATCGTACGCGCCTTCATCTTCATAACCCTTGCGGAAATCGCACGCAACTGCCCGGGCCGCCGAAGAAAAGGGGTGAATATCTGGTGCACCGCCCTCCTCCTTCAACTTTGCATAAATCCCACCGTCATCTCTTCCGTCGGCTTCCAACTTTCCTATCTTGCAATGCTCGGCACCTTCACCCTTTTCCCCATTCTCCGGGACTGCTACCCATCCGCCGGGCCCGCGAAAGACCGCTTGAACCCGATGCGGCGCATGTGGGAAGCGATGGCGCTGTCGATAAGCTGCCAGGTTTTCACCGCTCCCCTCGCCTGGCTGCGTTTCCATACCTTTCCCAAGTATTTCCTGCTGTCGAACCTCATCTCCCTGCCCCTTACCGAAGCCCTGATCGTAGGAGGCCTTGCATGCTACGGCCTTGAGGCAATAAAAATCAGCCCGCATCTTTTGACGCGGGCCGTAGACTGGGTATCGGAACTGTTGTGTTCCTCACTGGAAACTATCGCCTCTATTCCTTAATGCAGCGTACCGATGCTCGGAACGACTTCTTGTCCATCGCCTGGACCAGAATGTCATTGGAGTCAAGCTTGAAGTAACGGGCCAGGGCCGTGTCGGAATCCACCGAGTCCGCAGTCCAGAAAACGGCGGTTTCGCCAAAGCCCATGAAACTGTGCCTGCCGGCGGAAACTGTAAGATAACCCCATGGCAGAGCGGTGAAGAAGGTGTCGTTGGTAAGGGTAATCCTGCTATTCTGATATGGCCAGAGCGCGGAACCGTTGAAGTTCACGTCGCCCTTCAGCAAACCGGCGGCGCCTGAAATGGTCTCCCCCGTCGCCCCGGTGCCTGCAAGGGCCACGAAATCGGCATCAGAGGGAAGCTTCCAACCTGTGGGACAGGCCGTGGTGGCTTCGTCCCAATTGTAATAACGGCCGGCTATATAATTCATGGCTTCAGAATCGGCGTAAGGATAACCGTCTCCTGCCCATGCAAGGTTTTGAATCATCCATCCGCCCGAAGAAAGCGAGGAAGCGTCGTACTCAACGTTATCACGGATATCAACGAACGAAGTGGTGACATCATAGCCGAAAGGATGTCCCTTAAGTGAACCGTGAAGGGTGTCGAGCGAAGGATTAACCACGGTGAACGTTGCTGAGGCAGAATTGGTGTAATAACCTTTGGCAAAAGCGGTTACGCTCATGGTAAACTGACTCAGGCTGTCGCGGCTCACTACAAAATCCCCCTCTGCGGGGCCGGTCTGACCCTCACGGCGTATAGTATCATACTGGTGAGTGATAGGGTCATAGATATAATAGCCGACAAGGGTATCGGTCTTGGACTTACGGTAGGCCCCTGAGGCAACGATATGGTAGGACTCTCCCTTCTGCACATAGGCCGGGATGGTGGCTCCTATGGTCACCGTACCGGAAAGGGACGGCTTGGTGTCTTCTTCGTCTTTCTTACAGCCGGCAAGCAGGGCTGCGGCAGCAAGAAGAGCGAGAATATATCTGTTAATTTTCATTGCAGGCTACAAATATACAATTTCTAAGCCAACTTGAGGGTCTGGTCCGCATAATCAGTAGCTGCCGGGCGGTGAGTTATGCAGAGAATGGTCTTGCTACCGCGATACCGACGGGCGATGTTTTCCAGCAGGGCCTGCTCAGTGTCGGCATCGAGGGCACTCGTAGCCTCGTCCAGCACCAGTATTCCTCCGGGACGGAGAAGGGCCCTCGCAATGGCTATCCTTTGCGCCTGACCTTCGCTGAGCCCCTGACCCACTTCAGCGCACACGGTGTCCAGCCCTTCGGGCAGATCCCGCACGAACCCGGCGGACGCCGTTTCAAGGGCTTCCCAGAGCTCGTCGTCCGTGGCCTGGGGCGCAGCGAGACGAAGATTCTGCCGTATACTGCCGCTCATCAGGGAATTTCCCTGCGGCACGTACATGAAGTTGCAGAGCGTTCCGGCACCCGATGGCGTGGGCGGATCGTAGAGGGTGACGCTTCCCGCCGATGGAGACAACAGGTTCATGATCACCTTCACCAGGGTACTCTTACCGCTGCCGGTGGGGCCGAGAATTGCAGTCATCGTTCCGGGACGGAAGTCGAAGGACAAGCCTTCGAAGACGGGAGCCGCGGCCTCCGGATACTTGAAGCTCAGGCCTACCACACGTACGCCGGGAGCACCTTCGAGACGGATTTCCGGCCCGTCGGGTTCCTGCGTCTGTTCGGAAAGGTCCAGAAGGCGGTCTTCGCTGGCGAGAGCCTTGATGAACGCCGGCACCTGGCTGGCCAGTTCCGCCACCGGGCGCTGCACCTGACCCACCAGCTGGAGGAAGGCGGTCATGAGACCGTATGTGACCGTGCCTTTGCTGAGGCCGTAGACGCTCCAGATGAAGGCTGCGGCATAGCCGAGCATGAAGCCCAGCTGCATGAATGTACGGGAGAATGCGGAGTAGCCAAGGCGCTTGAGGGTGTTAGCGCGAACGTCGTCCTGAAGCTCGTCAAGGGCATCGAGCGTGTCTTCCGTGCTGCCCATGGTGCGGATCACCATGCGGTGCTGGATATTCTCCTGCATGTGGGCCTGAACCAAGCTGTCGCCACGGCGGATATCGTTAGTGAGCGAGCGCATCTTTCGGAAGAAAAGACGGCTGCCTATCACTGCCACCGGCATGATGAACACGAGAATCCAGCCGAGCTGGGGCGAGAGGGAGAACAGGAAGATGCAGGCCGCCACGAACTGGCAGGCGGTGACCACTATTCCGGGAAGCGAGGTGCACACAAAGTCCACCACCACGCGGATGTCTTCTTCCAGACGGTTTATAGTATCGGCGCTGTGGAAGCGGTCTCGGCCCTGCCAGATGCTACGCATCACACGCGAGAAAACTCTGGCGCGGTTGGCGTTCTGCGCCTCCACCACGATATAGCCTTCCCACCAGCGGGCGGCAGTGCGGACGGCAATCTGAAGCAGCAGGATGGCGGCAAAGATGATCACGCCCTGCACCAGGGAGCCGTCGGCCTCGCCCGTTGCGAGGTCTACCACGCGCTTGCTGTACCACACGAATCCGAGGGACAGGGCAACCTGAAGCAGCCCCAGAAGGGCACTCACCAGCACTCTCCAGCGCAGGGGTTTAAGTACCCCCACGAGCCCGCGGAAACAGTCTTCGAACGTTCTCACTTTTCTACTATTCCGATTTCAATCCACTTGTCCGCGATAGCTGCCGCATCTTTCGAAGCGGTGGCTTCGTCCACGTCGTACTCGTCCAGAAGGAGCTTCGTGAGGTCCTCCACCGAGAACTCCTTACCGGTAACGTGCTCCCATAGATAGGCGGCGGTTTCGTTTAGGGAGATGATCTTGTTGAAATTTACCTGCGAGAGGCCTTCTCCCGTGACTATGTGCTCGCCTACGATGGTGCGGAGCTTGAATCCTTCCTTAATCTTCATATCGTGATGTGTTTTATTCTTCTGTAAAATGCCAGATAATAGCGGCGGACGATGGCCGGGAGGGCCGCCCAGCGGCGCCAGCGGCGCATTTCAGCCGGAGCGAAGGGATCGCGGTCTGGCTTGCCCGGAGTCTGCACCGCCACTACAGTTCCGGCTATGTTGGCAGCCGCGCAATGCTCCTGCCCGCGGTAGTTGCCGTCTCCCTGAAGGGTTATCTTGTCGCCGGAGACTTCCCTCACCCGGTGAAGCACGTAGTGGCCGGGGGCGATTTCCGCAAGGGCGATGTCGCCGGGAGCGACTGATGGGCGCTTTTCCAGCACCACACTGTCGCGCTTACCCACAATGAAGGGCAGCATGCTCACGCCCTTGGTCATGATAACCACCTGACGGCCCTCGGCGAGGAGTTCCTTCACGCCGCCCAACATCACGTCGTTGGGAAGGGTTATACTGGTGGGGGTCATAGGGCGAGAAGGGTTTCGGAAGACACCCGGGCCGCATCCGCGTCGGGCCTGCATTCAAGGGTAAAACAGGGAGTGCCCCGCAGGATCTTTTCGTATGTGGCGTTCAGACCGTCGGACATTGCCGGATCCGCCTTGAAGCCGGAACTCGAAGAGTACAGCAATGCGTAAGCTTCCAGCACGCTTTTGCGCCTGATGCGGTTTTCCGGGCTGCGCACGATTTCAGAGAAAGCGCCGGCCGGATAATGTTCGTTTTTGTAACACGGCGTTTTGCCGCTCCACGGTGTGCCGAACACCTCGGTATGACCGTCTTCCATGACCCGCACCACGGGGTTGTCGTCGTTGAGAAGACGGCTGCCGGGGACGTGGTTCAGCCAGAGCTGCGAATGGGTGCTTTTGCCGGTGCCGCTCTTCGCGAGCCAGAGGAAGGCCTTTCCGGAATTCACCACCACGGACGCGTGCATTTCCAGAGTGTCCAGTGTGGCGGTGCGGAAGGCGAACATGAGCATGGCGGCGTTATTGAGGGCGAAGAGTCCTTCGGACGGACGGAGCACCTGCAGGCGGGCGTGAGTGAAAGCGCGGTCGGCATAGACCCTGCCGCACAGGGGCTGGCCCGGGCACGGTGCCATCTCGAAGGCCCAGCCATCGGAGCCGCGATACAGGAGTATCACCGGCTGGCCGGGTTCTTCGTCGCCCCCGTACACCTTTTCCATGGAGACGGAGGGCAGCGCATCCACCAGCTCCACCGAGAAAAGCGAAGGATCGCTCTGCGGGAGTTCAAAAGGCTTATATTGCCCTATCAGACCCCACAGCGGATGCCCCTCCGGAAAGACGAAGGAGAACACATGTCCGGCGACCCTGTAGCTTTTAATCATACCATCGCAAATATAGTCATTTTGCACGATTTTTTGATTATATTTGCATGATATGAAAGACAGTGTAAATCTCGAATACAATACCGAGCGCGAAAGGCTCGCAATGCCCGAATACGGCAGGAACGTACTGCAGATGGTGGAGAGCCTCAGGGACATTCCCGACAGGGCCAAGCGCAGCGAACAGGCACGCGCAGTGGTCAAGACCATGGAAATCCTCAACCCGCAGGTACGGCAGCAGGAAAACTGGGAGCACAAGCTCTGGGACCACCTGTACATGATCGCAGGCTACGACCTGGACGTGGACTCCCCATGGCCATCTCCCGTAAAGGAAGACATGGAAACCAAGCCGGTGCCGCTTCCCATGAAGGATTCCCCCATCAGGGCCATGCACTACGGCCGCAACATCGAGCGCATCATGGACCTCATCGCCGAGCAGCCCGAGGGAGAGGTTAAGACCACCCTCATCCGCAACCTGGCCATCTACATGCGCACGCAATACCTCATCTGGAACAAGGACTCCGTGGCCGACGAAACCATCTTCGCCGACATCGAAAAGCTCTCCGGAGGTCGCATCTCCGTTCCCGAGGGCATAGAGCTCGGAAAGGTGTCGCAAGACGCCGTCTTCGCCCGTCCCGGCCAGGGCCAGCAGGGCGGAGGAAAGAAGAACCGGGGCCGCAAATACCGCAAGAACAAGAACAAACAATGAGAAAATTCTGGGAGAGTCTGGCATTCTGGCGCCGCTGGGACGACCGCGAACGCGCCGTCGCCGTTAAGATAATAGGCCTTCTGGTTGCCGCCATCTCGGTGTTCGTGTTCATCGGAACCGTGTCCTACCTGTTCCACTGGAAAGAGGACATGTCCATGTTAAGCGATCCCGCCATGATGGATTCCGGCGTGCGGGCAGGCAATGCCGCCGGCAAGCTCGGCTATCGCACCGGCCATCTGCTGGTGTGCCGTTTGTTCGGCCTTGGAAGCTTCGCCCTGCTGGTAATCCTCGGAGCCGTGAGCGCAAGGCTCATCGCAAACCGCTGGCACTACTCCCTTCTCAAAACCACGCTGGTAGCTCTCTTCGGAGCCTTCGTGGCATCCATCGTCCTCGCATGCATAGGCGGTTTCGCCGGAGCTCAGAACGCCTTCGGAGGCGGTCTCGGCGGCGAATTCGGCGCCCAGATAATAGCCTGGAGCAACAACCTCTTCGGAGTCATAGTAACGCCCATCCTGGCAGTCATAGTACTGCTGGCATACCTATTCTTCTCGTCCCGCAAATTTACCGACTGGGTCTACACCCTCGGCACTGGGAAGCCCCGCGTTAAAAAGGAAAAGGCTCCCAAGGCCGAAAAGAAGGCCAAAAAGGCAGAGGAAAAGGTAGAAGAGACTGAAGAAACCGTAGAAGAGCCGATAGCGGTGGAAGAGCCGAAGGAAGAGGAAGCCGCGGAGGCCGAAACCTCTCAGAAAGCGCCCGCTGACGCGCCAAAACCCGGCACCGCCGAAACGCCCGCGCCCGACGGCGCCGCAATCGACATCCAGGTCGTCACCGACGATACCCTGGAGGCCGAGGTGAAGGAGCTCAAACCCATCGACAACCGCATGGATCCGCCGGAAGGCCTCCCCTGGTACAAGTTCCCCAGCATCGAACTTTTAGGCGACCACGCCTCCAGCAAGCGCGAAGTCAGCAGCGAAGAGCTCACCCGCAACAACAACAAGATCATCGCCGCCCTTCAAACCTACAAGATCGCGGTAGACGACGTAAAGGCCATCATCGGCCCCACCGTCACGCTGTACAAGGTCACTCCGGCCCCGGGCGTCAAGATCTCCGAAATCAAGAAACTTCAGGAAGACATCGCCCTGAGCCTCAAGGCCCGCGGCGTGCGTGTGGTCACCCTGTCCGACTCCGTGGGCATCGAGGTCGCCAACGACACCCCGAGCATAGTGCCGCTCCGCAATCTCCTCAACAGCGACAACTTCCGCAACAGCAAATACGAACTTCCGGTCGCCATCGGCTATACCATCACCCAGGAGGTGAAGGTGTTCGACCTTGCAGACGCCCCGCACCTGCTCATCGCCGGTGCCACCAAGCAGGGCAAGAGCGTGGGCCTCAACGTCATCGTCTCCTCGCTTCTCTACAGCAAGCACCCGTCGGAACTCAAGTTCGTCTTCATCGACCCGAAGATGGTCGAATTCAGCGCCTACAACGGCCTGTTGCACCACTATCTGGCCGTTCTGCCCACAGCTGGCGACGCCGATGAAGAAAAGTCCAAGGCAATCGTCAAAACTCCGGCCGACGCCGACAAGGCCCTTGCCAGCCTCTGCATCGAGATGGACGAGCGCTACAAGCTGCTCAGCGAGGCGGGAGTGAACAAGCTCACGCTTTACAACGAAAAGTTCAAGGCCCGCAAGCTCAACCCCGAAAAGGGTCACCGCTATCTCCCCTACCTGGTTGCGGTGGTGGACGAATACGCCGACCTCACCATGACCATAGGCGGAAGTCCCGAGGCCCGCAAGGTGGCCAAGAACATCACCAACAGCATCATCCGTCTGGCCCAGAAGGGCCGCGCGGCCGGCATACACGTGATTCTGGCAACCCAGAGGCCTTCGGTGGACGTAATCTCCGGTATTATCAAGAGTAACTTCCCGATGCGTATCGCCTTCCGCGTGGCATCCAGAGTAGACTCCATGACCATACTCGACGCCCCCGGTGCCGAGAAACTGATAGGCCGAGGCGACATGCTCTGGAGCGCCGGCATCGACACGGAACGTATCCAGTGCGGCTATGTGAGCGGTGAAGAGATCGACTCCATCACCGACTTCATCGAAGACCAGCAGGGCTACAAGAAGAGCTACAACACCCCGTATTATCTGCCTGAACCGCCCGCAGCCGAAGGTTCCGGCGGCGGAGTGGGCGACGTGGGCGAGCTGGACGAACGCTTCGTGGAGGCAGCGCAACTGGTGGTCAGCACCCAGAGGGGCAGCACCTCCGACCTGCAGCGCAGGCTGGGCATGGGCTACGCCAAGGCGGGCCGCGTGATGGACCAGCTGGAAAAGGCCGGTATCGTCTCCCCGCAGGAAGGCAGCAAACCGCGCACGGTTCTTGTATCCAGCATGGAAGACCTTCAGACAATACTCGACAATCTCTGATGAAAAGGCTAGTCGCCATAACCGCCACCGTTCTTCTCTGCACCTTCGCATGGGCGCAGAAGAGTCTGGACGACGTGATCGCCCTGCTACAAAGCGGCGATGTGGTCTCCTGCAGCTATTCCTACACCCTTAAAGGCAATGTTCCTATTAAGGGGAACGGCACTGCGGTCATCTGCGGCACCACCTACCATATCAGCGAAAACGGACTCGACACCTGGTGCGACGGCAACACTGTCTGGACCGTGGATTCCGAGGCAAAAGAAGTTGTCGTCTCTGATGGCGGCAACTCCATCCTGGCCAATCCGGGATCCTACCGCAACATAGTGCAGAACCTCCGTTTCGACGGCCGCAGCCTTTCCTGTACCATTGAATCCCAGGGCTCCGAAATGGACTTCAAAGCCAGCGGAATCACCGTCGCTCCCGATTCCGGAGAGAGCTTTGCATTCGACACCGCAGGACTCCCCAAGTCCTGGATAATCACCGACCTGCGATGAAGGAATTCCTTCGTCAGGTAGCTGAGCACTATTACGCAGGCGCCCGTCCAGAGGGTCGCCTGTGTTTCGTTTTTCCCAGCAAAAGAGCCATAGGTTTCTTCAAGAAATACCTCGGAGAGGTCGTGGCCGCAAATGGCCGTGTGACTCTGGCTCCGGAGTGTCTCACGATGGGAGATTTCTTCTCCCACGCCGCAGGACTGCGCAAGGCCGACCGCATACGCCAGCTGCTTCTGCTCTACGAATGCTACTGTCCCCTGGTGAAAGACCCCGAACCGCTCGACGATTTCCTCTACTGGGGAGGCGTGATGCTGAGCGATTTCGACGACGTGGACAAGTACCTCGCCGATCCGGAAAAGCTCTGGAAGAACGTGGAGGAGTTCAAGGACATGCAGGACCTGAGCTTTCTCGAAGGCGACCAGGAGGCTGCGGTGAAGGAGTTCTTGGGCAACTTCCGAAACGATACCCCCGTCAAGCGTGACTTCCTGCATGTATGGAACATCCTGCTCCCCCTCTATCGCAGCTTCAACGAAAAGCTTGCGGCCGAAGGCCTCTGCTACGAAGGAGCCATCTACCGCAGTCTGGCCGAAAAACTTGAAAAAGAGAGTGTAAGGGACATATTGGACCGGCACTTCGAACCGGAGACCCGCTTCGTTTTCACCGGCCTCAACGCCCTCAACGAATGCGAGTGCAAGCTGCTCACAGCAATGAAGAAGGCAAAACTGGCGGAATTCTGTTGGGACTGGTCCAGCGCCGAGATACGCGACCCGGAAAACCGCTCATCCTTTTTCATGTCCCGCAATGTGGAACGTTTCGGTCAGGCTCTTCCCCACGAAGAGCTCGGGCCGAAGCCGAAGATAAACGTGGTCAGCGTCCCTTCTGCCATCGGACAGGCCAAACTCCTCCCGGACATTCTCCGGCAGACGGGCCCGGAACACGATATACGCACGGCCGTGGTGCTGCCCGACGAAGGCCTGCTGATTCCTGTCCTCAACAGCATTCCGGAAGACATACGCGATATCAACGTAACCATGGGCTACCCTGTAAGGGGAAGCGAATGGGCAGCTTTGATTGGCCTTCTCGGGACTCTTCAGCAGAGCATACGCGACCTCCCGGCCGGCCCGGCCTTCTACCATGTGCCGGTATGGGCCATCTTCTCCAACGGAGTCTTCGCAGGAGCCCTCACCAAAGAGGAAAACGCCCGTGCCACGGAAATCAAAAAGGCTGCGAAGTTCTACATCCCGGCTACCGCATTCACTTCCGGACCTCTCATGGAAGCGGTGTTCCAAAAGGCCGATAATTACCCCGTCTACCTGGAAAAGATAATCCTGCTGCTGGCGGAGAACTTCCGGGGCAAAGCCGAAAGGGCGATGGAACTGGAGTTCGCCATGCACAGCTGGAAGGTGCTCACAAGGCTTCGCGAACTGGATCCCCCGGTGAGCGGAAAAACCTGGTGGAGGCTCCTTGGGCAGCTTCTCAGCGCTGAAACCGTTCCCTTCAAGGGTGAGCCACTGCGCGGCATGCAGATCATGGGCCCGCTGGAAACCCGCACCCTTGACTTTCAGAATCTTATAGTACTCTCTTGCAACGAAAACGTCTTCCCACGGAGGAGCGTGGCGGCATCGTTCATTCCCCCGGAACTCCGGAAAGGCTTCGGGCTTCCCACTTATGAGTATCAGGACGCCATCTGGGCCTACTACTTCTACAGGATGATACAGAGGGCCGGCAATGTGTGGCTGCTCTTCGACTCCCGCGCCGAAGGCCTGAGGGCCGGCGAGGAAAGCCGTTTCATAAAGCAGCTCGAGTTCCTCTACGGCTTCGATTTGAAACGTTACGTGGCCAGCGCCCCCATGAATCGCAAGCAGATTCCGGACAGCATACCCAAGACCAAAGAGGATCTGGCAGTGATGGCCGGGAAGAAGTTCCACCTGAGCGCCTCGTCGATCCGGAATTATCTGAGATGCCAGGCCGCCTTCTACTATGCGACCATAAAGGGTCTCGGAAAGGCCGACGAAGTGGAGGAGAACCTCGACGCCGGCATGCTCGGAAGCGTGCTGCATACCACCATGCACGCCCTCTACAGCGAGAATCCCGACGAACCTGATGAAAAGAAACTCCGCGCGCTGGAAAGCGTAAGCAAAACCCACATACAGGCCCTTCTGGACGACGGAAAGCTCCTTCGCGCCCGCATCCATGAAAGGATAAAGCAGCAGCTCGGCGCGCCCGAGGTTACCGGTAGGAATCTGGTATTCGAAGAAATACTTGTCAGATATACTAGACAAATCCTTCAGAGAGACATCGAACTGCTTGAGGCGGAAGGGGTTCCGTCTTTCAAGATTTTCGGGCTCGAAGAGTTCCGGGAGACCACCTTCGGAGGTTTCCGCTTCGTGGGCTTTATCGATCGTCTGGACAGCTTCGCCCCCGGCACCCTCAGGGTGGTGGACTACAAGAGCGGAAAGGTGTCCGACCAGGAACTGATAATCGACGAGAACAAGGTCTCCGAATCGGTGGACGCGCTCTTCGGAACCGACAATTCCAAGCGCCCCGGAATCGCCCTTCAGATGTATCTGTACGACCTTATGGTCGAACCGGAAAGAGACGGAAGGCAGCTGCTGAACAGCGTCTATCCGGCCCGGCGCCTTTTCACCGAGGGAATACGCAACACTCCCCCGAGCGAGGCTTTCGCCAGCGAGCTGGAGCCCCGTCTCGAGGAAACCCTTCACCAGATGCGCGACGAGAAGCAGCCGTGGACGCGCACCTCTGAACCCGATGACTGCGAATGGTGTGACTTCAAAAAAATCTGCGGAAGATGATAAACATAAACAAAGCATCCGCGGGTTCCGGCAAGACCTACACCCTCGCCCACACTTACATCGACCTGCTCCGGGACGAACTTTCGTACCGCAGGATACTCGCCGTGACCTTCACGAACAAGGCGACGGCCGAGATGAAGGAAAGGATACTCGAATACCTGGCGGCGGACCCCGCGTCCCGCGACAAGCTGGTAAAGATACTTCACGACTACAGCGCGTTCTCGGTGAGCACCATCGACCGTTTCTTCCAGCGTACGCTCAAGGCTTTCGCGAGAGAGATAGGCCAGGTGGCCGACTACCAGGTGGAAATCGACCGCGAATCCCTCATAGGCGAAGCGATGGACCGCATCCTCGATTCCCT
>JAEEGL016779759.1_pt1 | contig 11595 bp, 12 predicted proteins | sample 9134231 | NCBI WGS metagenome assembly JAEEGL01 (sample SAMN16246548, study PRJNA631951) | gut metagenome | biome: gut microbiome; feature: rumen; material: fiber-attached | host: Bos | place: Iran: Karaj | collected 2018-10 | reverse complement strand
TTCAAGTGCCTCCTGCGCATCCTTCTGAATCAGCCGGATCCGCTCCGGTCCTGCTCCGAAGCCTGTGAAATGCTCCGCCGCCTCGGCGGCGCGGGCAGGGTCCTTCTCAATCGTCGTGATCCTTCCGTTCTCCGGAAGTGCGGATTCCATCAGAAGTGCCGAAAAGCCGACGCCTGTCCCGATTTCCAGGACATTGCGCGGTGCATTCAGCTCCACGAAAAAAAGGAGCAGATTCTGCGTCATGGGCCGGATGATCGGAACATTTTCTGCGAGAGCCTTCTCCTCCAGTTCAGCGAGCGGTGCAGGAAGTGACGGCGTCCTGGATTCAATAAAAACGGTCAGCCGTTCGCTTTCCCGTAAATCGCGCAGTTCCTCTTCCTGATCCATCTTTTCGGTTCCTTTTATTCTTCCTCTTCCTCCTCCGGAGACATCACTGCCATCATTTCATCCGGCGTCATCTCCGTGGAGAGATCATAGATTCCCGGCTTCATTTTGCCGTGACTGGAAGAAAAACGCTCCTGGATCGGGAAGATTTCCGCGTTCTCAATCAGTCCCTTCTCCTCCAGCATCTGTCCGATGTCGCTCACGGACATACTGTCCGTCACCTCTACCGTGATAATCCGGCCCTGGCCTTCTTCGGAAACCGCTTCCTGCGCAAAGACACTGTACCCGATTTCGTAAAAGCGCTTTGACTCTTTTACAAAGAACAGGATCAGTATCACGATCAGCACATACTTTATGATAGTGGTGATCCACTCCAGGATCGACTGTCTGTGATTCATCGAATGTGCTTCCTTTCCTAAACCTCAAGAATAATCGGCAGGATCATCGGACGCCGCTTGGTCTTCTTCCAGAAATAGTCCCCGAGATTGTCCTTGATATTGGTCTTCATTTTGTTCAGATCCAGTCCCTGCCCCGTAAAGCACTTGTCCAGGGTCTGCTGCACGACATCATTCGCACCGCTCATCAGCTCATCGGCCTCTTTTACATAGACGAAACCGCGGGTGTGAATTTCCGGTCCAGAACAGATATAGCGCGATGCCTGATCCACAGCGGCCGAGACGATGACGATGCCGCTCGCCGCCAGATGCTGGCGGTCATGCAGCACGGCATTTCCGACATCGCCGACGCCGATTCCGTCCACCAGGACTTCGCCGACCGTTACTCTGCCGCTGATGCGGGCATCTTCCTCGTTCAGCTCCAGCACTTCGCCCGAGCGCAGCACGAAAATATGATCCTTCGGAACGCCCAGGTCATAAGCCAGCTTGGACTGCGCAATCAGATGACGGTATTCTCCGTGCACCGGAATCGCGTAGCGCGGCTGCACCAGATTGTAAATCAGCTTGATCTCTTCCTGGCAGGGATGACCGGATACATGCACATCCTGGAAAATAACGTCCGCGCCCTTGAGCAGCAGCTTATTGATGACATTGGTCACGTTTTTCTCATTGCCCGGAATCGGGTTGGAGGAGAAAATGATCGTGTCGCCCGGGCCGATCGTGATTTTGCGGTGCACACCGTCCGCCATGCGGGACAGCGCCGCCATACTCTCGCCCTGGGAGCCGGTCGTGATGATGACCGTCTTCTCGTCCGGATAATTCTTCAGGCTGTCTATATCAATCAGCGTGTTGTCCGGGATGTCCAGACATCCCAGATCCGTCGCGGTATTGATGATGCTCACCATACTGCGGCCTTCCACGACGACCTTCCGCCCGAATTTATAAGCGGAATTGATAATCTGCTGCACGCGGTCCACGTTCGAGGCAAAAGTCGCAATGATGATGCGGGTCCGCTTGTGCTCCTGGAAGAGCCGGTCGATCGTGATGCCGACGGTTTTCTCGGAGGCCGTGTAGCCGGGGCGCTCCGCGTTGGTCGAATCGCACATCAGGGCGAGCACGCCCTTCTTCCCCAGTTCCGCAAAACGCTGCAGATCAATGGCATCGCCGTACACCGGCGTGTAATCCACCTTGAAATCACCGGTGTGGATGATCGTTCCCGCGGGCGAGGTGATCGCCAGGGCCGCCGCATCCACGATGCTGTGATTGGTTTTGATAAATTCCACCTTGAGTTCGCCCAGCGTCACTGTCTGGCCGAACTTCACGACCTTGCGCTTCGTGGAGCTCAGCATGCTGTGCTCCGCCAGCTTGTGCTCGATGATTCCCATTGTCAGCCGGGTTCCGTACACCGGCACCTTGATCTTCTGCAGCACATAGGGCAGCGCGCCGATGTGATCCTCGTGGCCGTGTGTGATTACGAAGCCTTTTACTTTATCGATGTTTTCCTCGAGGTAGGTCACATCCGGGATCACCAGGTCGATGCCCAGCATGTCGTCCTCGGGGAAGGCCAGTCCGCAGTCGATGACGACGATGCTGTCGCCATACTCGATCGCGGTGATGTTCATTCCGATCTGCTCCAGACCGCCCAGAGGAATAATCCGGACAGCCTGCTCCAGTGCGGCCGGCTCCGTCTTTTTCTTTTTACTCATCGCCGACCTCCAGATCAATTCCCAGTTCTTTCAGCGTGTCGGCGAACAGAGTCAGCACTGCGTCCAGCTCCCGGTCGTCCTCTACGATCTCATAAATGACTTCCGCGCCGTCCTCCGCGCTCAGTTCGCGGAAGATCAGCGCCGTGCCGTCACCCTCTTCTTCATCTGTCACAAGCAGATAATTCTGTCCCGCCAGCGTGGCGGTGTCCAGTACATAAAACTCCTCCGGAGAAGCTCCGTCCTCCGGTATTAATACAATTTTCTCCATACTTTTCCTGTTACTGTCTTTCCTGTTGCTGTTTCTGCTGATCAGCCGGTCCCGCGGCCTGTGAAAGTTCCTGTCTGTGCGCGTTCATATAATCCTGCAGAATCAGGCATGCGGCGATGGCGTCGACTCTCTCTTTGCGCCCGCTCCGGTCCTTTATGCCCATCCGGTCCATCACCTCGTCGGCTTCCACCGTCGTGAGCCGCTCGTCCGTGAGCACGACCGGCAGACCCGTCCTTTTGCGCACTTTTTCGGCAAAATCCCGCGCGGCCAGGGCTCTCTCGCCCTCCGTGCCGTCCATATTCAGCGGCAGGCCGACCACAATCTGCGTCACCGCATTTTCCCGCGCCAGCTCCTCGATCCGCGAGAGCGTATGCCGAAGCTTGCTCTCCCGGTCTCTGCGGATAATCTCCTTTGGCCACGCGTTCACAAGCAGTGTGTCAGAAAGTGCCACACCGACCGTCACAGAGCCGTAATCCAGCCCCATCAGCATTATTTCCATTTGTTGTTCCGGATGTAAGCCTCCAGGATTTCCTCCACCAGCTCATCGCGCTCCACCTTCATGATCAGGCTTCTGGCGCCCATATAATTGGTGATATAGGTGGGGTCGCCGGACATAATATATCCGACGATCTGGTTGACCGGATCATACCCCTTCTTCGAGAGAGCCTCATAGACAACAGAGAGCACCTTCTTCACGCCGCTCTCCTGCTCGGACTCTACCTTGAAGTACTGTGTATTCCCCAGATCCTGGTCTGTATATCTGCTGACATCATCCATCTGATGACCCTCCTGCGCAAATGCGCACTTGTCATGTTTACATACTTCTTTTCATAATAACCTATTTCACGAATGCCTGCAAACTTTTGCTTGCGCGAGCCCTGCCGCGAGACCATGCAGTTTCGTGCGAGCACACCGCAGCCTGCCGCAGCAAAGACAGACGGCAGATTACTGCAGGGGTTCCATAACCATCCTGCCGCTTTCCTTCTCCATGTGCAGCGTTCCCCGCACCACTTCCCCGGGCCCGGCGCCCGCATCCGCGGGATACAGTGCCTCCACATAGCGCATCGTGTGACCGACATAGTAAGCCGGATCTTCCGAGCGTTCCTCTAAAAGCAGTTCTTCCTCCTGTCCGTCAAAGAGGGCGCGGAACTCAGCGGCGCGCTGCGCGCTCAGCCGGATCAGCTGCTCGCTTCGCGCCTGCTTCTGTGCGCCGCCAACCTGGTCCTTCATCCCCGCCGCGACAGTGCCCCTGCGCGGAGAATACGGAAAGACGTGGGTTTCATAAAAATGAATCTGTTCAATGAAGGCCCTGGAAGCCTCAAATTCCTCTTCGGTCTCTCCCGGAAATCCCACAATGACGTCCGTGGTGATGGCCGGGTTCACATAATATCTGCGAAGCCGCTCCACGACTTCGGCATATTCCTGCGCGGTGTAGTGCCGGTTCATGCGGCGCAGCGTCGCATCGCAGCCGCTCTGCAGCGAGAGGTGGAAATGCGGACAGACCTTGGAAAGTCCGGAAATTCCGCGGACAAACTCCTCGGTCATGATGCGGGGTTCCAGCGAAGAAAGCCGGATCCGCCGGATCTGTCCGAGCATCTGAATCCGGGTCATGAGCTGCAGCAGCTCCTTGTCCGGCTGTTTTCCCTGCTCTTTGCCGTAGGAGCTGACATGAATGCCGGTCAGAACAACTTCCCGGATGCCGCTCGCCGAGAGCGTGCGGACCTCCTCCAGGACCTCCTCCGGATCTCTGCTGCGGATCCGGCCTCTGGCATAGGGAATCAGGCAGTAGGTGCAGAACTGATTGCAGCCGTCCTGAATTTTGATATAAGCCCGGGTGTGGGAGGGGGTCTTCAGCTGCATGGATTCGAACACCGGGTGCTCTGTCAGATCCGCATAGGTGGTGCCGCCCAGCGTCTTGTCAGTCCTGTCTCCCGAAAGATAAGCCTCGATCAGCTCAACAATCTCTCCTTTTTTGTTGTTGCCGACCAGCAGGTCCACTGCCTCGTCCCGCTCGGCCTCGTCCCGGCCGGTCTGCGCATAACAGCCGACTGCCACCACCAGCGCCTCCGGATTCTGCTTCCGGACACGGTGAAGCATCTGCCGGCTTTTGCGGTCGGCTATTCCGGTGACCGTACAGGTGTTGATAATATAAATATCCGCCTTTTCCGTGAAGGGCACGATTTCATACCCGCTCTCCCGGAGCTTCTGCTGCATGATATCCAGTTCATATCCGTTTACCTTGCAGCCCAGATTATGCAGGGCAGCTGTGCGTGGTTTCGTCATAATTTCCCCCGAATCCATTTGACTTTTCGGTATGCCGAACGTAGTATAAAAGTAACATTTACCATTCAATCGTCAGGAGGCAAGCTATGAAAACTGTCAAGATTTCTCTCAATTCCATTGATAAGGTTAAATCCTTCGTCAACGATATCACCAAGTTCGATTATGATTTTGATCTCGTTTCCGGAAGATACGTCATCGACGCGAAGTCCATCATGGGAATCTTCTCCCTGGATCTTTCCAAGCCGATCGACCTGAACATCCACGCCGAGGATAATGTTGAGGAGATCCTGGCAGTTCTGAAGCCGTATATCGTAGGCTGATCAGACCGCCGGCCACTGTTTTCTGAAATGAAATGCTCCCGGGAATTTACCCGCCGGGAGCATTTTTGATGCCCGAAAAAGGGCTGTACTTCGTCAGTTTCCCTGATACTTTCTGACACCGGAGCCTTCCACGATCAGAATCTCGTCTGTCTCGATGGCCCGCTCGACCATCTCGTCAATTTTCTCCTCCAGGTTCTTCTCGTGCCGCCGGATCACTTCTGCCACCGGCTTCGTGACCGGGTGCTTTGCCACGAAAATCGTGCAGCAGTCCTCATAGGGCAGGATCGAAGTGTCGTAAGTGCCGATTTTCTTGGACATCGTGATGATATCCTCTTTGTCAAAAGCAATCACGGGCCGGAATACCGGCAGCGTGCAGACTTCATTGGTCACGGCAAGACTCGTCATGGTCTGCGAAGCGACCTGGCCGATGCTCTCTCCGGTCACAAGCCCGAGACAGTCATATTTCTTCGCGAGCAGCTCGGCGATCCGCATCATATAGCGGCGCATGATGATGGTCAGCTCGTCGTGCGGGCATTTTTCATAAATATAGAGCTGGATCTCCGTGAAGTTGATGTTGTGCAGCCAGATCGTCCCGGAATACGCAGCGATCTGCTGCGCCAGATCCACCACCTTCTGAAGCGCACGCTCACTGGTGTAAGGCGGGGCATTGAAATAGACCGCGTCCAGCCGGACGCCGCGCTTGCTGACCATATAGCCCGCGACGGGCGAATCAATCCCGCCCGAGAGCAGCAGCATGGCCTTCCCGCCGATGCCCACCGGCAGCCCGCCCGGCCCCGGTATGATATGGGAGTACAGGTAGACGCGCTCCCGGATTTCGACCGTCACCAGAATTTCCGGCTGATGCACATCCACCTTCATCTCCGGATACGCGTCCAGAATTGCCGCGCCCAGCTCTTCGTTGATCTGCATGGAATCCAGCGGATAATTCTTATCCAGTCTGCGCGTGTGTACCTTGAAGGTGTGATGCCGGTCCGGATATTCGCTGCCGACAAATTTCACGACCTCCGCAGCCAGCTCTTCGATCGGAAGAACGCGGCATACCACCATCGGGCAGATGCCGGTGATTCCGAACACATGCTGCAGCGCGTCAACCACTTCGTCAAAATCATAGTCTTCGAGGGCGTCGACAAATACCCGGCCGCTGGACCGCGTGACGGCAAAATGTCCCTCACAGCGGCGCAGTGCCAGCTTCATCTGGTTGACCAGTGCCTCCTCAAAAAGGTGCCTGTTTTTTCCTTTGATGCCGATCTCAGCATATTTGATCAGAAATGACTCATACTTCATAAACACTCTTCTCCTGTTCTCTGAACGAAGATAGCACAAAATCCGCTCAATGTCTTGTGTATTTTCGCAGGAAGGGGATCAATTCGGCAAGGGCCGCCGCGGCCGCATCGATTTCTTCTTCGGTATTCATCACGGAGAGACTCAGCCGGATCGTCGCGTCCAGAAGCTCCTTCGGCGTCCCGATTGCCTTCAGGGTCTCGGACAGATGCGGACGGTTGGACGAGCAGGCGCTGCCCGCCGACACATAGACGCCCCGCTCCTCGAGCGCATGCAGAAGCACCTCGGCACGCACGCCTTCGACCGACAGGCTGATTACATGCGGTGCGCTTCCGCGCCCCTCTTTTCCGTTGACACGGATGCCTTCGATGGCCTGCGCCTGTCCGATCAGTCTCTCACGCAGCGCATAGAGCCGGTCCACATCCTCATCCAGATGATCATAAAGCATCTTTGCACTGAGAGCCATTGCCGCCATACCGGCGACATTTTCCGTGCCGGAGCGCAGTCCTGATTGCTGGCCGCCGCCGGGGAGGGTCGGCCGGATTTTGACTCCGTCCGCCACATAAAGCAGGCCGATGCCCTTGGGCGCGTGAATTTTGTGGCCGCTTGCCGAGAGCAGATCAATTTTCATCCGCTTCGGATAGATCTGTGCTTTTCCGAAACCCTGAACCGCATCCACATGGAACAGGGTCTTCGGGTTCTTTTCCTTGATCAGCCGGCCGATTTCCGCGATCGGCTGGAGACTGCCGATCTCATTGTTGGTGTGCATGACGGAGACCAGTATGGTGTCCTCCCGCACTGCCTCTGCCACGGCCTCCGGGGAGACGACGCCGTCCCCGTCCACGGGCAGATAGGTCACTTCGAAGCCTTCCTCCTCCAGCGCGTGCATGGTTTCCAGCACGGCCGGATGCTCGATCACCGTCGTGACAAGATGCTGTCCCGCCCGCCGGTTTGCCCGGGCACAGCCCGCGATGGCGAGATGATCCGACTCCGTTCCGCAGGAGGTGAAGTAAAGGTTTTTGCTGTTCACCTTCAGAATGTCGGCCAGGATCTGTTTTGCCTCCGTGATCCGCCGCTCGGCCTCCACACCCTTGTGATGCATGCTGGAGGGGTTGCCGTATTCCTCTGTCAGGATTCTGCAGACCAGCTCAGCGGCTTCCGGGAAACATCTTGTAGTCGCCGAATTGTCGAGATAGATTTCATTGTTCATGGCTGTTTACTCCATTTCAAAGCGGTAGATCATCCACGAGAGAAAAGCGAGGGATGCCGTCTCGGTCCGCAAAATTCTGCGTCCGAGGGAGATCGGGATTCCGCCCGCAGCGCGGATCTGTTCAATTTCTTCCGGCTCAAAGCCGCCCTCCGGACCGATGAACACCGCCGCACTCATGCCGGGCTTCAGTTTCGCGAGGGCTTCTTTCGTGCTCTCGTCCGTTTCCTGCAGCTCATAAGGGACCAGAATCAGATCCGTCTGCTGCCCGGCCAGCGCCAGCGCTTCCTTAAGAGACACCGGCCGCTCCACCTTCGGAATCACGGCCCGCCGTGACTGCTCCGCAGCCGATTCCGCGATGGTCTGCCACCGCGCCGCTTTTTTATCTTTTTTTGACGCGTCCAGACGCACCACACAGCGGCTCATTTCCACCGGCACGATGCCGGCAGCGCCCAGCTCCACGGATTTCTGAACGATCCATTCCATCTTATCGGCTTTCGGAAGCCCCTGGAACAGAATGATCCGAACCGGCAGCTCTACATCCGATTCCTTAACAAAACGAAGGCGGCAGAGCACTTCCTGCTCCGAGATTTCCTCAATCCCGAAGCGGTATTCGCGTCCGTCGCCGCCGATCCGCGCATTCAGTTCCTCGCCGGGCTTCATGCGCAGCACGTTCCGGATATGGTTGACATCCGGTCCTGTGATCGTAAGCAGATCCCCCCGCAGAGCGGAGGGATCCGCAAAAATCTGAAGCATACTCTGTTCTCCTGATCCGAAGCACTGAAGGCTTCGGAGAGTCTTAAGCCGCCGCTTCCGGTGCCCGGCCCACGACACAGCGCCACTCGCCCTGCTCATATATGCCGATGACTTCCAGGCCTGCCTCGCGCATGGCCTTCGCGACGTCCTCTTCTTTTCCTTCGATAATGCCGGAGGTGATAAAGACACCGCCCGGTTTCAGACATTTTGCCGCCTGCGGCGTCAGCGGAATCAGCACGCCGGCAAGAATGTTGGCGACAACCAGATCATATCCGCTGCCGACCTCCTTCTGTACTTCGGGATCGTCAATCAGATTGCCGAGAATCACCCGGAACTTGTCCGGATCCACGTGGTTGGAAGCAAGATTCTGCTCCACCGCGGGAATGGCACAGGGATCCAGGTCCGTTCCGACCGCCGACTGCGCGCCCAGCATCAGGGACAGGATCGCCAGAATGCCGCTGCCGGTCCCCACGTCCAGAAGACGGGTGGACGGCGTGAGGTATTTCCGGATCTGGCGGATGCACAGCTGTGTCGTCTCATGCATGCCGGTTCCGAACGCTGTGCCCGGGTCGATATGGAAGACCAGTCCGCTTTCTTCCTCTTCCTTTTCGGGCGTCTCCCAGGAGGGAATCACCAGAATATCATCGATTCTGAACTGGTGGAAGTACTGCTTCCAGTTGTTGATCCAGTCGACGTCCTCCGTCTCTTCGATCGTCACGGTGCCGTCGCCCAGAATGTCCGGGGTGTCCGGGTCCGCGTAGCTGCGCAGCTCGGCGATTTTCTCTTCGATGGCCGCGCGCACCTTGTCCGGAGTCGTCTCCTCGTCATCAATCACGAGGCATCCGTCTTCCGTTTCCTCCACAAAAAAGCTCAGAACCGCTGTCCCGTCATCCTCCGGTCCCTCCGGAAGAATGTCCACGAACATCTGCTCCTTTTCCGCCGCTGTCAGCGGCACATGATCCTCAATCTGTGCCCCGTACAGGCCAATGTCCTGCATGGAGCTCACAAGGATATCCTCCGCTTCGGTCGTCGTGCGGATTCTGAATCTCATCCAGCGCATAATTTACTCCTGCTCCGGCTCACCGGAGGCTTCCCGTCATTTCCAGAATTTCTTGCGTCCGGACCGGGTCGTTTTTTCTGCTTTCGCGGCCGGATCTCCCTCGAGAGACTGATCGTGCAGCGCGTCGAATTCCTTCAGCGCTTCCTTTGCCTCTTTGCTGAGCTTCTTCGGAATATCCACGACCAGCGTGACATACTGGTCGCCCCGGACATCCTTATTGCGCAGGGTCGGAACGCCCTTTCCGCGCAGACGCACAACCGTGCCTGTCTGCGTGCCGGCCTTGACTTCATAGGCCACCTTGCCGTCGATGGTATCGATGACAATCTCGCCGCCCAGCGTCATCACCGCGTAAGACACGCGGACCTGGGAATAGATATCATAATCCTGCCGCTCAAACATCGGATTGGATTCGACCAGGACCTCGACCAGAAGGTCTCCTCTGGGCCCTCCGTTCAGCCCCGGCTCGCCCTTTTCACGGATCCGGACACTCTGCCCGTGGTCAATGCCGGCGGGGATGGATACTTTGATCGTCTTCCGGCTGCTGGTGTAGCCGCTGCCGCCGCAGTTCGGGCAGCGGTCCTTGATGATCTTGCCGCTGCCGCCGCAGTCCGGACAGTTCTGGACATTCCGCACTGTGCCGAAGAAGGACTGCTGCGTGTAAACCACCTGACCCTTGCCGCCGCATTTCGGGCACATCTGCGGGCTGGTTCCGGGTTTTGCACCGGTTCCGCCGCAGGTCGGGCAGGGATCCTTTAAGTTCAGCGTGAGATCTTTTTCCACGCCGAAGCACGCCTCCTCGAAGGTGATCCGCACACTGGTGCGCAGATTGGCTCCCTTCATGGGGCCGCTGCCGGAGCGCCTTGTGCGCGATCCGCCGCCTCCGAAAAAGTCTCCGAATATATCGCCGAAAATATCGCTGAAATCAGCACTGTTGAAGTCAAATCCGCCCGCGCCGAAGCCGTTTGCCCCGTCAAAAGCCGCATGCCCGAACTGGTCGTACTGGGAACGCTTCTCCTGATCGCTCAGGACTGCATAAGCTTCCGAGGCTTCCTTGAATTTCTTCTCGGCCTCTTTGTCGCCCGGATTTGCGTCGGGATGATATTTTTTCGCCAGTACCCGGTAAGCTTTCTTGATCTCTTCCTCTGTCGCGGTCTTGCTGACCCCGAGTACCTCATAATAGTCCCGTTTCTGTTCTGCCATAATGACTCCCTGTATTACGCATCATATGCCCAGGCTGCTTTTGCAGCCTGGGCACTGTGTATTTCATCGGTCCGGTCTTAAAGATCAGATCTCCCGATAATCTCCGTCCACTACGTTGTCATCGCCGCCCTGATTGTCGCTCGGGCCCTGGCTCTGTGCACCGCTCATGTCCGGTCCGGCCTGTGCGCCGCCCTGTGCTCCCTGATAGAGCTGGGCAAACAGCTGCTGCGCATCGGTCATCAGTTTCTCTCTGCCGCTCTTGAGCGCGTCCACATCCGCATCGCTGATGTCGCTCTGATCCTTGGTGCGATCCAGGATCGCCTTGAGCTCTGCAATGTCCGCTTCCACGGTGCTCTTGGAGGAAGCGTCAATCTTGTCGCCGGCCTCCTTCATGGCCTTCTCGGTCTGGAAGACAATGGCGTCCGCATCGTTTCTCGCGTCAACAGCCTCTTTGCGCTTCTTATCCTGTGCCTCGTACTCAGCCGCTTCCTTGACAGCCCGCTCGATATCCTCATCGGACATGTTCGATCCGGCCGTGATGGTGATGTGCTGCTCTTTTCCGGTGCCCAGATCCTTCGCGGAGACGTTCACGATGCCGTTCGCGTCGATATCGAATGTAACCTCGATCTGCGGTACACCGCGCATTGCCGGCGGGATGCCGTCCAGTCTGAACTGGCCGAGGGACTTGTTGTCTCTTGCGAATTTCCGCTCGCC
>JAEEGL016722932.1_pt1 | contig 11595 bp, 10 predicted proteins | sample 9134231 | NCBI WGS metagenome assembly JAEEGL01 (sample SAMN16246548, study PRJNA631951) | gut metagenome | biome: gut microbiome; feature: rumen; material: fiber-attached | host: Bos | place: Iran: Karaj | collected 2018-10 | reverse complement strand
TAGGTTCTGGAGCAGGACCAAGAGTTGTTAATGTGTGAAGCATACGAAATGAATTTTTAGTAACCAAAGTCCTTCCATCTACTCCCATACCACCAATACTTTCGGTTACCCAAGCAGGATCTCCGCTAAATAAACTATTATATTCAGGGGTTCTCAAGAAACGTATTAATCTTAGTTTCATAACAAAATGATCTATAAGTTCTTGTGCTTGTTCCTCAGTTATTATTCCATTTGATAAATCTCGTTCAAAGTATATATCAAGGAAAGTTGAGGTTCTACCCAAACTCATTGCAGCACCATTTTGATCTTTGGTAGCTCCTAAGTAGCCAAAATATAACCACTGTACGGCTTCTTTTGCATTAGAAGCGGGTCTGGAAATATCACATTCGTATTTTGATGCCATTGATTTTAATGCTTTTAGAGCCAAAATCTGTTCATGAATTTCTTCACGTGAACGAATTACATCTTCTGTAAATTCATCTGTGTTTAATACGTTTAAGGTTTCTTCTTTTTCAGAGATTAATACATCTACACCGTATAATGCAATACGCCTATAATCTCCAATTATTCTGCCACGACCGTATCCATCTGGAAGACCAGTAATTAAGTGAGCGCTTCTGGCTGCACGTATATCGGGGGTGTAAACACTAAAAACTCCTTCATTATGAGTTTTTCTTAAATTATTATAAATATAATCTATTTCTGGATCTAGCTTAAAACCATATGCTTCACATGATTTTTCAACTATTTTAATTCCGCCATTGGGCATAATAGCTCTTTTTAGAGGTGCATCTGTTTGTAATCCTACAATTTGTTCCAATTCTTTATCAATATATCCCGCCTCATATGCATCAACAGAAGAAGGTGTTTTTGTGTCGGCATCCAACACGCCACCATTTTCACGTTCCATTTTAAACAATTCCAAAATGTGATTCCATAATTTTTCGGTTCTTAAAGTTGCTTTTGATAAAAACGAGTCATCACCTTCATAGGGTGTATAATTACTTTGTATAAAGCTTCTAACATCAATTATTTTCATCCATTCGCCTTTTTTAAATCCATTCCATTCCTTAAATTCCATAAAAAACCTCCAAGCAAACAAAATCAAAATTATTATGCGAAATAATATCACAATAAAAAATTCTTTTCAATTAGTATTTGCAAAAATAATGAAAATATGAAATTTTTAAAAAACATTGTAAGAATGTGCTGATTGTGATATTATGTAGTAGAAAAATGAGGAGGAAAACATGGAAAAGAAAACGAAAATTAAATTTAATGTAATGGCAGTTATATTGATAATAATACTTGCCGTATCTGTAACACCAGTTACACTTCAAAATGACACATATTATACAATAAAGATTGGAGAAACAATATTAAATCAAGGAATAGATATGCAGGACCCGTTTTCATGGCATGAAAATTTGCCATATACATATCCGCATTGGGCTTATGATGTACTTACATATCTTGTATATAGCATGGGAGGATACCTAGGAATATATATTGCAACTGCTGTACTTTCGTGCGTTTTAGGACTTTCAATTTATTATACAAACTTAAAGAGGACAAAGAATAATTTGTTATCATTTATTGTAACAATAGGAGCTGTTTTATTATTACGTGATTTTATTGCTGCAAGAGCACAATTACTTACATTTACTCTGTTTATACTTACAATTCTTTGCATTGAACAATTTTTAGAGACAAAGAAAAAACGTTATGTGGCTGGATTAATAATAATACCAATTATTATTGCAAACGTTCACTTAGCTGTTTGGCCATTCTATTTTGTTCTGTACTTACCATATATTGGAGAATACATAATTGCATTACTTACTAATGTTGATATTACAATCAGAAACAAAAAAATAAAAAAACTTGAAAAGAAATTACTAAAAGAAAATCTTGTTGAAAAAATAGAAAAAATAAAAAATAAGATTGCAAAATTAACTGAAAGGAATGAAAGAAGCTTAAAATGGAAAGCTAACTCTAAAGCTAATGCTTACAAATTGGAAATAGTAAGAAACGATAATGTTAAATATTTAATAATAATTATGATTATTTGCTTATTTACAGGCCTTTTAACACCATTACATGGCACGCCATATACATACTTAATTAACACAATGCAAGGTAATACAACTTCACATATAAGTGAGCATTTACCATTAACGCTTATTAATAATACTGAATTTTTAATTGTAATAGTATTATTCCTGGCTATTTTATTGTTTACTGATACGAAAATAAGATTATCAGATTTCTTTATGCTTGCAGGCTTATTATTACTCGCTTTTAAAACTAGAAGACAGACATCTATGTTTATCTTAATAGGAACACTATTATTAAACAGATTGGCAGATAAATTTTTCGCAAAATATGATAAAAATGGATGCAATGAATTCGCAAATTTGATGACAAGTTTAGCTGGAAAACTAATAACAATTGGCATTACATTGCTAATTTGCTTTATGATTGTAAAACCAAAAATAGGAAATGAGTTTGTAAGCAAGAGAGATTATCCGGTTGAAGCTGCTGAATTTATAAAGAACAATATAGATATGGATAAAATGAAGTTGTTTAACGAATATAATTACGGAAGTTACCTTTTACTACAAGGCATACCAGTGTTTATAGATTCTCGCGCAGACTTATATGCACCAGAATTTAATGGCGGAAAAGACGTTTTCATGGATTTCATAAATATATCTGGTTTAGGAGTATACTATGAAGACAAATTTGAAGAATATGGAATTACTCATGTTATTACGGCGAAGAATTCAAGAATTAATATATTCTTATCAAGAGACGATAAATATAAAGAACTATATTCGGATGATTATTTCTGCGTATATGAAAGACAAAAATAAGAAAATAGGGGTAAAAGATGAGCAAACGAAAAGAATATATCAAAATTGCACTAATAATTATTTGCCTTATAGTTATTGATCAAGTAATAAAAATATGTATACCAAAAGAAAGCATACCATTTTTGCCAGGCAAAATATATATTAATTATGCTGAAAATACTGGTGGAGCATTTAGTATTTTATCTGGAAATATTTTAACTGTGATTGCAGCTAACGCATTAGTTCTTGCTTTGGTATTTAGATTCCTTATATTTCAGTTTGATAAAATGGACAATTTTACCAAATACACAATTTGCTTAATTTTATCAGGTGGAATAAGCAACTTAATTGATAGAATTATAAGGGGTTTTGTTATAGATTATATTGATATTTCAAAAATAATAGATTTCCCGATATTTAATTTGGCAGATATGTGCATTGTTTGTGGTTGGATATTGCTCATCTTTCTTACAATTAAATATTCAATAAAACACAGGCACATAGAAGGGAGTGATAAGAATGCGCAAAATAATAACAATACTAGGAGTTCCAATTGATAATATAACAAAAGAAGAAGCAGGACAAATAACATTAAATTTAGTAAAAGAGAGCAATAAATCATGTAAAATGATTTTTGCACCAAACACTGAGTTTATAATGAAAGCACAAAAGGATAAGGAATTTTTTGACATTCTTAAGCAGTCTAGCCTTTCAACTCCAGATAGTGTGGGAATTATGTGGGGCGCAAAATTACAAGGAAAAAGTTTTGTAGAAAGAATACCGGGGCAAGCTTATTTTAGAGAAGTACTGAGAGTTGGAGAAGAAAACAACTTAACATTTTATTTACTTGGAGGCATGCCAGGAATTCCTGAAAAAACGAAGGAAAACTTAGAAAAAATATTCCCCAATATAAAGATTGTGGGGGTCCATGATGGGTACTTAAATGAAGAAACAGAAGCAGAAGTAATAAAAGAAATAAATAGGTTAGAACCGAATGTATTATTTGTTGCAATGGGAGCACCTAGACAGGAAAAATGGATATATAAACACAGAAATGAGCTTAAGGTAGACGTTGCAACAGGGCAAGGTGGAACATTTGATTATGAAGCTGGAAGAATAAGGAGAGCTCCAAAGGCAATTCAAAAACTTGGTATAGAATGGCTGTGGAGGCTTATGCTAGAACCAAGCAGAATTGTTAGAATGAGTGTACTTCCTGTGTATGTGCTGAAACTTCTATTTAAGCTGGACAAGACTAAAGGTAAATTTGATGTCGAAAGGAATTAGATTGATGGCAAGAACTTTGTTTGTAGACGCAGGAGACGTAAGAATTGATAAGTGGCTTGCACAATTCCCTGGATTAGAAATGTCAAGAATGAGTATTCATAGGCTTCTTGAAGAAGGAGAGATTCAGGTAAATGGGAAAGCACAAAAGGCGTCATACATTGTAAAAAGTGGCGACGAAATAACAATAAATGAGCCTGAAATAAAAGAATCTCATCTTCTACCTGAAAATATACCACTCGAAATTGTTTATGAAGATAGTGACATTATAGTTATAAATAAACCTAAGGGACTAGTGGTTCATCCAGGTAACGGCAATCCAGATGGAACGCTTGTTAATGCAATATTAAATATTTGTAAAGATTCGCTATCTGGAATAGGTGGTGAAATTAGACCAGGAATTGTACATAGACTAGATAAAGATACAACAGGGCTTTTAATTGTAGCAAAAAATGATAACGCGCATTTAAAATTGAGTGAAGAAATAAAAAATAGAAATGTGAAAAAGACTTACTTGACAATTGTAAAAGGAATTGTCAAAGAAAATGAAGCTACCATAAAAATGCCTATTGCAAGAAGTCAAAAAGACAGAAAAAAAATGGCAGTTAGTAAATCTGGTAAAGAAGCTATTACGCATTTTAAGGTGCTTGAAAGATTTATGCAAGGCTATACCTTTTTAGAAGTAAAAATTGAAACTGGAAGAACACATCAGATTAGAGTGCATTTATCTGAGATTGGATATCCTGTTATTGGCGATGAAATATATTCAAATGGTAAAAATCCATTTGGAGTTAAGGGACAATTATTACATGCTGCAAAGCTTGAGTTTAATCATCCAATTACAGATGAAAAAATGTGTTTAGAAGCAAAAATACCAACAGAATTTGAAAATGTTTTAGAAATTTTAAGAAAAGGAAATCCGGTATAAGCTCTATACCGGATAATCTATATAAATCTTTTATCTTTTAGTAAGATAAAAGCCTAATATATATTATGCTTATATTTACAAAAATGATACAAAATTTTTGGAGGAGTTTATTTGGAAGAAATAAGATTACAAAAATACATGGCAGAAGCAGGAATTGCATCTAGGAGAAAATGTGAGGAATTGATTAATCAAGGAAGGGTACAAGTAAATGGAAATATTGCAACATTGGGAATTAAGATTAATCCTGACAAAGATATAATATTTTTAGACAACAAGGCTATTTGCAGGCATGAAAAAAAAGTATATATTTTGCTAAACAAACCAATAGGGTATGTAACTACCGCAAAAGAACAATTTGGAAGAGATAAGGTTACAGATTTAGTGAAAATTAAAGAACGTATTGTTCCAGTAGGAAGGCTCGATATGTACACATCAGGTGCTCTTATTATGACTAATGATGGAGATTTTATTTATCACGTTACACATCCAAAGCATGAAGTAACAAAAACATATGTTGCAACAGTAAAAGGAAAAGTTACAACGGAAGAAGTGGAAAAGCTAAGGCATGGAATAAAAATTGAGGATTATGTCACGAGAGAAGCAAGAGTTAAAGTATTTAAATATGATGAAGAGAAAGATGTAAGTAGAATAGAGATTGTAATCCATGAGGGAAAGAATAGGCAGGTTAGAAAAATGTTGGAGGCCGTTGGAAAGAAAACATTAAGCTTACACCGTAGTAAAATTGGTACGATAGATGTTAAAGACTTAAAAATACGGACAGTGGAGATATTTAAGCGCGGAAGAAGTAGACAATTTAAGGAAATAGTGGTAAAATAGTAAATATGGAGGGATTTTTTATGGTAGAAGATAGTGAAATAAAAGCAAAAATATCACCGTTTTCAATACGACCAAACGAAATAAAAGTTTTCGATGGTAAAGATGGATATGTTTCAATGAACCAAATTGTACATAAAATTAATTTGGGACATTTTAATGAAGTACATTTTGCAATATTAGAGATTGTAAATGAATTTGAATTTGTTACTGCAAGACAAACATATCAAATATTATTGGCAAAAGGAATAGATGCAAAAAACCAAGACAGAGTTGGAGAAAGGCTGGAACAGCTTGTAAAATCCAAGATACTAACTAGGTATTATTTCGATTCTGATGCGGGAAAGGCATCATATAGAATTTATTGCCTAGAAAAAATGGGAAAATACTTACTTAATTCTAAAGAAATAGAGTGTAAATGGCAACCAACAGATAATATTAAACCTATTTATATGATAAAAAAGCGTTTAGCAGGAAATCAAGCAATTATAGCTTATCTGAATAAAGTTAAAGCTTATGATAATTACAAAGTTAAACCTGCACTTCAAGCAAAGCAACTAGGGAAACAATTCAAAGCAAATGGTGGAATTAAACTTACTAAAAGTGGAAAATCTATAGACTTTATTTTTGAGGTTGTTAGAAGAGAAGAAGAATGGGAAAAAAGATTCATTGATAGAATGAGACTCTATAAGGACTTTTATGATAATTTTTTACCAATGGACTCAGGATATGAACGTGTGCCACAGCTAATATTTGTTTGCGAAGACGATAAGCACATGGCAGAAACTTTTAAGACTATTGTTACAAATGAACTAGAACTGAAAAAAATTAAACTTTATTTTACAACAGACTTAAAACAAGTAGAGGATTCTTTGCAAAATACTTTATCTGAGTTTGTATTAGATGAAGAAACTAAGAAGTATAAAATTGTTGAACCCAATATTAAGTTGTTGGAAATGTAAATAGTTAGAAAAGGGTAACAATCTCTTTTTATAAAAAGAAATACAACGATTAAGAGGCAAGAAGAATTAACTTTTTGTCTAAATAAAAAAACAAACCATAATTAGGTATGGTTTGTTTTTTTACATTTTATTTTTTCAAATTAAACGAAATTCCACTGCCGTTGTTCATTAATATATTACCATCTATTGAATCAGATTGAATTGGGTTAAAATCGTCATCTGAATCATCAACAAAGGAATCTTTCTTACTTGTTTTTATGCCTTCTGTATGTGTTTTTTTTGGTTCATCATGTATTCCACCAGAGAATTTATAAAAATTATAGTTCTTTTCTTCCTGTTTTTGCTTGTATTTGGACTCCAAGAAATCAACAGAACCAGCACCAATAACAGGCTTACCTTTTTCATTTTTTACTTTATAAGCACAGCTCTTAAATGGTAATTTAGAGAGCTTATCTGCCTTAAAGTATTCCTTCCAGCCCCATTTAATACCGCTAAGTTTAGGATCATATTCACCTTTCTTAGTATCGTAAGAATCATTCCATTGCCATTCCCTGTGTTGTCCAAATTCTTGCTCCCACCATTGATTTTCTTCTGGGGTGTTACCACCAAAAACCATTTTAGTAGAAGAATTTGATAAAATTATTTGTCTGTAATTATCCTTTCCTGCTGCACCAAATTGTGATAATCCCTGTGCAGAAATAACAGTACCAACACGATATTTACGATATAATGTAAATATTGGAGCTGTAGCTCTACACATAAATTCAGGAAATTCATCAACATATAAGAAGTGTGGAATTCTTGTTTTCTCGTTGCCTGGTCTTGTAAGAATAGAATATTGCATTAGTAACAAGAAAAATAAGCCAAATGCTTTATGTGCAGTAGCACCAAGATCGCCACGTCTTGTACAAACAAGGGTTACTTCACCAGCACTTAGTGCATTATCAAAGTTTATATTTTTTGTTCTATTACATAAAATATTCTTAACTCCAGGATAACGAAGTAGGTTATCTAATTGAGTAATAGCTGAATATACATATTTTTCTGTATCCTGTCTGCCAATGCTGTTTTTATAAAAGTTCTTTTTGAAGTATGAAAGTTGAATATTATATTTGTTCGCTAAATCTTCAAAAGATTCTAATGTATGGCACATGTTTTCAACTAAATCGAAATCATTAAGCATTGTAAGCAAGTCTTCAAGTGTTGGAAGTGCGCCTTCATGTGTACGTGGATAGACTTCTTTTAATAAAATACATAAGTTTTCAACTGCTTGAACAACTACATTTTCACGAAAAGCCTCTTCAACATCCACATGTGTTGTTGAATACATTCCTTTTAATACAGATGAAATAGCAATTGCAGTTTTAACTGGATCATCATGTATAAATGGGTTAATACCAATAGAATTTGGGTTTGCAGGGTCTACAATATTAACAGGTATATTATAATTGTCTGCAACATCTATAATACGATTTGTTGATTCATAATCTGGAGCTAAATATGTAATACCTAAATCACGGTATATATTATTTCCATTTGAAGTACTATATGTAATTCTCTTCATATATGCATTATATAGTTTTTCCTTGCCTTGATTTGGTTTAACCATAGATAAAGAAAAATGCTTGTTTAGATATTCATTATCATACGGACCATTAAGTGATGCCAGCCCAGTTTTTAATGCAGTATATCCGAGTTCTTTAGAAACCTGGAAAAAGAAATGCTTCTTTTCAATATCTCTTGCAATCATTGGTTCAAATACCATTGATGTTTTACCTGTACCTGAGCCACCAACTATTAAAGCGGCTTCAAAACGCCTATTGGCAGGTATTTTAACACTTTTGCCAGTATCTTTATCTTTACAAATTACTATGCTACATGAATAAGGACCTACTTCTTCAGAAGTTGGGGCTAAACTAATACCACCATAATCTAGTATAGAATCCTTCCACTTTTTAGAGTCATTAACACCTAAGAACAACCATTTAAATAGCGGATAAAATGTGGCAAGTGGTAAATACAGTGCTAATGCTGTAAAGGCAGGTTGAATCAATTCTGAAAAATTTGAAATGATTGTTGAAAAACCTGGTGTAAATGATAATAGTATCCAGCCAGCCGCATTAAACCATTGCACAAACATTGAAAGTGCGATTATATATAAAGATATACAATATACATAGAAAAACGATAGTTTTGCTCTAGATGCTTTTACAAATTTTGATGCGTAGGAAAACAAAAAAGCAAATACAGGACAAGCAAGAGCTAAAGTGTATTGAAAAGGTCCCCAATAAGAAGATGCAATTCCTGTAAATCCCATAAATACCAATTCTACGATACGATCAACTACTATATAGACTGTAGCTAATGAAAGAACATACGTAAGAAAAGTATTTCTATCTGTTTTTAAGAACTTTAGAAATTTATCTATATATTTCACAAGATTTTCTTCCTTTCGATAAATTATTATACATATATATTATCTTACAAAATGAGCAAAAATACAAGTCTTTTTGCAAAAAAAGACTAATTTTGGCATTGTTATACAAAGACTAAACCATGAAATACTTGAATATAATATTTTAGTAAAAGGGGAATTAGAAATGACAAAGAGAAATATAAAAAAACAAAGCTTTATGCAAGGAATTGTAGCTATTATGTTTTCGCAAATTATGATTAAAATATTAGGACTTGCATACAAACTTTATTTAACTAATAAAGAAGGATTTGGAGATAGGGGAAATGCAATTTATGGAAGCGGATTTCAGATTTATGCGTTACTTCTTACACTTTCTTCAATTGGTGTGCCAAATGCAGTTTCAAAACTAGTATCAGAAAGGACAGCTATAGGAGATAACAAGGGAGCACATAGAATATTTAAAATATCTTTTGTAACTTTTGCATTAATAGGATTATTTGGCACTTGCATATTGTTTTTTGGGGCAGAATACATATCGAAAACTATTTTACAGATACCTGAAGCAGAGCTTACATTAGTGGCACTTGCACCATCTATTTTTTTTGTATCAATTGCTTCTGTAATTAGAGGCTACTTTAATGGAAGAGAACACATGAAAGCAACAGCAAATTCTCAAACATTGGAGCAAGTTTTTAAGACTTTTCTTACAGTAATTGTTGTTGAAATCATTGGGACTGTATCTAATCGTAATACTATATTAATGGCTGCAGGTGCAAATCTTGCTACAACACTTGCAACTTTTTTAGGTTTTAGTTATCTTTATTTATATTATAGTTTTAATAAAAAAGAAATATGGCAAGAGGTTAATTCATCTACATTACAAATTCCAAAGAGAATAAAGACGATATTAAAGGAAATACTTGTAGTATCTGTTCCAATCTCATTGAGTTCTATTTTGGCTGTAATTACGAAAAATATTGATGCATTTACTGTAGTTAGGCTACTAAAAACCTTTACTACGGAAGTATCTGCAAAAACACAGTATGGAGTTTTAAGTGGAAAAGTTGATACACTTATTGTATTTCCGCTTTCATTCAATGTCGCTTTTGCAGTTGCACTAGTTCCATCTATTGCAGCAGCTATTGCCAAAAATAATATAGAAATGGCTAAAAGAAGAATACAGAGTACGCTTCTTTTTACTATTTTAATTGGTTTACCTTGTACGCTAGGGTTAATTATCTTTGCAGAACCTATTCTACAATTGCTTTTCCCAAATGCATCAACAGGAGCAACAATTTTGCAGATTAGCAGTGTATCAATTATTTTTATGCTATTATCACAAACAATAAATGGCTCACTTCAGGGACTAGGCAAGCCAATAATTCCAATAATTAGCTTAGGCACACGGAGTAATTGCAAAGCTAATTGTAAACTTAGTTTTAATACCAATTCCTGAAATGGGAATAAATGGAGCTGCAATTGGCTCTGTAATATGTCATATACTAGCATGCGGAATTTCCTTTATATACTTAAAAAAAGAGTTAAAGATTAAGATAGATGTTAGTAAATTTATATTAAAACCATTGCTTGCTACTGTATTAACTATGAATTCTTCATACTTTATTTATGGGAAAATAATTTTACTTTTAAATAAAAGTTTTGCTACAATTATTTCTGTATTAGTTGCTATTATAATATATGTAGTTTTGATAATTGTTTTTAATATACTTAATAAAGAGGAGATGGAAGAGATACCGTTTGGAGACAAATTGTATAAATTTTCACTAAAACTAAAAGAAAAGAATGTGTAACACTTAATATAAAAGGAACAAACAAGAGTAGTGCTCCACAAACACATATACAAAAACATTCTTAGGAAAAAAGTTCGAAAAAAAGAAGGATTTTAGCTAATTTTGCCGAATAAACTAATTGTAGAAGATAAATCTACACAATTTAAACTTTTTAGGAGGTAAATTTAAATGAACAAAGCTGATTTAGTTGCAGCAGTAGCTGCAAAAACAGGAGACACAAAGAAAGCTGCTGAAGCAACAGTAAATGCATTCGTTGATGTTGTAACAAGCGCTTTAGTAAAAGGAGATAAGGTAGGACTTGTTGGATTTGGTTCTTTTGAAGTTAGAAAAAGAGCTGCAAGAAAAGGAAGAAATCCACAAACTAGAGAAGAAATCAAAATACCTGCATCAAAATCTCCAGTATTTAGAGCTGGTAAATCATTAAAAGATTTAGTAAATAAAAGATAAAAATACTGTTGCAGTAGCAACATAAATACATTAGACAAACGGCTTACTATGTATTAGTAGG
>JAEEGL016351015.1_pt1 | contig 11595 bp, 8 predicted proteins | sample 9134231 | NCBI WGS metagenome assembly JAEEGL01 (sample SAMN16246548, study PRJNA631951) | gut metagenome | biome: gut microbiome; feature: rumen; material: fiber-attached | host: Bos | place: Iran: Karaj | collected 2018-10 | reverse complement strand
GGGCATTATTACGTTGATTCTTTTGGCCTTGCCGGTGATGGCTCCAATGACACGTTTAAGATCCTGATAATGATCATCGGGAGATTTGTGATTAACATAGTTGTACATCTTGTAGGTGATGCTGTAGTTGCAGACATCGGTAAGGATGTAAACGTCATTACCTCTGACACTTTCAAGGATGGTAGCCTTTGATTCTCCGCTGCTGAAACGGTCAAGGCGATAGTCTATAAGGAATGAATCCTTGACATAACCCTGAAATGCAGGATCTGAATCGGGCATTTTATAAAGATTGTGTCTGAACTGAGCAATATAACGGTCTACACTTTCACCCAGCTCTTTGGCAGACTCCATAACAATAAGGTTAAGGGGCGCTACAGGGATTAGTGATTCCAATTGATGAAAATCGGGCATAAAAAGAAACCTCCAAGTCCAAAAGATTTGTGGTAATCCACTTATTGTTTTATCATCTGTATTACTGACACGTCAAGATTTTTAAGGTATAATAACAAGAAGATTGCGCATATTTGGATAAGGACAGGTTATGACTAAAAAGAAAGGTCACGTCATCGGATCGGTTGCTATCGGCAGTATTGCCGAAGAAATGGGCATTGAACCCGGCGACATGCTTCTTAAAATAAATGATGAAGAAATAGGCGACATTTTTGATTACCAGTTTCTGGTTCAGGACGATCACCTGGATGTTCTTGTTAAGAAGGCTGACGGAGAAGAGTGGCTTCTTGATATAGACAAGGACTTTGATGAGGAGCTGGGGATTGAATTTGAGAATGGCCTTATGGACGATTACAGATCCTGCTGCAACAAGTGCATCTTCTGTTTCATCGACCAGATGCCCAAGGGCATGAGGCCTACGCTGTATTTCAAGGATGACGATTCAAGGCTGTCCTTCCTTCAGGGCAACTATGTCACTTTGACCAATATGTCCGATGCGGATATCGACAGGATATTGAAGTACCATCTTTCTCCCATCAATGTGTCTTTTCAGACCACTAATCCAGAACTTCGCTGCAAGATGCTGGGCAACAGGTTCGCCGGTGAAGCCCTCAAAAAGGTGGATAAACTTTGCGCAGAAGGCTCGGGAATAGAGCTTAACGGCCAGATCGTGCTTTGCAAGGGCGTTAACGATGGAGAGGAACTTGAGAGATCCATTTCGGACCTTACCAAGTACATTCCCAATCTTCAAAGTGTCTCTGTGGTTCCTGTGGGACTTTCCAGACACAGAGAAGGCCTTTATCCTCTGGAGCCCTTTGACGGGGAGGATGCAGCCAAAGTTATCGATCAGATAGAGAGATGGCAGAAAAAGGTCTATAATGAGCATGGGATTCATTTCATCCACGCCAGCGACGAGTGGTATTTCCTGGCAGGAAGGGATTTCCCGGAGGCTGAGAGATACGATGGATATATTCAGCTGGAAAACGGCGTCGGTATGATGCGTCTTTTTATTGAAGAATATGAAGATGCTTTAAGCCGGGCAGTTGCAAATAGAGCCAAAGAGATAGCGGCAGTAAACAGACACATCTCCATGGCAACGGGAAGGCTGGTTTATCCCTGCATCAGAGATATGGCTTCAAAAGCAATGCAGATTTGTCCTGGACTTAAAGTGGATGTATATGAGATAATAAACGAGTTTTTTGGTGAGAGGATCACCGTTTCGGGCCTTCTTACAGGTCAGGATATCATAGGACAGCTGCAGGGCAGGGACCTGGGACAGATGTTGTATCTTCCGGAGAACCTTCTTAGAAGCGGAGATGACGTCCTTTTGGATGATGTGAGAGTCCCTGATATAGAAAGAGAACTGAATGTGCCCGTAGGAATAGCCAAGTGTGACGGGTACGAGTTTGTGGCAGATCTCTTTGGCCTTGATGCCAGTGAGCTTATGCCGGAATAAGGATAATTATGAGCAGGAAGAATATTGTTGCAGTGGTCGGAAGACCCAACGTAGGAAAATCATCATTATTTAATGCCCTTGCAGGCAGTAGGATTGCCATTGTGCAGGATACTCCGGGCGTAACAAGAGACAGGATCTATCAGGATGTCGAGTGGCTCAATCACAGCTTCACGCTGATCGATACCGGCGGTATTGAGCCTGATTCCAATGATGTCATCCTTTCACAGATGAGGGAGCAGGCGCAGATTGCTATTGACACAGCTGATGTCATCATCTTCATGGTAGACGTCAAGTCCGGACTAGTGGATGCAGACTTCCAGGTAGCGGATATGCTCAGGCGTTCAGGCAAGCCCATAGTCCTTTGTGTAAACAAGGTAGATAATTACAACAGGGATCAGATGGATGTCTATGAGTTCTATAACCTGGGAATCGGCGATCCCTTCCCGATTTCTGCTGCCAACAAGCAGGGAATCGGTGATCTCTTGGAAGAGGTGGTAAGCCACTTCACCAAGCAGTCTGTAGAGGAAGAGGAAGATGACTCCATTAAGGTTGCCATTATTGGAAAGCCCAATGTTGGTAAGTCATCCATCATCAACAGACTTATCGGAGAGAACAGACTTATTGTTTCGGATGTTGCGGGAACAACCCGTGATGCCATAGATACCGAAGTCAAGCATAACGGCAAGAAATATGTGTTTATCGACACCGCCGGACTTCGCCGTAAGAACAAGGTCAAGGATGCACTGGAACACTACATGATAGTTAGAACTGTTGGGGCAGTTGAAAGAGCGGATGTAGCCATTCTGGTCATCAATGCCGAGGACGGAGTTACAGAGCAGGATGCCAAGATTGCAGGTATTGCCCATGAGAGCGGCAAGGCGGTTATCATAGCCGTGAATAAATGGGACCTTATCGAGAAGGACAACCACTCGGTCAAGGAATTTACCAAGGACATCAGAAATACTCTGGCTTTCATGAACTATGCAGAGATCATGTTCATCTCAGCCGAGACCGGACAGCGACTTATCAAGCTCTATGATATGATCGATACCGTCAGCGAGAACCATGCCCTCAGGGTTTCAACGGGAGTTCTTAACGAGATCATGTCCCAGGCAGTTGTAATGCAGCAGCCACCAAGTGACAAGGGCAAGATACTTAAGCTCTTTTACATTACCCAGGCATCGGTCAAGCCGCCTACCTTTGTTATATTTGTAAACGACAAGAACTTAATGCACTTCAGCTACACCAGATATATTGAGAATCAAATAAGGGAGGCCTTTGGTTTCAAGGGTACACCTTTAAGATTTATTATCAGGGAGAGAAAAGAGGACAAATAGTATGGAAAGAGTTGTATGTTTACTTATCGGTTACGTTTTTGGGCACTTTCAGACAGCAGTTATGTACTGCAAGATGAAGGGCGTTGACATCAGAAGCGTAGGAAGCGGCAATGCGGGAACCACCAATACTCTTCGTGTTATGGGACCTAAGGCCGGAGCGATAGTTCTTTTGGGGGATATGCTTAAATGTATGCTGGCCATCTTCGTCAGCTACCTGATCTTTGGCAGGAACAATCCTGACTACATGATCCTGTACATGACCTATACAGCTGCAGGAAGCGTTCTTGGACATGATTATCCCCTGCACCTTCATTTCAAGGGCGGCAAGGGAATCGCCTGCACCGCCGGCTACACCATTTACCTCAGTATTCAGTACACATGGCTGTTCTTCCTTATGGGACTTGTATCATTCTTCGTTCCCTTTAATCTGTTCCATATCGTATCGGTATGCAGCCTTTTCTATTACACATGTCTTTTCATTATGACCATCGTATACGGTCAGATGGGCGGGTTTGGCGTGATCGGAACCCAGATACCTCAGAGCGCACTTATCGAGGTATATGTGATCCTGTTCCTCCTTACAGCCCTTGCTTACTTCCAGCACAGAAGCAATATCAAGAAGCTTCTTGCCGGCAAGGAGAGAAAGACCTACATCTTCAAGAAAAACAAGGTGGATTGATTTTAACAAAAGCGCTAACCTACGTGGTTGGCGCTTTTTTTTATGCCAAGGATTACATATAATATATTAGTGAGTAATGATGCAAGGAAGGTAAACCGGCTATGGGAAGATTTGTAGATGAGGTAAAAGAACTTGAGGCTCCGTTTTTGGCTAATGAATATGACGGGGAAGGAGAAGCTTCTTTTGCCATTGAGGAGGGCAGCATACCTGTTATGATCTCAGCGCCTCATGCGGTGAATCATCTAAGAAACGGAAAGGTTAAGTTTGCCGACAGATACACCGGAGGAATTGCAAGATTTCTTCATAAGCTGACAGGCTGCCATGTGATCTATGCCTGCAAAAGCACAGGTTGCGATCCAAACTATGATGAGCCGGGAACCAACGAATATCAGGATGCTCTGAAGGAGTACCTTGAAAAGCATGATATTAAACTGCTGATGGATATTCACGGTGCTTCAAAGGAGAGGGAATATGCTGCGGAGATGGGAACTGCTCCCTGTCAGGATCCAAAGCCGGGGATTGTCTACGAGGAGGATCCGTCTCTTCATGAATATAAGTTTGCAGCCAACATAATAAAATGCCTTCTGGAAAGCGGCATCAGAAACTGCGAAACGGACAAAAAAGAAATCTGTAAAAACAAAATATTTGATGCAGGCGGTCAGAACACCGTTACAAAATTCATTTCGGAAAATACAGACACTTCCTGCGTGCAGCTTGAGATAAATGGCACGTACAGGGATCCCGGCAACAGGGCATTGTTTTCGGCGATGATCCGCAGCCTTGTCAATATCGTAATGTTCCTTGGAACTATAGATTACGATGATAAGAGCGGCAATGATAATTGGGAAAAGAAGCTTTTATCCTGCAAAAGAGCTTTTGCAAAAGGTAGGAGCGGAAGGGGTAAGAGGGATTACTTTAAGGTATTTCCCGGAACTTCTGATGTTGTTCTTTGTGTTAATAACAAAGAGTCCGGGAACAGATCAAAAGAAAATAAGAACCTGCAGAAGATGGTCAGAAAGCTTTCTGCCAAAATGGGATGCAGCGCTCTGGTTGTTTCAAAGGCTGCAGATACCGATGCCAAAAAGAAAGCAATGGAAAGGGACTACTATGCCCTTACCTGCGCAAATGCCGTAAATACAGTAATAGAGATGGAAACAGATCCCGCCTCAGATGGAGGGATAAAGATATATGCCCATGGGGAGGACAAAGACTTCCTTGATAAGCTGGTTCTTTTTACTGAAGAATATGTGTATGGCAGGAAAGAAAAGGCTACCGGGGAAGATGTTCTTGAGGCTGCCGGAAAGATCATAAGTCTTCTTGATACCATGGATCCCATGGCGGATTGCTGCGACGTATACAGGCTTTGGCAGGCCAGCTCCAAGTCACATATACCGCAGGATAAAATTGAGTTTCCGGGAAATGGAGAGACTGCTTTTAAAGTCAATGACCTTGTACATGTATGTTCTCCGGAAGGAGTGCATCAGACAGCCAGGGTCAATGCTGCAAATAAGGTCACCTTATCGGAACTTAACAGCTTCCTAGGTGATTCTGCACCTTGCTCCAATTCGGATTACGTGATCCTCACAAACCGCCTTATTGAGCTGCTCTTTGGAAGGGAGTGGATCGAGAGGCAGGAAGAAGAGCCTGGTCTTAGGGGAGTGCCGGTAATAGTTTATGAAAACCACACTGACCGCTATGAGATAGGGGTTCCTAAGGCGGATCAGGTTAACAGCATTGCTCTCTCCACAGCTCTTTTTAAGGCTAAGAGACAGTCGGCGGATAAGTACGAATATCAGCTTATAAACAGATACTCTGATTCCAGAATCCATATAGATGTGGAAAATGCAGATTATAAGGACAACGGAAGAGTCAAGAGCAATGACGGCACTCCGAATGCCAGAAGAGTCATGATGCCCAGATACTACAGGCTGATGATGGGCTATCTTGAAAAGCCCCTGAAGACCTTAAGGGCAGAGGAATACAGGAATATTCTTTCGAAACTGGCGGAAATACCCAAGAAGGAAGACGGCTCAGGTGATCTGGAGCCTGATATCACGAAGGAAGATTTTGACAGATGCTACAGTAAGATCCCGGGACAGGCCTACTATCAGCTGATTTATCCGGGAGAGTCCGCATCCCCCGAGGAAAAGGCTCTTTATGAGGAATCCTGTGGCAGGGTTATAAAGTATCTTGAAAGTCTTGGGGCCTACAGCATGGTGGACATGATAAGAGTCCCCAAAAAGAAACCGGCCAAAAAGAAGCTAAGGGAAAGGCTTCGCGATTTCAGAAACAGGGTCTGGGTGAAGATCCTTAAGATCACCATAGGAAGAGCAGAATATATCCTTAAGACCAGCTGGGCCGGAGATACCGATGACAAGAACAGTGTTGCAAGACTTAACGGCAACATGATGAGTCTTTTGGGCGTATCTGAGAACGATAAGATTCTGATACGCTTTGGGGATAACACCATTACTTTGAGAGTCCTTGAAAAGGACGAGCTTTCCGATTATGAGATCGGGATTCCTTCCTCGGGAAGACGGGCCCTTAAGATGAACAGCATCAACGATATTGTTATAGTCCACAGGGATATGGTCCACACTTTCAAACGACATTCCCAGGAGCAGACAATAGCTATCTTAGGTACAGTCCTTGCAGTGGCGCAGGTACTCACGGCCTTTGAGATATTCACAAATTCTGTCGCCGGAATAATCTGCGGCGTTGTGATCTGCATTCTGGCCATCATACTGATCCTGTATCTGGCCCTGAGTGAAGAGAGGGTAAAGGTGAAATAACAATGGGATTAAGCGGATATCTGATAGAAAAATACAACAATATGACCGGGGCGTATACCTGCAACAGACTGGTGGAGGAAGCGGGAAAGCTTGGGATCGATCTTAAGATCATCGGAGTCCATGATACAACGGTGACTCCTGATGGAATATTTAACCATGGGCAGCTCCTGGAGAAAAGAGATTTCGTAATTAACCGATACAAGTGGGGAAAGCTCAAGGACAGGATCAACGAGCTTGGATCGCGAAGCTATAATAATATTTACTCTTTTAACAGGTATATCAACAAGTATCAACAGCTTAGAGATATCAAATCCCTTGATTTTCTTGTTCCGAAGTATGTTCTTGGGACAGCTCTTTTGCCCTATGAGGAAGTGGTCAGGGAAGTGGGAACGCCCTTTGTGGCTAAAGGGCTTGAGAGCTCCATGGGAGATCAGATTTCCCTGGTGGAATCTTTAGAGGATTATCGCAGACTCCTTGATACCTATGGCCCGGAAAAAGAGCTGTTATTTGAAGAATACATCTCCACAAGCTACGGAAGAGATATGAGGATATTCAGCCTTCGGGGGAAAGTCATTGCCGGTATGGTAAGAAAGTCACAGGGAGATTTCAGAGCCAATGTGGCCCTTGGGGCATCGGTGGAACCCTTACAGATAACACCCGCCATAGAAATGATCGCCCACGCTATATATCTTTACAGCTGTGTTGATTTTGTCGGGATAGATCTTTTATTCGGTGAGGATAAGCCCTGGTTTTGCGAGATAAATGTAATGCCGGGACTTGAGGGGATAGAAGCTTCTTCAGGCAAAAACATTGCGGGAATGATAATGGAGACTATCAAAGGGGACTTTGAGAATGAACAGACAGGAAGCTGAGGACTACGTTTACAGCTCATATATGAAGGCTGAAAAACACTGGGACTATAACGCCAAAGACTCAGTCAAAAGAAGACCGGATCTGACTTATGAAATTATAAGAAATAAGTCAGTGACTCCGTCTGTTGTGGTGACAGGGAGTAAGGGAAAGGGCTCTGTTGCCAACATGATTTCCTGCCTGCTTCAGGCCCGGTATAAAGTTGGACTTATGACAAGCCCTCATATCACGGATTTTAACGACAGGTTCAGGATTGACGGCCGCAGGATCAGTGATGAGGACTTTGCAAAGTTTATGACTTTGATAAAGCCTGAAATTGACGAGATTGAAAAGACTCTTCCGCAGGAGGTATGTATCAGTCCCATCGGGATACAGGCGGATCTGGCATTGACTTATTTTAATGATAAGGGCACGGATTTTAATGTCATTGAATGCGGTAAAGGCGCTGAGTTTGACGACGCAAATAATATAAGACATGAGTATGCGGTGATAAACAGTATCTTTTTGGAGCACACAAGAGAACTTGGAGAGACCCTTGAAAAGATAGCGAAGGACAAGTCCCATGTTATTACCGGGGAACAGAAATATGTTTATGTTGCTCCTCAAAAGCCCGAGGCCATGAAGGAGATAAGGGAGAGGGCAGACAGGCTTGGAACAGCGCTTAAGGAATACGGTAAGGATTTTTGGGCAGATAATATCAGGTATTCCCGGGGCGGTATGACATTTGATGTGACTGTGGGAGAGAGGTCTTTTTGCGATATTACAATACCGCTTCTTGGAGAGCATCAGGCGAGAAACTGTGCACTGGCAATGGCAGCTGCTCTTGATATCCTTGATGATCTTGATGAGGAGACGATAAAAAGGCAGCTAAAGAAGCTGGATTATCCCGGAAGGATGGAAGTTATATCCCGGGAGCCTTTTATGATCCTTGATGCCTGTATCAACTCCGCCAGCTGTCAGAATGTAATTGATGTGTTGGGAAATTTCGGCATAAATAAGGCAACGATGATCATGGGAATTCCGGATGACAAGGACTATGCGGGGGTTGCTAAGATGATGCAGCCGGTGGCAGATACTGTTATTATCACAAAGTCCGGAAATCCTCACTACGTATTCAGTCCCGCCATGCAATGCGAAGAACTGGGAAAAGAGGGGATAAAAGCTATTCCAACAGAATCTGTTAAAGAAGCCATCGAAAAGGCGAAGGCTATAGGAACGCCCACAGTAATTCTGGGGACAACCTCGGTTGTTTCCGAAGTGACAAAGCTTAAAGCTTTTCTCTGATCCCACAATCTTAAATATGAATCCAAATGAAATAGCCATGTATCACAGGGAATGATACATGGCTCTTTTATCGTTATTTACCAATATTTACTTTGCATCGAAGTGGGGCTTAACTACCTTGCTGACAACCTTCAGCACTGCATACATGATGAAGCAGTCGATGGGAAGCATCACGGCGTTGGAAATGATCCTTCCGGGAAGGATAGCTGCGATGGCCTGACCATAAAGAAGATTGAGCCAGAGAGTGTTGAGAACAAGGTTACAGATGATCTTCTGAACAACCTGAGAGATGATTACATTCTTAACACTTAAGGGCTTGTTGTAGAGGAAGAATCCAAAGATCACAGCCCCAAGCATGGCAGTGATGGTAAAGCCGGGGAAGTAATTGCCGTCCCCTGAGGCAAACCATTTGATGACGTCCATGGCTCCTCCAAAGATAGCGCCGATCCAGGGTCCGAACAGATAATCAACTATCTGGTTGGGGAGATTGGAAAAACCGATCCTGATGAACTGACCAACCTTGATGGTGGCAACATAGCCGAGAATGACAGCCAGTGCGCCCATCATTCCGCAGAAGGTCAGAACCTTGGTCTCTTTAAGCCTTGAAAGAGAAGATACGTTGGATTTCTGGTACAAAGAATTGTTATTAGACATAAAAACACCTCCTTTGCAGTTCCTTTAACCACATCGGAGGACATACTCACAGACGATGCAGCAGCGGGATGCGACACTAAAACCGCGGGAAAAGACCCTTCGTCCCAGTGACAACTCCCTGTTCACCGGGCACTTAACGCTTTAATGTCTACTCTGCGTTTGTTATTTTTTACGAACCCATAATACTTCATTTGTCCTTGTAATACAAGATATGTTTTTGTAAAATTGTGTAACAGGCTCTTTTGCGTATAAAAGCGAGTGTCTGTAAAGAGGAGTGGATATGAAAAGAAAATGTATGTCTTATTTTAAGAAGGCGCTTACAATGGCGCTTGTTTCTGCGCTTTGCGCTTCTGCAATTTCAGGATGCAGTTTCAAAAAGGAAGACAGTGAAGAAAACGCTGCTTCTTCAGTAGGGTCTACGCTTGCGGAGGCTCTTTTCCCTGAGACAAATGAGGAAAGTACCGAAAAAAGTGAAGAGAATTCAGAGGGACAGATCACTATTATAAATCACAGTATTCATTGCGTAAGCGATGGAGATGTGATCTGCACCGGCAAATATCCCGAGTTTTATTTCACGGATGAATTTTCTGCAAAATTCCCCAAGCTTCGTGATACTTTAGAGAGATATAACGCCAGCTGGAAAGAGGAAACTGAAGGAACGGTAAAAGCCTACGGGCACTTTAAGCTTATTGATAATTATGCTACCGACGGGGCTTATACTGTTGAGAAAACCGTAAACATTGTAAGAGCGGATGACAGGCTCTTTACCTTTGCGGTGTCTTATTATGACTATTCCGGCGGCGCTCATCCCTTTCACAGTACAGAATATTATAACTTTGATCCTGTAACGGGAAACACTGTGCCTTTGACGGATGTGATAACCGCTAAACCCGGAGCTGAGACTTCACAGATGTTCTGGCAAAGACTATACGATACATACCCCGAGTGCGAGGAGGAATTTAAGTCCTACGACATCGGATTTGACTATGAGACCAACGAAGAGATCGATACTTTTGAACAGAAACTTATTGAGGACAGGTTCAACTGGGCTGTTCTTCCGGACGGGCTTTGGATTTACTTTTCACCCTACGATGTTGCTTCCTATGCAACAGGGTACCTTGAGATGAATTTCCCTGATTCCAAGTATCCTGGGCTGGTACTTGATGCATTTAAGATTGCGGAGAAATTTGATGCAGATAGGTATGTAAAATATGAGGAAGATCCAGAGATTACTGAGGTAGGGCCCGAGGAACCCGTATATGAAGGCTCTACAACCATAGCAAATCCCTGCTGGGAAGGCTTTACCAACTATAGCTACAGTAAAGAGAACCCTCAGTATGTTACCCTGGAAAAGACCAAGGAAGATAAGACAGACTGGATCGACATCTCTGTATGGTGTGATGATAATAACATCCCCAGAAAAGAATTCCCCTATGAGGATGGAACTTACAGGTATGTTCCCGACGCATCTGTGGAATATGATTATATGTATACGGGATTGGAAATCTATGACGCAGCAAGTTCCGAAAAACTCTATGATTTTGATCTCTATACTCTGGCAAACGGACCTGATGAGGAATCTGATAAGTACTCTGCAGAAACTCAGTATATCAGATGGGCAAGGCTTGTTGATGACATGCTGTACGTTGAGCTGAGCATGAACGGATATGCGTCGGAAGAGCCGGACTCAAGTTATATCGTAGGAATAAATGTTGAATCCGGACAGCTTGCCTTCAGATCGGAGCCTCAGACTGCAAACGCTGAGAACTTTGAGGTCATAGATGACTGTATCATCTGCGGCTACGGATTTACCGCCGAGCCTGATTATCTTTATATACTGGATAGGTACACAGGAGAGAGAATTGAAACAATTCCCGTAAACTCTGCGCCTGAATTCATCAAGGCAGTGGATGATACCCTCTATGTTGCATGCTACAATACAAGCTATGAATTTAAGATAAAGGAAAAATAATGGGAAGACAGATTCTTATAACTAATGATGACGGCATAGATGCAGACGGAATAAGGCGGCTTGCCTATGCCGCAGGGAAATATGGTGAGGTCTATGTTGTG
>JAEEGL015931138.1_pt1 | contig 11595 bp, 6 predicted proteins | sample 9134231 | NCBI WGS metagenome assembly JAEEGL01 (sample SAMN16246548, study PRJNA631951) | gut metagenome | biome: gut microbiome; feature: rumen; material: fiber-attached | host: Bos | place: Iran: Karaj | collected 2018-10 | reverse complement strand
TGTGGAGGACAGGGAAAGGTATGAGAAAGAGAAGGAAGAAAACGCTGACTACCAGGTAGTAGATGAGTATCCCTTCTTCTTCAACGGAGCAGGCTTCATAAACAAGACGAGATCGTCGCTTTATCTCATTGACAAGAAGACCTGCGCTGTGGAAAGGATCACACCTGCAACGCTTGACGTGGAATCCAGCGATTATTCCGACGGTGAGATCCTGTACACTGGAATAGACTATGATGCTGTCAAAGGAAAGTGGTCTCAGGTGTACAGCTATGAGATCGCTTCCGGGAAGACAGAATGCCTTTACGGCAAGGATGACATGCTCATTAGCGGCGTCAGGCACTACAAGGGAAAAACACTTATCTTAGGGACTTACGGCGAAAAGTACGGTGTTACCGAAAGCAGCAAGCTCTATTTCCTCGAAGACGGTCAGATGACGCTTTTCATGGATAAGGATATGTCTCTGTGGTCGTCCGTTGGCACTGACAGCAAGTGGGGACGCGGAAAGGGAATGGATATAGTGGACGGCGAACTCTTCCTGACTCCCACCATTGCCCCCAATTCTCCTCTTGCCAGAATAGACGGGGATGACCTGACATACCTGACAGATTTCAAAGGCACAGTCAACGATTTCTGTGTCACGGACGACGGCATATTCGTGATTGCCATGGAGGATCAGAAACTTCAGGAGATTTACAGAGTCAGGGAGGACGGAAGCCTTCTGCAGCTGACAAACATCAATACGCCCATTCTGAAGGACCGCTATGTGGCAGTGCCGGAACGCGTAGTAGTCGACAAGCAGCCCTGCAGCGTGGAAGGCTGGGTCCTGAAACCTTACGACTACGATCCCGGCAGGAAATATCCCGCTATCCTGGATATTCACGGAGGACCGAGATCCGCCTACGGCGAGATATACTACCACGAGATGCAGTACTGGGCTTCGGAAGGATTTATCGTAATGTACTGCAACCCTCACGGGTCAGACGGCTACGGGAACGAGTTTGCTGATATCCGCAAGGAGAAATACGGCGGTATAGATTACGAGGATCTAATGGACTTCACCGATGAGGTGATCAGAAGATATCCGGTAGATGAGAAGCGTGTAGCTGTCACCGGAGGCTCATACGGCGGATATATGACGAACTGGATCATAGGACACACTGACAGGTTCTGCTGCGCCGCAAGCCAGAGGTCCATCTCAAACTGGATGAGCATGATGCTGGCAAGCGACTACGGTCTGGATGTCCCGTTTGAACACGGATTCGATGATATCTACGACTGCACGGAAGGACTCTGGAGAGCGTCTCCGCTCAAATATGCAGATAAGGTAAAAACTCCGACGCTGTTTATCCATTCCTTCGAAGACTACCGCTGCCCGATGCCCGAAGGATTCCAGATGTTCACCGCCATCAGGGCACAGGGCGTTGAAGCAAGGATGTGCCTGTTCAGAGGCGAAAACCATGAGCTCTCAAGATCCGGCAAACCAAAACATCGCTCGCGCCGCCTGAAAGAGATAACCGAATGGATCAAAAAATACACAGCATAGCTGCGGAAAGGAAATATGATGAAAAGAGAGTACATTGAAAAGACAGCTCAGGTCCTTGTTAAGGTCGGTATCAATATCCAGCCTGGACAGACCCTTGTGCTTCAGTCGGATCCCGGTAATATCGAACTCGCCAGGGAAGTGACAAAAGTGGCGTTTGAGAACGGCGCCAAGGACGTAGTCGTCATACTCAACGATCCCGAGATCGACCACATCAGGGCAAAGTATGCTGACACAGAGACGCTCAGAAACGTACCGGACTACAAGAAGGAACAGATCGACTACTATCTCAGAGACGGAAACGGCGTTCAGATGGGCCTTATGGGATCACATCCGGATCTTATGAGCGATGTGGAGCAGGAGAAATCCGTGGCCATAGCTCTTGCCAGCAATGATGTCCGCAACGTCATCAGGAAGTACATATATGAGGGAACTCTCCAGTGGACGGGAACTGCCGTAGCCAATAAGGACTGGGCAAAGAAGGTCTATCCCGAACTTGACGAGGACGCGGCACTTGAACGCCTTGAAGACGATATCGCGATCATGATGCGCGTCGATCAGGACGACCCGGTCCAGGCATGGAGAGATCACTGCGACAGACTTGCGGTATGGTCCGACAAACTCAATGACTTCAATTTCAAGAGCGTGCATATCACTACAGGACTCGGAACCGACATCAGCATGGATCTGGTCAAGGATCACACATGGACATCCGCAGGCACGATGGGTGAGGAGAGAGTAAGGGCTCCTTATGTTGCGAATATGCCCACGGAGGAAGTGTTCTCCGTACCGAACCGCTTCACCACTAACGGGATCGCCTATGCGTCGAGGCCTCTTACCATATCCGGCAAGATGGTAAAGGATTTCTGGATCAGATTTGAAAACGGGCTTGCAGTGGACTGCGGCGCCAGCGAAGGTGCTGATGTGCTCCGCAAGCAGCTCTTCACCGATGAGAACACCAGAAGACTTGGTGAGGTGGCGCTTGTTTCCAAGCAGAGCGCCATCACTAAGCTCAACCGCGTTTACTTCAACGGACTGATAGATGAGAATGCAGCAAGTCACCTTGCATTCGGCTCCAGCTTCCCGTCCAACATCAAGGGCAGCGCCAACATGACGCAGGAAGAGCTCATGGCGATCGGTGTCAACTATGCAGTGAGCCACAACGACTTCATGATCGGAACTCTGGATATGCATGTGGTCGGCACCACATATGACGGAAAAGAGATCGTGATCATGGATGAGGGCGATTTCGTGATCTGATCCGTACAGGATACGTTCAACAGATGACGGACATGATGTCTGTCATGGAATCACATACAAAGGAGAAAACATGCAGGACAGCAAGATTTTCAAGGAATATGTAAGCCCCAAGAGGCTTCTTAATGTAGTCAAGGAAGTGTCAAACTTCCACCGCATCCAGGCTTCTCCCATGTTCAGGGAAGCTGCAGAGCATGTACTCAAGATCTGTAAGAAGTACGGGCTTGATGCGCAGCTTCTGGACTATGTCTCTACTCCCGATACCTGGTACCTGCAGTGCAGGATGTTCCAGGAGTGGTCCATTAAGTCGGCTACCCTGGATCTGGTAGAGCCGGAGATGAGACTGGCCGATTTTTCGGCGGACCATATCTCTGTGGTACAGAAGAGCTATCCCATCGACAGAAGAAACGATCCGGTAGATCTGGTCATGCTGGACAAGGGACCGGAGGAGAAGAATTACGACGGACTTGATCTGAACGGCAAGTGGGTGTTCAGCAGATATCAGCTCAACACCGTTACCTGGATATACAAACGCGGTGCACTTGGCCTGGTGACTGACTATGTCATGGAGACAGCGAACCGCAAACGCTCGGATCTTTACCATTCAATGACATACACTTCATACTGGCACGAACACCTTCCCGGAGACCTGGAAAAGAGGGGATTCGTCCTTTCGCCTGCGGCAGGTGATGCTCTCGCAAAACTATGCAGGGAGAAACTGGAAAAGGATGGCGGATATCTTCAGGTCAGGCCATTCATTGATTCCGAACTCTATGACGGACACATCCAGGATGTGGAGGTTACCATAGAAGGAAAAGATGAAAAGGTGGTCTATCTGGCAGCGCATCTTTGCCACCCGAGATCCTCTGCCAATGACAACGCTTCCGGCGTCAGCGCCACCATAGAAGCGATGAATGTCATCAATACGCTCATCAGGGAAGGGAAGATCGAAAAGCCGCAGCATACGATCAAACTTATCCTTATGCCCGAGATGATGGGGACGTATCCGTATCTCGCATCGCATCCGGATTATGACAAGGCTCTCGGCGCAATGAACCTGGACATGGTGGGCGGCAGACAGACCAGATTTTACGGGCCTATTACACTGACAAAGAATCCCTGGTCCACCCCTAACCTGATCAATGAACTTGCAACATACAGTATGGGAGAAGCAGGGAAGGAGGCTTTCAGCCTCGGCAACGATCCTGTTGCTCTGACCAATCACAGAGTAGATTCATTCAGCGGCGGAAGCGATCATATCATATATGCCGATCCGAGCATCAATATTCCGTGCTGCATGCTTGGCCAGTGGCCTGACCTCAACTATCACACTGCGACCGATACTCTTGACGTCATCGATCCGGAGGTGCTCAAATTCTCCTGCCTTACTGCAGTGAACTTCGCCTACAATCTGGCTAATCTCAAGGCTGATGATCTTCCGTATCTCTTTGAGGAGCTTGAGAAGAACATCATCGATGAGAAGACAAAGCTCGCATCGGATTTCCTTAACGGGAAGATCGGAAAAGACGTGTTCGGATCAAAGATGTTCAAGTACAAAAAGTACTACCTTGAAAGCCTCAGAACAGCCGGAAAGATAGCGGAAGGCGCCGATACAAAGAAAGAGGAAGAGATCGTCAGCGCTATGTTCGACAGCTGGATAAGCATCTACGGGCTCAGTGACAGTTTTGATAGTTACAGTGATCTCGATACTGTATATAAACGGAACTTCGTAGGTCCGATCCAGGGACTCAACGACTACAGGGCGCTTGGAAAGGGCGAGATCCTCGACGAGTTCAACAAGAAGATGGAGGGCACTGACAGATTCGCCATGATGGATGTCGAGTCCAATGTGGTCTATTACATCGACGGTGTCAGGACTCTTGGTCAGGTAGTGAGGGAAGTCTCCCTTGATTCCAGTACTGACAGGAAAGATCTTGTCCTGCTATTTGTTGATACACTGGAGAAGCTCGGCCTTATTTCCAAGGTATGAATCGATCGGTAAAAAAACGGGACCCCTGGCGTACACCCGGGGTCCTGCTTTGTTCTATAAGAATTATCTTAAATGATGTCCCGGATCACTTGACGAGGTGGTATCCAGTCTGCCTTCCTGCGAGGAACTCGATATGTCCGTCAGCGACAGAGATATCAGTCTCATAGCCCCACATCGTTGAGATATTCCATTCGGGAATATCCACAGTGCAGTTCAGTTCGAGAGAGTAGCAGGTGTGATCACATACTGTGTAGTCGCCTCTTACCGGTACACCGTTCTGGGCATCTACAAGTCCTATCGTCGGACCCGCTGCGTGGCCATGGAATCCGATGGGATGCGAATAAAGGCTGGGCTTGAGTCCTTCCGCTATGGCCTGCTCTCTGGAAGCTTTCAGGATCTCGTTCCCGGAGGAACCCACCTGGAAATTTGATATCACTATGTCCTGGAAACGATTAACTTCAGCCAGAGCCCTCTTAAGATAATCAGGAGCGTCTGTTTCACCCGGCCTCAGAACATATGTCATTTCCTGAGTATCGGTGCAGAGGTCAAGATATCTGAATCCGACGTCACATCTGAGGCAGTCGCCGGGCATAATAACAGCTTCGCCCTGAACAAATCCAACATCCTTGCGGATGATGCTGCATTCATAGTCGAACCAGGGCTCAAGTCCCATATCTATGATCGACTGCATCATCCAGTACTTTACGTCAGCATTAGTAGTAACTCCTGGTGTGATAACTTTGGAAGAGAATGCTTCTGCGATCATGGTGTGCTGAATCTGCATGATGCCGTTATATGCAGCGAGTTCGGTATCTGTTCTGGTCTCCAGCCATTTGACTGCGGCATATTCGGCAGATACGATCCTGGATCTGTATTTCTCATCAAGGCCGTCAATGATCTTCTGTGCGAGCGAGTGGCTTAGTCCGTCTCCGAATGCGAAATTGTCGGAGAAGTTCAGACCGATTGTCTTAGGATCATACTGGTTGACGACACGGTTAAGACATTCCCACTGTGTCTCGGGGGGATACGGATAATCTTCCGGGATAGCCCAGTTTGAACCTTTCTGATTTATCCATTCCAGATCATAGAACTCGTCTATGCCTATGCGAGGCCTGGTAAGTGCAAGTCTTTTCAGCTCGCCGTTCTTAAGGACAAAGACAAGGCACATCGTTCTTCTTCCGGTAAAGAAATGCTTGGGCAAAAGTGTTCTGTACAGCGGGTCTTCGTTGTACTCATTGAAGGCTACGACCCACATATCCAGCCCTGAATCTTTCATGACCTTAGGCATAATGGTATCAAGGCGTTCCTTCAGCCACTTGTTATGGATCTTCTCCTGTTCACGGTAGGGGAGGACCTTTTTCTTAAGGTCGCTCAGAGAGGGGACGTCCTGAATCAGGAAACTCTGATCTGATATACGCATCTGTCAATTCCTTTCAGTCAGCGAGGGTTCCCATAGGATCCCAGGGATTCAGTTCGACGGGTTCTTTGTTCAGGCAGTCAACTATCTCTTTCGGGAGATACTTCTTGTTGACGACGGCCTGGAAAACATAGGTATCGAACCATTCGGATGAGGCGAGATAGTAGCCCTTGTTGCCCATCTCATCGCCCCAGCTGTTCTCGATCTTCCACTTATCGGGAGCACCGTTCTCGTCAAATGTGACGCCGGTGATGCACATCGCGTGGTTCATGGCGCTCTCGCAGTAGTAGAGAGAGTCTTCCTTCGTCATCGATACATCAAGATCAAAGAGAGAGCCGAGGTCGAAGTTGTTCATGTCCCATACACCGGTCTTTCTGTCTCCCCAGCGGCCGACGTCGGAACCGAACCAGACGATCTGACCGTCCTTCAGCTGAGCAACGATGGCATCCTTAAGCTCATCCATCGTGAGGTTGAGGTAGACGACGGGATAGCCGACGACGTTGCCGACGAAATTGACGGTGAATCTTTCGTGATATGGTTTGTCTTTCGTGGGAGAAGTTATGAGAGAGGCATAATCATCAAGGTCAAGACCTACGTATTTCTCGTAGAAGGTCTTGGGAGTGAGTCCTCTGTCGATATGATACTTGTTGTCTTTGTCGGTGTACTCGAAGTCAAATGTCTCCGGGACCTCACCGAAGCAGGAAACTGAGAATGAATACAGTTCCTCCAGGCATTTTTCCTTGAGCTCAGCTATCTTGTCCGCGTCGTCCTTATTGCGCTGCACATCGGAAGCAAACTTTCTGAGTCTTCTGTTTACAAGAGAAGTCCAGCTTCTTGTGTGGCCGGAAGCGTATGTCTCCGGGAATGCGGAAAGGGGAACGGCACCGTATTTCTTGATGATGGCGGCAAACATGTCCCACTGACCGCCGTCATTGATCCCGTTCTGAAGTACCCACATGAGAGTGCGGTCATCCCAGTCGACATCCTTCAGCTTTATGATACTCTCCATCGTCCAGTTGATCTTCTCAAGCTTGTCCCAGAAAGAGACATAGTTCTGTGAGAGTTCAAAATCCTTGATGTTGCATTTCTTTGCCGTCTCTTCTCTGAGAAAGTTCGTTGCAGCAAAGATCCAGCATCTTCCGGAGTTGCCCTGGGAGGTGGCTTTCATTGTATCGATGTTTATCTCGAAATTGTGCTGTACTTTGTTCGCGTTCTCCTGAACAGCGGCGAGATCCAGAACATCGGTCTTGTTGAGTGCTCTTCTGACCGCTTTTGCCGTACGGTCGGAATCGTACTTGGCCTTGAGGTCTTTCAATACTTTTTCATTCAGTTCCTTAGCCATGGTTTTCTCCTATCTGTTTTAGTGCTTTAACTGCCTAATATAGAATAATATCATCTTTCGTATACTGCAAGAAAATATATGTGACAATTGTTGACTTGTTTTCAGGCAGGACATATAATTAGTAAGGAAACTTAATATCAAGCATCTTAATATCAGAAGACTTAATATAAGATGACTTATGATAAATCGTTTTACAATAAGCAAACTTACTATTTTATCTGTAAAGGGAGCAACGTATGACCGACAATGATCTGATGATCTCCGTATTTCGCATAGCACGACTCCACAGCAGACTTTTCCACACTGTTCTGGATAGGGACGGAGAGGGCGGAACCATGCAGGACGGCCTGATCCTTCATCTTTTGTCTGAAGAAGACGGCATTACCCAGAAGGTGCTGGCACAGAAGATGCACATAAGACCTCAGTCTCTGACCGGAGTCCTCGAAAAACTTGAAGACAAAGGACTGATCAGAAGAAGGCGCAGTGAGACGGACAAGAGGGAGCAGAACGTCTTCATCACTGAAAGCGGAATGAAACGCAGCGCTGAACTGACAGCTCAGAGAGATGCGATCACGGAGGAACTGTTCAGCATACTCAGCGATGATGAGAAAACTGAGCTTTACAGGCTGCTCACGAAAGTAGCCGACCAGGAACTGTAAAACATTAAAAGGAGTATAAACACACATGTTCAAAGCAATCAAACGAATGCGCAGGCAGGAAGTAGTGCTGCTGATCTTCAGCATACTGCTTGTCTTCGCGCAGGTGTGGACCGAGATGAAGATCCCGGACTACATGTCGAGCATCACCATGCTGGTCCAGACGGAAGGCAGCGAAATGAGCGCCATCTGGAAAGCCGGCGGGGTAATGATGCTGCTTGCCTTGCTGAGCACTCTGATCGGCCTGACTTCAGGATATGTTTCCGCAATGCTCGGCGGGCTGTATTCAAAGCACCTCAGAAGCGATATCTTCAATAAGGTACAGTCCTTCTCACTGAACGAGATCGACAGGTTCTCGACAGCATCGCTGATCACAAGATCCACAAACGACATCACACAGCTGCAGATGTTCATCGCCGGAGGACTCAGGATGATCATCAGGACCCCGATCTCAGTGGTGGTCGCACTTGCAAAGATCTGGGGCAAGCACTGGCAGTGGACATCGCTCACAGGCGGTGCGATCATAGCCGTTATGGGAATAGTGGTGATCGTAATCAGGTATGCTCATCCCAGATTCAGGAAGATGCAGGATCTGACGGATGAACTCAACAAGGTGACCAGAGACAACCTGACCGGTATCCGCGTCATCCGCGCATACAATGCCGAAGAGTATCAGGAGAGGAAGTTCGAAGAGGCGAATGAGAACCTCTCTTTCAATATGCTGGCAGCTCAGACGATCATGAGCTCCACAAGGCCTGTAATGAGATTTGTCAACAACGGCCTGACTGTAGGAATCTACCTTATAGGCGCATACCTCATCGACGGGCTGGTGAAGACCGATCCCGTGAACGCCATAGTGACGTTCTCGGAAATGGTGGTCTTCTCCAACTACGCCAGCAGGCTCCTCATGTCATTCATGAACCTTGAGATGATATTCAACATGATCCCCAGAGCTTCAGTCGCTGCTGAACGAGTCAACGAAGTCCTCGACTGTGAGCTTGAGATCACAGACGGGACTGAGACAGACGGCATAAAGGGCAAAGAGGGGACTGTAGAGTTCAGAAACGTCAGTTTCACTTATCCCGGAACTGAAGGCGAGGTCCTCAGCGACATCTCATTCACAGCTGAAAAAGGTGAGACTGTGGCATTCATAGGCGCCACAGGAAGCGGAAAGACCTCTCTGGTCAATCTGATCCCCAGATTCTATGACACGACCAAGGGCGAGGTCCTTGTCGACGGCAGGAACGTAAGGGAGTATGAGCAGCATTCGCTGCGCAACCTGATAGGATACGCTCCGCAGACTGCGGTCCTGTTCTCGGGTACCGTCTCCTCAAACATCGAATACGGAGAGGGAGGCAACCACGCAGCGGACGAGGATTCCGAAGCCGAAGTCAGGAGAGCTGTCGCCATAGCGCAGGCAACGGACTTCGTCGAGAAAATGGACAACACATACGACGCTGAGATCACCAGAGGAGGAACAAACGTATCCGGCGGCCAGAGACAGAGGCTGTCGGTGGCAAGGGTCGTATACAGGAAGCCCGAGATATACATCTTTGACGATACTTTCTCGGCTCTTGACTTCAAGACTGACCGCCTGCTCAGAGCCGCTCTGGAGGAGGAAACTGCAGGAGTCACCACACTGATAGTGGCGCAGAGGATAGGAACCATCAGAGACGCAGACAAGATCATAGTTCTCGATGAAGGAAAGGTAGTCGGCATGGGCACTCACGAGGAGCTCATGAACAAATGCCAGGTGTATCGTGAGATCGCCTATACACAGCTGTCAGAGGAGGAACTTGCATAATGGCTAAGAAAGACAGTTACCAACTTGGACAGGCTAATATCAATAACAACCGCGGGCCCGGAAGGATGCGCATAGCGGAAAAGCCTAAGGACCTCAAAGGGGCGGCTAAAAAGCTCATAGCGTACGGAAAGGATATACTCCCGCAGTTCATCCTTGCTTTTACCGCCTCGGTATTCAGCGTCATTATGACGCTTTTCGGACCGGACAACCTCAGCAGGATGACGAATGTCATCGAAGCCGGGCTCAAGTCGGGAGGCGTTGATATACCGGCCGTCATAAATGTCGCAATCAGGAGTCTGATATTCTATCTTGTGGCTTCGCTGCTGATACTGATACAGAGCCTCAATCTCAACAGAGCTTCACAGAAGCTGATGAGAAAGATGCGCAGCGACATATCTCACAAACTCAACCGGATCCCTCTGAAAAGCTTTGACTCTTCTTCTTTCGGAGACGTGCTCAGCCGCATAACAAACGATGTAGATACGATCGGAATGAGCCTCAATATGGCTTCAAGCTCTGTCGTCACATCAATCGTAACGTTTATCGGCTGCACAATAATGATGCTGCTCACCAACGTTCAGCTGACGGTCATCGTTCTTGTCTGCTCCATTCTGGGATTCATGCTCGTAAATGTTATCATCAAAAGAAGCCAGGGCTATTTCACAAGGAGACAGTCTTACCTGGGCCTTATGAACGGCCATATCGAGGAGATGTACGCCGGCCATCTGATCGTCAAAGCCTATAACGGTGAAAAGGAATCGAGAGAGACGTTCGAGTATCTCAATGACAAACTGTTTGAGAACAACTGGAAGAGCCAGTTCATAAGCGGCATCACGTTTCCGCTTATGGAACTGCTCAGCAACCTGGGATATGTCGCGGTATGCGTATTCGGCGCAATGATGGCAAAGAACGGAACCATACCTTTCGGTACCATCATAGCATTCGTCATCTATGTGCGCATGTTCACTATGCCTATGAGCATGGTCGCCAACTCCATCACCAACCTGCAGTCCGCAGCTGCAGCCTGCGAGCGGGTGTTCGAGTTCCTTGACGAGGAAGAGATGGAGGACGAGTCCGGCAAGACGATGCGTCTTGAAAACGTCAGGGGCGATGTGGAGTTCAGTCACGTGCACTTCGGTTACGACACGGACAAGATAATCATCAATGATTTCTCAGCTGCCATCGAGGCGGGCAAAAAGGTCGCTATCGTCGGCCCGACCGGAGCCGGGAAGACCACCATGGTCAACCTGCTGATGAGGTTCTATGAGATAAACGGAGGAAAGATCTCAATCGATGGCATCGACACCAGGGATGTTACAAGAGAGAACGTCCATGACCAGTTCTGCATGGTCCTTCAGGACAGCTGGCTGTTCGAGGGAACTATCCGGGAGAACATAGTGTTCAGTATGAAGGATGTCAGTGACGAAAAGGTCATTGAAGCCTGCAAGCTCGTAGGACTGCACAACTATATCTCCGGACTGCCCAATGGTTATGACACGGTCCTCTCTGAGGACAGCAACATGTCCGCAGGACAGCGGCAGCTGATGACTATCGCAAGAGCGATGATACAGAATGCCCCGCTGCTGATC
>JAEEGL015713317.1_pt1 | contig 11595 bp, 4 predicted proteins | sample 9134231 | NCBI WGS metagenome assembly JAEEGL01 (sample SAMN16246548, study PRJNA631951) | gut metagenome | biome: gut microbiome; feature: rumen; material: fiber-attached | host: Bos | place: Iran: Karaj | collected 2018-10 | reverse complement strand
TGTTATGAGTAGAGTAAGAGTAGCAGTTGTTATACTTGAACTGAACGTTTGAAACGTCATATCGGCTGTTGATACCACCTTGGGCATTACCTCCAAATGCTATAAAATCAAACTTCTTGCTGTCCTCACCGCTTGCATCGGAGTTTGCAAGGTAGAACGTATTGTAATAGATACCTACCTTGGTTATATTATGCTCATCATTATTTGCCAGGAAGTTCACCAATCTTATAAATGTAGGGTTATTGGTGCTACTGCTGTAAGTAATCTTGTTATCATTCCAGAACACATTGTTCATAATAAGAGTCTCTCGTGAGTTCTGGAAGAATATGTTGTTTGCGTGCGAACCACGGAAGTTATTACGCAGCAGGCTTATGTTCTTGGAGTTCATAAACTTAATGGAAGCGCCCCAGTTTCTGTCGTTATCCTGTATAGCCTCTGTTCTATCGGCTATAAGGTTACAGCCTGTCATGTAGAAGCCGTCCACACCATTTGCGTGGATGCAGGTGAAACCGTCCACCTCAATGTCGCACTTGATGAACTCAAGACCCGCATTGGTCATTTCACCCACGGTACGAGCGTTGTTCTCATCGTTGAAACCAATGAGAATAGAGCTCTGGGTAAGGTTTGAGCCTGTGGTTTTACGCTCCACTCTAACGTTCTGAACTGTTATCCAGCGTGAGTTTGCCATATACATTCCGTAAATAACAGGCTTGTTTGTGGCATCTGTACCCACTATGGTCAGACGTTTTACAGGTGTTACAGATGAACTGTACTTGTTTATATCAGAGAAATCAATGGTAGATGATATACCACTGCCGTATGTGCCTGGATAAACGTTAAATATAACATTGGCTTTCAGAATCTTGTTTGTTGCGTCCCACCAGTCATCATTGTCAGAGCCAGTGTGTGTCTTGAGATTTGCAAGAGCGTCCTCTATGTTTGTAAACATAAGGTCACACGGATCATTCTCATCATAGTCATCGTCAATGTAGTAGTTAATTGGGTCTCCTACTGGATGCTTGCAAGCTTCTCCAGTGGTGAATGAACCCATATCACTAAACACTTTACTATCTCCGTTTGCTCCAACTGTGTAAGCCTTATAATAATAAGTGGTGTTTGCAGTTAGTCCGTCAGAAATAGTGTAATCCCAGTTCCTATTGTCCTCTGTAAGGGCTGCTCCTGTCTTAGACTTGTATGTAACGCCACTGACGTTCAAATCTGTTGTGCCGCTAATCAAAGTACTATTTGTAGAGTAGCAGAAACCGTATGTGGTGTAGTCCGCCACACAAGAACCGCTCCTACCTCTATACTTGAGATAACCGTTAAGAGTAACCCTTGGGCCGACAGCTACCACAGGGTCAGCTGCCCTCAAAACCTCAGCCGCCTGCGTACAATCCTTTTCATCTTTCTCAACTGTAACTTTCACACTCTTTCCGGCAGTGGTAACACAATTAGTAGACCTCTTACCTTTTACAGCAATATTGTAGTCCGTACTTTCAAACAACGTAGAACCTTTGAAGACAGCAGTGGTTGAAGTCGAGCCAAATGCTGATGAAACAAGATTGTATCCGCCTGTTTTATCCACACTCCATTCGAGAGATGTGAAATCCTTTTCCGAAGGATATGAGGCGGTAAGAGTAACCTCTTCCCAAGGTTTGGTAGGGTTATCGCCGGCAGTTACAGTAAGAGATGTAATATCATAGGTCAGCGGATCTGCGTCGTAATTGAATTCTATAGTTGCAGAAGCGGTTGGGAAAGCCTCGCCCTCAACACTTTTATCGAATGAGAACCGATATTTATAATCACCCGCAGCTTTCCCACTGTTGTTCCAAACCATATAACCATCTTTAAGAGTAAAGTGTTCAGATGCAGTTACAGCCACATACCCTGAGCCGTCCCACTTCTCCAGAGTCCAACTGTCAGGAGACGGCATAACCATATCCTTAAGCAGGAACTGATGATTTCCGTCACAAGCAGTGAAAGTAATTGTTGCAGGAGATTCACCCAGATTATTTACAATAAACGCCTTAGGAGCTCTGTATGGTATTTCCATCTGGTCACTGTAGGCAGACCAACCCTTGGCATTGTAGGCACCCACCTCCATAACAATCTTGTCATCAGAACGTAATGCGTTCACCAGTATTTCCCTATCACATGGGATAGTTATATCATAAGCTTTGTTTATCTCGAAATATGGAGCAGATGCCTTCTCAAGTTCCACAACATCCGTATTGGCGGAATCCCCTTTCTTCCAAAATCTAACCCTAATCTTTGTAACATCCTGTGCAGAACCACCGCTACAACCCTGCGATGCTATATAGGCGGAAGCCTTGATATCCTCACGCTGAGGGCTTGTGTAAGTAGCGCTATTAACCTTTGTAGGTTCTTCACCCCAATAAGCTATAGGTGTGGAATATACAGCCGTTGGGTAGGTTACTGTAAGTCTTTTTGAACTAGTATCAAATGTGAAGGTATGATAGCCCGACCAGTGAGTTTTAAGACCGCAATTGTAAGTGTATCCATTTTGATTTTCAAAGAGCCAATTGGTATGATGTTCATCTGTGTCATAATTCATCTGTCCTTGATTGCCGTACCAAGTGCTACTGCCGCTGGCCGTACATACAATCTTAAAACCCTTCTTATCAGTTTGGTTGGCATATGTAGCATTGTACGGCAAATAAATCTGCGTACTTACAGTAGAACCACTGCCTATAAGTTCTGGTGCAAATTCAGGATCCCAATCCGTAAACTCACCGCATAAAACCCATTTAGGATCAACAGCAGATAAATTTCCTGTACTACTATCATAACATATCGTAACACCTGCGACAGATACATTACTATATATGTGAAACATACTACGTCCAGCATACTGGCCACGCTCTAGGGAATACTTACCTCTCGTAATGTTTTCTCCGGATATCATACTACTATAGGCAGTTGATTCAGTTCCACTATTCGAGGCTGTAATGAAAAAACAATAGTCTCCAGAAAAACTATTTATAGTGTATGTATTTACTGTCCCAGACTGAGTCATTTGACCAGCACTTGTCATTGTCCCGGTCTGAGGATCATTGCTGTTTTTATACCACAAGTAATAATTGTCAGCAAAAGTCAATATGCTCACAGCAAGCAAAAAGATAACAGTCAAAACTCTGCTTAGACGCTCAGATGCAGAGGTCAGTATATTTGTAAAACTTAGATATTTTTTCATAAATGTATCCTCCTTATCTTTTACTGGCAATTGTCTGAATTACTGCTCACTGTTACAGTGGTTGTACCACTACAGCCGTCAGCTGTACCTTGTATAGTGTATGTGGTAGCTGCACCCGTACCAACATTTCCCTTAAACATAGCAGATGTTCCGGTTTCCTTGTATAGATACTGATTCACACTGCTACCACTTATTATGCTCCAAGTACCTACCTCAGCTCCTGTTGCAGTGAGGGTAACTGGAACATAGTTTGTAACGCTGCTTGCAGAAGCGGTGATTACTGGAGAAACTTTATCTGGATCGTATGTGACGGCACCACTAAAACTACTGGTCTCATCACAATACGTACTAGCTCCTACCACACAATAATAATAATATGTACCCTCTATGGTTGGGGAATAACTGGCGCTTTCTGCTCCACTTATGAGTGTAGCCCCTGTAGTAGAAGCTGTTGAGTTGTAATACCATTGATATGTATAGTTAGAAGCACCACTTGCCGATACACTCAAAGCATCTCCAGCTCCAGCACATATTGTCATAGCCCCAGAAGCTGGTCCAGTCACAGTAATCTCGTCCCTGCAAGAAGTAGTGAATGAATATTCTGAACCAAAAACTTTTTCTCCAGCAACAGGTTCAACATATGCCTTATAGTAGTAAGTGGTTAAAGGGGAAAGACCTGTCACATTGCATGATATGCTACCAGCAGCAGAAGAAGTGTTGTCTGGAAGATATGTATAATCTCCTGATCCATCTACCCTATATGCAATACCTTTTGCAACTGGAGTACTTACACCAGATGTTGTATAACTACCTTTAAGGGTTGCCGTTGTTGAACCACTTGGGTCAGGGGCTGATGTTGTGGTTACAGTAGGAACTATACACACAGACAAATTTCCATCAACAACATATTTGCTATCAATTGTACGATAATCTCCATATACAGTAACTGTGCCTACCGATGCCGTAATAGTTAGCTTACATGTAAGACGTACATCTGCATAACCAGATGTAAAACTTTGTGAAGTTCCACTTTCATCTGTATAAGAAACAGTTATAGTAGCATCTGATGCAGGGAGAATTGTAACACGATATGTTGTAGAATAACTTTTAGTGGTACTTTCTAATTTATATAAATTACAGTGATTACTATCGTCTCCATAATAAGTTGTTGTGGACTCTGACAAATAAATATTGCCGCTTGTAAAGGTTCCACTTTTACAGAACGTTGCATTATTATCACCAATGTATTTCAATCGGTGTCCCACAGTATTATCTTCAGTGGTCCAGTTTGTTTTATTGTGAAACGCAAACTCTGACGAATAACTCCACCAACCGTCATTAGGAACTGTATACTTGTACAAGTAGGTCCCCGGAATATTATCCATAGAGTATTCAAAGTTTGATTTATTCTCATCTGCACCGCTAGTACCTTTTACCTTACCAACTGCAAAATATACATTACTCCACTTTGTACGTGAGTTGTCATAATACACGACCTCATCTTTGCTGTATCCCCACACTTGCAGACTAACCCCAAGCATCATGGATAGTAAAATAAAAACAGTGCCTGAACCTTGTTTCAGGGCATTGAGTAGCGTTTTCTTCATATCAATAGTTTTTTTGGTTTGTCTTTTTGACGGTTTTAAGGGCGCAAAGTTAATAAAAATCAATATACTGGCAATAAAAATTTTAACATCGGCGTAGTTTTTTAACATTTCAACAGCCTTAAGCATTAAGATGCGGGCATGAAAAAAGCTGACAATGAAGGGTCATCATCAGCTTTATATATGGGATGAAAACTATGAGCAATTGCTATTTCATTTTCACACAAATTTGTATGATTATGGAAATAAAATCACACTGCAAAGAGCTGGTCAAGTGTTATGATACGCTGAAATACAGACCTGTAACCGCTATTTGATATACCATAAGTGGTTACAAGTACTGGGTGAATGGCTTTACGTGTTCCTGTTTGCTCTGTGAAACGAGCAATACGCTGGCGTAAAGCTTTGTCATCAGCGGCTGACATGGAGTATTCATCATCAGTGAACTTCATTTCACAAATATTGATTATTCTGTCGCTCCTGTCTAATAACAAATCTATCTGGAAAGCACCTACGGAGTATGAGTCTTTAGGTCTATATGTCCATGAATAGACCTGACTTGATACGCCTTGAATACCTAAAGCACCTTTAATCTGCGATATATGCTGCAGACACACCCTCTCAAAGGCAAGCCCAGCCCACGCATTATGGGCAGGTGTGAATTGGGAGTCAGACCAAAGGTTAGTACTATAACTGCCTTTGGCCGCTATAAATTGAAAATGGAACAGCGTAAAGTTATCAATAAGCTGATACAATGCGTTTTTTGACTTATAACCAAACATAGTGTATTTACGTAGAAAGCCACACTGTTCTAGTTCTTTAAGTGCCTTTTGAAACACCTCATTATCCTCCGCCTTGGTAATACTCAATATCTCTTCACGTAACAGCCCTGAACGCTTTTTTGCCAATGCCTCCACAATATTCATATATATGGCAGGGGATTTAAAAAGTGAACGATACAAAGCTTCAAACTCCCCTTGCAAGGGCGCATCGGCGGAGAAAAACATTCTGTCAATATTCTGAGCAAGGCTTTCTCCTGCACGCAAATACCCCCAGTAGTACGGAATACCACCCATAATCATATATGCTTCTGTCAAATCTTTTCTTGATAAAGCAAGCCCCATATTACTGGCGTACTGCTCACATTCATTCAAGGAGAACGGCTGCAAATGAATCTTATTAGTAATCCTATCATGCAACCCTCCGTGATTTGAAAAGAGGTTTTTTATTATCCATGACGTAGCACTTCCACACACAATAAGCACAATGTCTCCGCGTAGAGCCGCCCATCCGTTCCAAAAATGTTCAAACGCACTTAGGAAGCTACTCTTGGGGGTATCAAGCCATGGTAGTTCATCTATAAAGACAACTTTCTTCTCTTTGTTAATACCAGCAAGAAAGTCCTCTAAAAGATGGAATGCGGCATACCACGTGCCCGGCACACGCTGACGTTTAAGTCCAAAGCGGAAAAGCGACTCACAAAACTCACTAATCTGCTCACGCTTGGAAGCCTTACTCAGCCCTGTATGCACAAAAGAGAACTCCCCTTTAAGCGTTTCATTAACAATAAAGGTTTTCCCTACACGGCGACGCCCGTAGACTGCGCAGAATTTTGACTCGTCACTTTTTAAGAGCCCAAGAAGCTCCTGTCTCTGTTTTTCTCTTCCTATTATCATAACGGATTTCTTTGCTACAAATATACAAAAAAAATCCGATAATCTGTTGAAATATGGTCAAAAATGTGAGATTTCAACTGATTATCTCGCAAAAAGTGGCGATAAGTAGTTGAAATGTGGGTAAAAATATGAGATTTCAACTGATTATCCAGTTTTACTTCACAAACCCGCTGTTCTCTTCAAGCTGCTGGATTACGTCTGACTCTTTGACTTGCAGGTTGTGGTCTAGGTAGAAGTCAATGTAGCGGAGCATGGACTCGCGGTCAAACACCTTTATGAAGTTGTCAGAAGATATTACAAATGCATGGTACTTCACACCCTTAAGAGCCTCAGCCACGCCCGGGTCTGCAAGAACTGAGTTCTGATACCATACCGCCTCATTGAGTGAGGAGAGCGGGAACACCGATATGGCAAAGAGGTCATCTTCAAGGGTCTTGACCTTAAAGTCAAAGTCCTTAATCATGAAGCGGGTGAAGTTATAATCAGCGATGGCAAAGAGCACAGCGTTCTTCTGCTGCTCAGTACCGTTAATAGATATAATAAACAGGTGAGAATCCTCTGGGTTGTATTCAAAGCCGGCACGCTCTATAGCCTCAGCGTATTCAGCCTCCGATACTATCACCGCCTCGCGTTCCATATTTATAGAGCTAACTGGTGTTGCGCTGATAATCTCACGGCCTTGGCCCACAAGAGCTATCATGTCACGGGCGTACGGAGCCACCTCACTCTCAGGGTACTTCTCCACTATATGAAGCAGCTTCTCTTTGAACTTCTCACGCCCGTCTGAGCGGCCTGAAACAAGGGCTTCAGTGAAGTAGAATTTAGGCATGAGGGAAGATTCACCGCAGCATTTCTCAGCCTCGGCCAAAATTGATTTTACCCTCATTCCATCGGCAGATTTGAGGGCTGCGTAGGCCAGGCGGTAGAGGGAATCCGCCTTGAGTTCCACCACATTATTCACTCCTGTGTCAATCTTTCCGTACTGGGTGTGCGGGAAGCGGCGCTGAAGCTCAGCGTAGGTGTCAAGCGCAAAGCGTTTGTTCTTTATGCGGTTGTCATAAACCAAATAAAGGTTATAGAGGCTCTCCTCAATGGCGGCGTCAGAGGCTCGTTTTGCATCATCTGTGAGAGGCAGAGTGAGCAGGTAGGAGTCAAGCTCGGCATCGCCGGTGGAGGTGAAAATATCATTTGACTGTACGCCACGAGGCCCGCTTATGCTGTCTGCGGCCTGTGCCGTCTCCTCATTATCTGTGTCAACGGTAGGGTCAAGTATTGTGGTGGCAAGTTTGGTTGAACGGCGCCAGTCATCTTCAAGTATACGTCCGCCCCACTCTCTCTGGAAATCCAGTTTGCCACGGCTTATGAGGGTTGAGTTATAGAAGTACCATGCTGAGTTCAGGCTCTCTCCAAGTGAAAGGCCTGCCGCAGCCGCCATGGTGGCGCTACGCTCACGCTCCTCAGCCTGGCGAGCCTCAGCCTCAAGACGTTTCTGCTCGGCAGCCTCAGCAGCCTTCTTTTCCGCAATAACATTCTTTACCTTGGCTATACGCTCCTTTTCAGGCAGCGCCGCCAGAGCCTGCAGGCTGTCCTGCAACGTGACGGTGCCGCTGTACTTGGCCACATAGTCAAGGTTAACGCTGCGCTCATGCAGCCACTTGTAATCCTTGTGTGTGTTTGGTATAATGTTCACAGCCTCAGCGTAGAGCGGCTGAGCCTCTAAGTACATCTCATCATTGTAGTACATCTGACCAAGGGCAAGCAGAGCGTAGGCCTTGTCAATACCGTTACGTGTGCTGCTCTCAATAGCCTTTTTCAGGTATTCAACCCCGGTATCGTGCATACCGTTATGCAGGTATAACATTCCAAGGGTGTAGTATATCTGATCCAGATAGTCTGCGTTGCTGGCGCGCTTAATAAGGCGGTCTGTCTCCTTTAGTATAGGCTCCATGCTCTTGCCTTGGTAGCATCGTGCCATTCCAAGCACGGAGTTGAACTCCATAATATACTCAGTGCGGCGGTCTGCCACCTCCTCATAAAGGCCAAAGGCCTCTTTGTATCTCTCCTTGCGCTCCAGAATCTGAGCCTTTATGAACATGTACCGGCTCTTCTCCTGCCCCTTGCTGTCATCTATGGCGGTGTCAAGGAATGGCAACGCCTCCTCAAGCATGCCCTGGCGAATCAGCAGGTCAGCCTTTACAAGTACATATAATTTTGATGTCTTGGGGGAGAATGATTTCTCACTCAGGCGGTTAAGCATATCCTCTGCCTCATAGAACCAGCCCTGCTCTGCATATCCTTCAGCAGCCCAAAGGATTGCCTCGGTGCAAACATCGGTGTTATCCTTGAAATGCTTGGTTACGTATGAGAATATTGCCTCTGCAGCTATCAAATCCTGCAGGCAGTAGAGGGATTTTCCACGCAGCAGCCACGCCTTCTGCACCATAGGGTTGTACTCCTCCTTGGCCATGAAAGCCTTGTACTTAGGATCACGTGACTTCTTAGGGTCCTTTTTAGGCTTCTTTACTATGGAGTGAAGGGCTATGGTCTTCTCGCTCTTCTCAAGAGCACGCTCCATGTCACTCTTGGCTGCGCCTAAAGCGCCAGTGTTGCTGAACTCAAAGACGGGAAGTATGTCATTGTAGTTATCAAGGGGAACTGACGCCTTGTGGATGTTCTCCATACCCTTCTTAAACGCCTCATCGCCGTTGAACATCACATTATACTTTGCCTTGGTACGGTGGTAGCCACGGGTCACGGAGTTGTTCTTCTGCACGGAGCAGGAGCACAGCACTGCAAGCACGGCGGCAACCAAACCGCAGCGCACAACCCTTGATATGAGGCAAATTTTTCTTCCCATTAAAAATTAGGGTGCAAATGTAGCAATTTTTGACAAAAAAAACCTATATTTGCAATTTAGAAACGAAATTAACCAATTAATATTATAAAAATTATGTCAAAAGTAACAGTTGTGGGCGCAGGTAACGTAGGTGCTACCGCCGCCAATGTATTAGCTATCAATGAAGTAGCAAGCGAGGTTGTATTAATAGACATTAAAGAGGGTCTTGCTGAGGGCAAGGCTATGGATATTATGCAGACCGCCCAGCTAATAGGCTTTGATACTGTAGTTAAGGGTGTGACAAATGACTACTCACAGACCGCAGGCTCTGACGTGGTGGTTATTACATCTGGTATCCCACGTAAGCCAGGCATGACTCGTGAAGACCTTATAGGTGTTAACGCAGGCATAGTTAAGGCAGTGGCAAAGAGCGCTCTTGAGTACTCTCCAAACTGTATATTCATAATAGTTTCAAACCCAATGGACACCATGGCATATCTTACTCTTAAGAGCCTTGGTCTTCCACGTAACCGTGTGATAGGCATGGGCGGCGCACTTGACAGCAGCCGTTTCAAATATTTCCTTTCTCAGGCTCTCCAGTGCAACGCAGGCGAGGTTGAGGGTATGGTTATAGGCGGCCACGGCGATACCACCATGATTCCACTTGCACGCTACGCTACATATAAAGGTGTACCTGCCAGCTCACTCCTCAGCGCTGAGAAGCTTGACGAGGTTGTTAAATCTACAATGGTGGGCGGCGCCACACTTACAGGCCTGCTTGGCACATCTGCTTGGATGGCTCCTGGTGCAGCAATTTCATTCCTTGCTGAGTCAATCATCAATGACCAGAAGAAGATGATTCCTTGCTCTACATACCTTGACGGTGAGTACGGAGTAAAGGACCTTATGATAGGTGTTCCTGTAATTGTTGGCAAGAACGGTATTGAGAAGATTGTGGAGCTTGACCTCAACGATGATGAGAAAGCCAAGTTTGCCGCATCTGAGGCTGCTGTACGCAAGACTACCAATGTTCTGCATGAAATGAACCTAATCTAATGCATTCGATTAACAAATATTAACATATTATTAAGCCCTGTTGTGTTAAATAATGCACTACAGGGCTTTTTCATGCGGTTTTTTGAATGTTTGGTGTTACCTTTGTGTCTGAGAGATTTTAACAGACACTAACATTTAAAAAACTAAAATGAAAAAGAAATTAACATCTTTTGTTTTCCAGCTGCTATTTGCAGCTAACCTCTGTGCGCAGGCTCCGGCCAATGCGCCAGACATCATGCTACAAGGGTTCTATTGGGACTCGTTTAGCAGCGGTGAGTACGGAGCCACAAACTGGAACGCTCTGAAAAGCCAGGCTGCAGAGATTGCAGCCACATTCTCAATGGTCTGGCTGCCACCTTCTGCTCAGGCGGAGGGCGGTTCACCCACAGGTTACCATCCCAAGCACTGGTGTGACCAGAACAGTTACTGGGGTTCCATGAGCGAACTTAAAAGCCTCATCAGCGCACTTAAAGACGCAGGAGCGTCAAACCCTACGGGACACTGCTATGCCATAGCAGACATTGTTATCAACCACAAGGCGGGTACAAGCTGGCTTGACCTTTTGGATGAGGATTTTGGTTCATACGGCTATTTTAACCTACACCAGAACGGCTATAGTGATTATGTATGCCGTGATGACGAGGCAAGCCGCAACGGATATGACTGCCGTGGAAATAATGACGCAGGCTATGAAAATATGTGTGACGCATGGGGCGGCTACTGTGCAGCCCGTGACCTTGACCACAGCAATTCCTACCTGCGCAGCGCCATCATAGCCTACATGAAATGGATGAAGGGGGAGATAGGCTACAACGGTTGGCGCTATGACCTTGTAAAGGGCTATTTAGGCAAGTACAATAAGGAGTACAATGAAGCTGCAGGAGCATACTATTCTGTGGGAGAGTATTGGGAGAACAGTTATGACGCTCTGAAACACTGGGTACAGGAAACAAACTACACATCCACTGTATTTGACTTTCACATGAAATATGAAGCGCTTAACAACGCTCTAGCTAACGGTAACTACAGGGGGATGGCATCGGGGTACGCAGTACCTATAGGAATAGCCGGCGCCGATGAGATGAAACGCTATGCCACCACGTTTGTGGACAACCATGACACATTCCGTGACCACAACAGATATAACGGAGACTGGGCCAAGGCAAACGCCTACATAATCTCCGCACCAGGTATTCCATGTGTGTTCTA
>JAEEGL015617264.1_pt1 | contig 11595 bp, 6 predicted proteins | sample 9134231 | NCBI WGS metagenome assembly JAEEGL01 (sample SAMN16246548, study PRJNA631951) | gut metagenome | biome: gut microbiome; feature: rumen; material: fiber-attached | host: Bos | place: Iran: Karaj | collected 2018-10 | reverse complement strand
ATTATTTTCATTTTGATTTAAAGGAATAAAATTATTATTATTTATATTATTTTCATTAATAATTTCTTCTTTATTTAGATTATAATTTGGATTAGGATTAAAATTATTAATTAAATTTTGATTAATATTATTTTTATTATTACTTATATTATTTTTACTAAAAGAAACTTCAATAATAGAATCAATTGGTAAAATACAATCACCAGAAATTTCATTTTCATCTCCATTAGGCATATTAAATATAGGAAAAGAAAAACTAAATTGCTTTTTAATTTCTTCGATTAATTCTAAAAAACTTTTAAATGAATTTTCCCAATTAAAAAATAAATCAAATTTAATATTTAAATTTTCTTCATTAACATAAAAAGTACATTGAGGATTAATTTTAACACAATTTATTTTTTCAAAATATAATTCAGGAGGAGAATTTGGGAAATTTCTTGGAAAATATATTAAAATACTAATATCATATATTTGTCCTTTAAATTCAGAAGGAATTTGAATTTGCATTAATAATAATTTTTCATTATTTTCCTTCCTTTTAAATAAATATAATTTTGTTTTATTATTTGCAAAATTATTTTGTAAAAATTCAACAAATTCTTTTTTCACTTTTTGTGAATATCCACATAATTCTATTGCTTGATTAATATTCATTTTTATTTTATTATAAAATTCAAAGTTTATTGTTTAATAATTTTATTTAATTTATTATATATAATGAAATGAAATATAATAGTAGTTTAATAATAACATTAAATAAAAATTAAAAAATAATTTCCCTTTATCACCATTAAAAAATAATATAAAAATTAATTATAAAAAGTTAAAAAAAATCTTATTTAACCTAAAATAAAAAAATCTTAAAAATTAACTTTTTCTCTTTTTCTTCCATATAAAAAAAATCCTATAAAAAATAAATAAAAAAAATGAACCAAGGATACACAAGTAATCAAGGTTACCCTCAAAATAACCCTCAATACGCTCAAAATCCTTATTCAACAAACAATTACAACCCACCTCAATATGGTAACACATATGCAGATCCTTTATATGGAAAAAACGAGATGGCTCAACCAGTAAATTTCGATACTTTAACAAGATTAAATTTCATAAGGAAAGTATATGGAATATTAGCAGTTCAATTATTAATATCAACTGTATTTGTATTAGTTGGAACATTCTTCATAAATTTAGCAGAATTAACTAAAACAATGCAAGCTATATTTGTCGTAGGAATGATAGTATCAATAATATTATCATATGTAATGGTAATAGCAATTGTATGTTGTGTAGGTAGAGTATATCCAGTTAATTATATATGTCTATTTATATTTACATTAGCTGAATCTTTCCTCCTAATGTTAGTCGGGGCCCAGTACGAACCTAGAAGTGTGATCATAGCTCTAGCAATGACTGCTGCTGCCACATGTGCCCTTAGTGTCTATGCTCTCACCACAAAGACCGATTTCACACCATGGGTAGGTGTTATGTGGATGATTCTCTTTGGATTCATTGTCTTCTCTATTTTATATGCAATTTTCATAAGGCCTTATGCTTCTTACAAATTCAATAAAGCTTACTATTTTATCGGATGTATTATTGGACTCATTATTTATTCTATTTATTTAATTATTGATACTCAGTTAATGATTGGAAAATTCGGGTTAAAATATGAAATTGATGATTACATTATTGTTGCTCTTAATCTTTATCTTGATATTATTAATCTTTTCCTTTATATTTTGAGATTATTTGGAGAGACTAAAAACTAAATAATTAGTGTTTTTATTAATTTTATTTTTGGAATTAATAGGAAATTAAATCTTATTTTCTTTTGATTTTTAAATTATTTTGTTTTAATTTTAAGTTTAAAGTATTTTAATTTATTTTTATGAAATAATTTAAAAATAATGGAAGAAATTTTTGTAGAAGAATATAATAAAAGTAAATCAGATGATATACATATTTATCCTTCAAATATATTTACAAAATCAGCAAAATCATCAGAAACAAATTATTATAAATTAAAATCAAAACAAATAAATAATCATATATTAAAGCTTTCAGTAAATCACATATATATTATAGAATTAGATGATTCTTTATTTAACAATTTAAAGAATTTAACATCAATAAATTTAAGTAATAATCTCTTATATGAGATTAATAAAAATATAATAAATTTAAAGCAATTAAAATACTTGAATTTAAATTTTAATTTTATTTCTCAAATTCCATCTTATTTAATAGAATTACCAGAATTAGAAGAATTATATTTAAATCATAATACAATAACTATAATAGGAAGTTCAATTCAAAATTTAAAAAAATTAAAAATATTAGATTTAAGTTATAATAAAATATCATTTCTTCCAACTGAAATAGGTTTCATAAGAGAATTATTAGAGTTAGATATATATAATAATTATTATACTGAAATTCCATGTTCAATTTGCTATTTAAATAATTTAAAAAATATTAAATTAGAATGGTTTGAATTTTTAGACCCACAACAAACTTCAGATATGCTTGATGAAGATTTTATTTCTTTTATGAAAGAAACTTTTAAATCTTTAATCAATCAATCAATTTCTTATTGTGATTATTCAACTTTTATATTAAAATTAAGTAAAAATATTCAAAATAAAATAAAGGATAATTCTTTTAATTCTTTTGAAACTGAAAAAACAGAATGTTATAAATATAATAATAATGATATTTTCTATGCTTTAGAAAATGAATATTTTGGTGTTATTAAATCTTTAGTTGAATCAAATGATGATAATTTAAAAACCAAAAATCAAACTGGGAAAACAATATTATATATTGCAATTCAACAAGGAAAAAAAGATATATATGAATATTTATTAACAAAAATAAATTTAAAAAATATATCAAATCCAAATATTTATATTCACAAAGCAATAAGAACAAGAAATTACAATTTATTAGTTAAATTATTTTTATTGGGAGCAAATTTTAATACAGTTGATGAAAAAGCAAATAATTGTTATCATGTATTATTTTCAGTTTTTTATAAAAATTTTATTCAATGTGCTCAAATAGGAAACTTTTTAATAGAAAAGAATGTTAAAGGAATAAATAATTTAAATTTAGAACATTGGGGTCCAATTCATATTGCTTCAAAATATTCATCAATACAATGTTTAAAATGGATTAATTCAATTAATCAAGAATTAAGAAAAAAAAATAGAGAAATATTTAATGTTAATTTAAAAGGAAAAAATGATTGGACTCCTTTACATTTAGCTTTAAGTTCTTATAAATATAATGAAAGTATATTATTAATAAAAATGGGAAGTTCACTTTTTGATAGAACTGATGATGGAAAAAGAGTTAATAATGTTACTAATAATTTCTTTTTAACTAAAATGTTAAATAAGAAAATTAATAATTTTTATAATAAAAAATATAATGATGAATTTAAAGGAAATAAAAGTAAAAATATTAATAAAAAAAATATTCAAGATAATAATTATTCTAATTTAAATAATTATAAAAATGTTAATCATTTAACTTTAGAATCAACAAAAAATGAAATTTTATTAAATTCTGAATATTCTTTAATGGAAAGATATCAAACTTTAATGATATTATTATTAAATAATAATCCAAATGAAATTGAAAGTTTAATAATGGATATTTTTCAACAAATAAAATTAATAAATAATAAATTTGCAATTATTTTTATTGAAATCTGTGAAATGATAGAAAAATTTCAATTAACATCTTTTTTAACATTTTTAACTCAATTATTAAAAAATAGTAAATCAATAACTGAAAATTCTTTTGTTTCAAAACAATTAGAACATACAATAAAATATCTTCAATTAATTAATCAAGGTAAATTTATGAATTATAATTTTTCTAAATCCATTGTTAATACTGAAAATTTATTAGGTAATACTATTCAATTTTCAGAAATGAATTATTCTATTTTAAGTAATAATAATAGAAAAAATGAGAGTAGTTTAAAAGATGATTCTATTAAAAAAATTGAAGAAAGTATTTTACAAAATGAAGATTTTTTTTATGAAATGAATAAAAGTTTAAATAATGAAAAAAAAATCAGTTATTTTACAAATAATGCTATTAATGAACAAGGTAATTTTGTTAAATTAGAACAAAAAACTATTTCAGATAATTCTGATGATAATTTTGAAGGAAAAATTATTGAACAAGAAAATGAAATTGGGAGTTAAAGTTATTTTATTAATTATAAAATTTAAATAAATTATATTAAATATTTTTAATAAAAACCAATATTAATTCTTTTTAAATGAATGTTGATTATTATATTAATGAAATTGAAAATTCTTTTTTAAGGAGAAGGAAAAAGAAAAATATAATTACAATTTAATCAAACGTAAAGTATAAAATATGTAAAGAGTCAAATTATTTTATCTTAGATTTAAATATAATAAAAATAATAAATAAAAAGAAATTATATTAAAGTTAGAATTAGTTTTTTTCTCAATTTTCTAGTTAAAAATAGAACAAAAAAATGCATTTGGAATAAAAAAGAAAAATATATTTAACAATTTTTTTATTTTTAAATTATATTAAGAATATTCATTTCCTTCATCATTAATTTCAAATATTTCTTTCATATTCTTAAGTATTTTAATATAATCATTTTTTAAATCTAAATAAATTTCTTTAGTTTTATCATTTTTTTCGGTTAATTACATAGATTTATTTCCTACTAATGAATTAGAACCATGTTTAAATTGTGCAATCTTTCATTATTTAATAGTAATATCAAATAATTAATTATTTAAATTAAAAATTTCATTTAAATTAATTTCTAAATTAGAATTAATTATCAGATGTCATTTTTATATAAATCTTTTATTTCTTTTATTTTATTTTTTATTAAATTTTAATTATTGTTTTAATTCTTGAATATTATTTATTTATTATTTTATATTATATTTAAATTATTTTTTTATTTTTTTGAAAAAGCTGATGAAGGATTATAATTTCTTTTTGGAATATTCATCATTAATTTCTTACCTATATTTTTCTTTTCAATAATTTTTTGACTTTTTTTAGGATCTTCATCAATATTTCTTGGTGAAGGAGAAGTTTTTTTAATTAAAGAATGTTCATCAATTTCAAAGAAATTTCTATAAGGAACAGAATGTGAAATTATTTCATTTTGAGATAATTGTTCAATATAATCATTTAATTCATTTATTTTATTTTCATTTTCATTAACAAATAAATTTTGAGGAGGATTTGGAATTATAATTAAACCTTTAAATAAATTATAAACTGCTTTATTAAATAGCATAAATTGATTTAATGTTTTATTTAATTTCCAAGTAATTTCACCTTTTTTAATTTCACAAGTATATTCAAAAATATCATTTTTTTTTAAAGCATTAATTATTTTAATATTATTTTTTTTATTACCTCGACTACTTGATATATTTGTTTTACTATTAGAATTACTATTTGTATTTGAATTTGATTTTGATTTTGAATTAAAACTTGAATAAGTATTTGATAAATTTTGATTATTATTAATATTTCCTTGAGTTAAACTCATTTTTTGTGATTTTGGAGGAAAAGAGAATTCTTCATTATCATCATTAATATTTAAACTTTTATTTTTTTTATTCCTTCCACTAGTATTACTTACATTTATTATATTATCACTTATATTAATATTACTATTATTATTATTACTATTATTATTTTGATAAAGTAATAAATCTTTATTATCAATTAATTTACTTGCATCATCAATTAATTGATTTAATTCATCTTTAATATCATTTTGATTTCTTAAAATTAAATTAATATTTCCATTAGTAAAATTATTACTCATTGAATGACCTCTTTGAAAATAAGAATTATTTAATGACTTTCCTTTAATTGAAGATTGATTATAACTTCTATTTGATAAAATAGGATTATTAGATAATAATAACTTATTTTCTAAACTTTTAATATCTCCCTTTGCTTTATCACATTCTGCAGTTAAATTTATTATTTGGCTTTTTGATTCTGAAAATTCTTTTGTTTGAATATTATATCTTTCTTTCCATTGTTCTAATTCTTTTTCTAAAAAAGTTATTTTTTGAATATTTAAAGCAGATACTTTTTCATCATTTAATTTAATTAAAAGTATTTCTTCATCTTTTGTTTTTAATTCATTATTTAATTTATCTATTTCTAAAGTTAATTTTTCTATTTTTGCTTCATTTTGTTTTGTTAAAGAAGATAAAGTCATTTCATTTGTTTCTTTTAAAGTTTTTTTTTCTAATTCAAAATTTTTTATTTTTTCTTCTTGAGCTTTATCTTTTATTTTATATTCAATTAACATATCATTATATTTATCAACAGTTTGTTTAAATTCATCTTTATCTTTTTTATATTCTTCATTTAAATTTAATAATCTTGTATCTATTATTTCTTTTTCATTTGTTAAATTTTGAACTTTTTTTTCTAATTCTTTTTTAGGGTTTTCATAATATTCTTCGATATATTTTTTAATACTTGAAATTATTTTATCAAAAGAAATTTGTTGTTTTAAATTAAATTCAGGAATTAAATTATCTACTTTATCTTTTATTTGTAGTAATTCACTAAAAAAAGTAATGTAATTTTCTTTTGATATTTTTTCTTTATCCTTCATTAATTCATTTATTCCTCTTTCTAAATCATTAGAATATTTATTTTGTAATAAACTAACATTTTCTTCATTTAATTTCTTAAATTCTTGATTTAAATTAATTTTTAATTTTTTAATATAATCACTTATATCATCAAATTTCGCATTATTTTCATCTTGGAATTTCTTAATTAAATCCTTAATTAAATTTTGATTAAATTGTTCTAATTCAGAAAAAAAATTATTACTATTTAAATTATCTTTTTGGAATTTAATAATTTTATTTTTATATTCATTAACAATTAAATTAATACTTTTCAAGCATTCATTGTTAATAATATATTTCCAAGAATTTTCAATAATTGGAATTGCACCTTCATTTATGCAATTAATAACATTTTCAACTAAATCAATTAACATAGGTCCTGATAATATTTTCCCGTTAAAATTTTTAGGTTTTATTTTCATTAAAATTTTATTTCTTAAAATTTGACTTTGATTAATAAATTCAGGCCTTATTTTTTCTTTAGGTAAAAACATTAAATTTTGTAAATCATTTTCATTTTCAACTGGTCTTACCATAGGAAAACAATCTCTTTCATGAAAATAAGTTTTAATTAATTTTCTTACTTGATTTTTTTCTATAATAGTATCTGAGGAACCTTTTTGTTCATTTAAAGCATTTTCTAAATATTGTTTTGCTGTTATTACATTACCTTCATTATCTTCTAATTTTAAAGCAAAATCTCTTAATAACCATAAAAAACTTGGAAAATATTTGGACATTTCTTCTTCTTCATTTATATTATTATTATTATTATTTCTTAATTTTAAACTTTTTGATATATTTAGTATTAAACTTAAATTATTTAATGCATTTTCATCTATTGTTCCAAAAGAATTATAAATGAATAATGAACTGATTAAAATTGATATTAAAAATATTTTTGTATCATGATTTACTTCTTCATCATATGCTCCTAAACCTTCTGTGTCTATTAAAAAGGCAGGAAATTTATCTTTGGAATGATTATTTGATATCATTATTGGTTTTGACCATAACCATATTCCTTTTGTACATGGACGAATTGTTGGTCCTACATCAAATCCTTCATTGTTTATATTATAATTTTTTATATTATTATTATTATCATTATTTTCATTATTATCGTTGTTATCATTATTATTATTATTATTATTAGAATTGTTATCTTCTTTATTTTGTATATTATCTTTATTTTCTAAATTTATATTATTTTCTTTATTGTTATTTTCTATATTATCATTCACTTCTTCTATATTATTTTTTTTTTCTATGTTTTCTGAACTATTATTATTTACTTGATTTTCTGTTTTTTCATTTTGTTCATTTAATGTGTTTGTTATTAAAACTTTATTTAATAAAAAAGATTTTCCTGTTCTATATTTTCCAACCAAACTAACAATTCCTATTTTTGAATTCGATACTTTACTTATTATTTTTTTCGCTTCTGGAGTTATGCTAAATTTCTTTAGTTTAGAATCAAAAATAATAAAAGGAATAGCAAGTTTTTGTTTAATACTTTTTTCTTCATTTAATGAAGTTTCTGACATTTAATTTTTAAATTTTTTTATATTTTTTTACAAATAATAAATTTAATTATATTAAATTATATTAAATTAATGTCAAATGCTGATTTATTACTAAAAACTTTTAATACTGAATTATTAGATCACACACAAAAGCTTTTTAAAAAAATTCATCCAAGTCAATTTATTTATCAATTATGTCAAAAATTAAAATTAAATCCTCCAATTTATGAATATTATGAAGAACTGAATAATAGTTTTAAATGTAAAGCAACTTTAAATAATTTAATTGCCGAAGGTTATTCAAATAATAAAAAAGATGCTAAAAGTATAATTTTATTATTTATTAAATATTAGAAATTGCTTCTGAACAATTATTTATGGGTATGTTAAAAAATATTTCTAGTTTTCATGGTATTATTCAAATTTTGGAAATTGATTATTCTTTTAAACCTTATTTTTTTAGAAGTGAAAATTTAGATAATTTAAGAAATGATAATTTAATAAGAAAAAAAAGAGATAGAGATAATAATAATGTTAATGAAAGTGAAGATGAGAAAGAAGATTATAATTCTAATTTTTTTTTAAAGGATTCAATCAATCAAAAAAAAAAATCCGATGATAATAGTTTTGAATCATCAATTTCACCTCAAAGAAGTTCTGAAAGTAATAATAATAATAATAATTTAATTAAAAAAAATGACATTAATGATAATAATAATGAAAATTTAAATAAGAATAATATTAATAATTCAAATAATAATTTAAATGAAAGTAAAGAAAAACAAAAAAAAAAGAATAATGAAATTAACGATAATAATAATTTAAATGAATTAAATGAAAATGAAATAAATACAGAAAATAATAATAATAATATTACAAATTATGAAGTTATTGATGATAATTATCAAAATTATTATAATAATATTTATTTATTATTCTTTGAATTATATATTTTAAAATGGGAAAGAAGTTTATATGTAAATGAATTATTATCAGTAGACATATATTTTTTTATAGAAAAAATTTCAAATTTTATTCTTCTTTTAAAATCAAACACAAACTTTAATTCTTTTAATCATTTTTTTATTGGTTCATATAAATCAAATACTTTAAGAACAAATAATTTACAAATTGATAGTGTTTTATCTTTTGAAAATGAAATAAAAAATGATAATTATTCACTTATTATTAAAAATTTTAATTCTGAATTAAAAAATAATGAATTTAAAATAGATTTAAAATTAAATGAAAGAAAAGAAAAATATTTTGAAATATCTCGACAAATGTTACAATTCAATTTATATTTAATTCCTTCTCAAAAAACAGAAAATATTTTATTACATCAAAATTTCATGTCTCAAAATTTAATAACAATAGAAAAATTAATTTCTATTAAATTTATTAAAAGTTGGAGAAGAGATAAAAAATTATTTTTTTTTAACCCTGATATAATTGAATTTATTATAGTTTCTTTTGAAAATACAAAAATATATGAATTAATTCCTGGATTTTATCAAAAAATAATATCAGATTTAAATGAAAAGGATTATTTACAAAATTATCAAAAATTAGAAATAAAAAATTTAAAAGAATCACCATTTTATAATAATTTAATAACAGAATCTCAAAAAGCCTTATCAAATATAATAAATCAACAATATTTAGATTTTTTCTAAAAAAACAAAAAATAAAAAATTAAAAAAAGTAAACTTAAAAAACCTTTTTATTTCAAAAATTATTTTTAATTCACATAACTCTATAATTTCAAATCATTTAAAATATAAGAATTTCCTATTTTTTCTCAATTCTAAATTATATTTTAGAATTACTATAATTAAAGAAGTAAGATTACTTTTATTATATTTTTTTATAATTTAAATGACATAAAAACAATCTTTTTTGAATAATTAGAAAAATTAAAACAAATAAAAAATAAAAGATTAATCTTTTTCATTATTTAATACTTATTACAATATATTATTTATATTTGTCTATAAATTCTTTTTTTCTTTAATTTAACTTAATATTTTAGAGAAAATATTTTATTCAACATTTTTATTATATTATTTTTTTTACTTTTTATTAGGTTTAAATTTATTATTTTAATTTTATTTATATTTATTTATATTTAAATACTTTTTATTTATTTTTTTTAATTATTATTATTTTTTGAAATATGAGAAGCTATTTCTTCAAATAATAAAGTTTTTTTTGAATTGCTTTTTATAATATTATTATTAGTATTATTTTTTCTTATTGTAGAAGGTTTTAAAGAAGCAATAGAAATTTTATTTTTAGTATTTGTTCTAAAAGTTCCACTGCTATTAAAATATTGTTGATTATTATCTTTTGAATAAGTAAAATTATAATTATTTATATTTTTCTTTAAATCTTCTATAGAAGTTAATTTAGTATTATTATTTCTTGATAAAATAGAAGGAATTGAAAAATAATAATTTAAATCAGTTCCAATATTATCTAATTTTTTTTTTGATCTTGATAAATTTCTTTGACTGTTTAATTTTCCTGAATTACATTTAATTAAATTTTTTTTTTGAATTATTATTGATTTATTATTTTCATTTATTTTATTATTTATTGAATAATTAATTTGACTATGACTAAAGGAATTTTTATATATTTTTTTTGAAATAAATTTTTCAGAATTAAACTTAGGAGAATTGGTTAAATATATTTTTTTATTTTTATTATTATTATTATTATTAATATTATTATTATTTTTTTCAAAGTCTAAAAAATATTTTGTATTTATTATTAATTTCCCATTTATTGATTCTTTTATTCCATTATTAAATAATTCTATTATTCTTTTTCCTCTTTTAAATAATTCTTCTTCTTCTTCTTTATTAATATTATTTTTCTTATTAAGTTTAAAAATATTTTCTTTAGAATTTTTACTTGAATTATTTTTAGTAAATGAAGAAAAAGATATAGAATCATTATTTAATTGAATTTTTTTTTTCATTTTATTATTTTTTTAATACAAATAAAATATTATCTTTAATGTTTAATCATAAAAAATCATAAAAAAAACAAATAATTATTTAATATTCATCAAAAGTAAAAAAATAAAAAAATCTTAAAACACTAAAAAACCCAATTTAAATATATAAAAACATAAAAAAATGAAACCCCAAACAAAAAAATCATTAAAACAAGAAAGAATAGAAAAAGAAGAAAAGAGAAGAAAAGAATTAGAAAACTTAAATAAAAACTTAATAAAAAAATTATATGCAGATTTATTTCAAATGAATGTAGATTTATACCAAGAACATGATTTTACCTTTGAAAATTTTTTATTTGGTTTTTACAAAGAAATAGAAAATAATTTAGATTTCAATAATCCAAATTATAAT
>JAEEGL015090530.1_pt1 | contig 11595 bp, 15 predicted proteins | sample 9134231 | NCBI WGS metagenome assembly JAEEGL01 (sample SAMN16246548, study PRJNA631951) | gut metagenome | biome: gut microbiome; feature: rumen; material: fiber-attached | host: Bos | place: Iran: Karaj | collected 2018-10 | reverse complement strand
CTGAACTTTCAAAACTTGCGGAAAAGCTTGAGAAAGCCGGTAAAGAAGACGATATGATCTTTATAGAGGCTAATACCGATAAAGCCCTCGACATGTATCGGCAGCTGGATAAGAAGCTTGCAAGGTTCGATGCCCATGACAAGCCGAGACCGACACTGGGTGAAGCGGAGCTTAAGGAAGCCTACGACACGATACTCGAAGTCGCACAGAGCATGGATTACGGCCTTATGGACAGCCTGCTTAAGAATTTGAGGGAATACAGTCTTGAGCCTGAGGACGACAGGATGATCTCAAGGATAGAAAAGCTTCTTACGGAGTTGGATTGGGACGGCATAATCCTTGCGGTAAACGAGCTGATAGGATAATATAGAAATAAAGATTATGGGAGAGGAAAAATGGAAATCAGGGAAGACAGCGGAAAAGTGATCATTGTCAGTGCATCTGACAGCTTTCTGGCAAGGAGTCTTATCACCAAGCTTGAGAGCATCAACATAAAAACGGAGTTCGCACATCCCGAAGTGCGTGAGATCGGGGCGTTTGCCGAGGAGATGGAGCTCGTTATCCTTTTCATGAGCGAAGCACTCGAATATATCCCCGAGACGATGGTATATCTGAACGACGTTATTCAGGACAAGGGAGTGGGACTCATCCTGATCGGCGATCAGGCGCAGTACGATATCATTAAAAAGTCCATTCCGGAGTCCGGTATCCTCGAGTGGTTCACACGCCCGCTGGATATGGATGCCCTCGTGAAGAAGGTGAGTCAGCAGATGGACGAGTCCCTCGGCGAGAAACGCAAGAAGAGTGTTCTTATCGTTGACGATGACATCACATATATGAGAACGGTGTTCGAATGGCTCAAGGACAATTATCATGTGGGTATGGCGGCAAACGGCGTGCAGGCTATCAGCTATCTTGCAAAGAAGAAGGTGGATCTGATCCTTTTGGATTATGAAATGCCCATAGCCAACGGTCCCCAGGTGCTCTCCATGCTCAAGAACGACAGCGAGACGGGATGGATTCCTGTCATGTTCCTTACGGGACACAGCGACAAGGAGAGCGTAATGTCGGTAGTAGGCCTAAGCCCCGCCGATTACCTGCTTAAGACCATAGATAAAGCCACGCTCCTCAAGAAGCTTGAAACATTTTTTGCAAAGAGATCCAACTGATATCCGCTATGAAGATCGACATCAGACAGATAAACGAAGGTGAGGAGAGCCTTACATTAAGGTACAGGCAGCCGACATCCCTCGTCAACAGAATAATCGACCTTTTGAAGGATGACAATAAACTGTGGGGGCGTACCGACAACGGTAATGTCTGCATAAGGTATGACGAAGTGCTGTATCTTGAGTCCGTCGACGATAAGGTGTTCGTCTATACCCCGGACAATGTTTTGAGGATAGACGGGTCCTTAAGCTCCTTTCTTATTGATGCGTCCGATGAATGCTTTTTCAGGTGCAGCAAGTCAACTGTCATAAACATTAACCGGGTGACTTCCCTTAAGAGCCTTTCATCCAACAGGATAGATGCCATCATGGAAGGCGGCGAGCATATCATCATATCGCGGAGATATGCGTCGGAGTTTCGTAAGCTTTTGAGAGGTGACAGATAATGAAGAACGATAAAAAACTATCCATTTGGGAAAAATATCTGACCAAGGAAATAGGCATTGAATTCAAGGCATGTCTCTATTTCTTCGCGATCCTCTTTTTCTACTGCGTGTACAGGATGGTGTGCGGCGTTTATGAAGCCGACATCCTTCATATGGCGGAGATGATCCTTACGTGCTACGTGATCGGCTACATTCAGGTGTACCTTTTCTGGAACTTTGACGAGGCCGAAAAACTCGGCCTTAAGGAGTGTCTCGGAATGCTGGCGTGTACTTTGATATACGGTCAGGCAGCTCAATGGGGAAAGTGGTTTGACGGCAGTATATGGATGTCCCTTGCTCTTTCCGGATATATCCTTATCACCTATGTCTGTGTATTCTTTATCTATAAGTCGAAGAGAAGGATCGACGACAAAAAACTAAACGAAGAGTTAAGGCTCTTTCAGACAAAACACAAAAAGTGAAGCTTGGCGGCGAATATGTGCATCTTACGGGAACAGGTATTGTTCCCGTTTTTTATTTCTGGTAAGGTGGTGGTACAAGGAAAGGAGAGTACTATGGAACATGTTATTGAGATCGATCATCTTACCAAAAATTATGGGAAAAACCGGGGCGTGGAGGACGTTTCACTTACTGTAGACAAGGGAGACATTTTCGGCTTCCTCGGACCCAACGGTGCGGGGAAATCCACGACCATCCGCTCGATGCTGGGATTCCTTCGCATCAATTCGGGAAGCATTAAGATACTCGGGCTTGACAGTGTGAAGGATCATGAGAAGATACTGGAAAATGTCGGCTACATGCCGTCCGAGGCATGGTTCTACGGCAGCATGCGCGCAGAAGATGTGATAAAGTATGCGGCAGACGTAAGGGGGCTTGACTGCTCAGCAGAAGCAGAAAGGATCTGTGAGAGACTCAAGGTGCCGACCCATAAGAGGATAAAGGAACTGTCCCTCGGTAACCGTAAGAAAGTCAGCATAGTCTGCGCCATGCAGCACAAGCCGAAGCTCTTCGTTTTCGACGAACCCACAAGTGGGCTGGATCCTCTCATGCAGAAGACTTTTTTCGAGCTGATCGAAGAATATGTCGAAAACGGCACGACCTGTCTTCTGTCGACCCACGTTCTGACCGAAGTGAATAAATATTGCCGTCATGCGGCGATCATGCGCGAAGGAAGGCTGACCCTGCTCGATTCGCCGAAGATAGACGACGATGAATTTTTGAAATTTTACACGGATGAGGAGGAGAGCGTATGAAAGCTGTATTTATAAGAGAATTAAAACTGAATCTCAAGTCGTTCCTTATCTGGAGCCTTACGGTCGGTGGCCTCGGCTTCGCCTGCATCCTTCTGTACAGCAGCATGCAGGGGGAGATGAAACAGATGGCGGATGCCTTCTCCAATATGGGAGCTTTTTCGGATGCCTTCGGTATGAGCACCTTGAGTATTGCGACCCTCACAGGGTATTTTGCGACCGAGGTGGGAACGGTACACGGACTCGGCAGCGGTATGTTCGCGGCGATACTTTCCGTCGGCATTCTTTCCAAGGAAGAAGAGGGGCATACGGGTGAATTCCTTTTCTCACTTCCCGTTACGAGGATAAAAGTCGTAACAGCCAAGGCACTCTGCATTCTTATCTCGCTTGTGGCTTTCACTTTGCTGTGTGCTGTGCTTTATGCCATCGGCTACGCAATGCTCGGAGAAGATCTTCCGACGGCGGATCTTATAAGATTCATGGGTATGCAGCTTCTTATGAATGTTGAAATAGCGGGTATATGCTTCATGGTATCCGCATTTTCGCAAAAAAACAAAACAGGTCTCGGCATAGGACTCGCCATGATATTCTATTTCTATGACATCATAGGAAGAGTTGTGCCGGATCTGAAGGATGCTCTGGTCTTGGGACCCTACTCCTACGCAAATGCATCCGAGATATTTTCCGGAGCGGAAACGCACGCGTCCGCTGTGGTGATCGCCTGTGTTGTGATCCTGCTGTGTACATGTTCGGCGTTTGTGCGCTACGGTAACAGAGATCTTGCAAGCTGATGAAATACCCTTTGACTTGTACAGCGTCAAAGGGTATATTTATGTTAACAGTATGAATGGGAGGGTTATTGTATGCAGTTACAAACAGTAAGTATTGTTACTATCATAGGGATCATTTTCACTTTATTGGTGTCCGTCGGCGTTCCGGTAGCGCTCATGATCCTTGCCGCTAAAAAACTTAAAGCGGACAAGGGAGCTTTTCTTATAGGTGCGGGAACCTTCGTCGTATGTGCTCTCATCTTGGAAAAACTCATATTTAACGGCCTTGTGGACCTTACCGTAGGCCTTGAAAAGATACAGTCCAATATAGCGGTATATGCGATATTCGCGGGACTTGAAGCAGCTGTTTTCGAGGAAGTCGGAAGATACCTCGTGATGAAGTTCTTCATGAAGAAAAACTTGAACAAGCCCAACTCCGTCATGTTCGGTGTCGGACACGGCGGCATAGAAGCGATCCTTCTTGCGGGTACGAATTCTTTGGGTAACCTTATCAATGTGATCGGTATAAATACCGGCCTTTTTACGGCCTCTCTTAAGCTTCTCGACGAACAGACCGCCGAGCAGACGGTGGCGCGGCTCTCCGTATATTGGACCACGGCACCCGGACTTTTCTTCCTTGCGGGATTTGAAAGGATCGCGGCGATCATGTTCCATATATGCATGTCCTACGTAGTTTTCAGGGCAGTGAGAGACAAAAAGCCGCTGTTCCTCTGTATCGCGATCCTGCTTCATGCGTTTATGGACGGAATGATCGTACCTCTCAGCATATATACAACCACTGTTGTTACAGAGATCTCACTTTTTGCATTTGTGGCTGTTACCGCAGCCGTCACCGTATACTTTTTTATAAAGGACAGATCAACGGCTGAACACGCAGAGACTGCTCCCACCGAAAAAATTTCCGATGAAATTTAGCCTTGCATTTTTAATCCGTTAGTTGTATACTTGCGGGCAAATGCGAAGCAAAGACAGCCTAAAACCCAATAAGATCATGGCAAGTATCATGTGCTTCATGATACTTGTTTTTGTGCTGTTATCATATTTCTTTATTGCCATTGAGCTCGATCATGATTGCTGCGGCGAGGACTGCCACATCTGTGAATGCATGGAGATGTGCTTTAATACCGTTCGCAGGCTTGCAGACGGTGCGATAAGGTTTTTTGCCGTCAGCCTTCCCGTGCTTGCTTTCACATTCGTATCTGCTTTTCTTGTAAGATTATTCGAAGAGGAAACACTCGTTTCCGCGAAGATCCGTATGAACGATTGAAACGTATGTTTATGTGCATGTAATGCCCTTTTTATTGCTACATAAATATATGGAGGAAAATATAATAATGAAAAAATATATATCTGCTTTTGTTGCGCTTTTTTTGGTACTTGTGACCGTTGCGGGATGCGGAACGAATAAGCAGCCGGCAGACGGTAAGATCAGTGTCGTCACAACGATATTCCCCGAATACGACTGGGTCATGAACGTACTCGGAGATAAGGCATCGGATGCCGACGTAACCATGCTTTTGGACAACGGTGTCGATCTTCACAGCTACAGTCCGACCGCCGCGGATATCCTTAAGATCTCTTCCTGCGATCTTTTCATCTATGTGGGAGGTGAGTCCGACGAATGGGTGGAGGACGCTCTCAAGGAAGCCGTAAACAAGAACATGGTCGTTATCGACCTGCTGGACGTTCTCGGAGATACCGTCAAGGAAGAGGAGATCGTTGAAGGAATGCAGGGAGAAGAACATGACCACAATCATGAAGAAGATGAGGATCATGAACATGAGCATGAAGAAGGCGAGGAACACGAGCACCACCATGAGGAAGGTGAAGTTGAATACGATGAGCATGTCTGGCTCTCGTTGAGAAGCGCTTCGACTGTGGTGAGTGAGATCGCAGACGCGCTTTCCAAACTCGATGAGAAGAATGCCGATGCCTACAAAAAGAATGCAAACGCATACAAAGACAAGCTTTCTTCCCTTGACGGTAAATACAAAGCAGCCGTTGAAGCGGGCAAACAAAAGACTCTTCTTTTCGGCGATCGCTTTCCTTTCCGCTATATGACCGATGATTACGACCTTTCCTATTATGCGGCTTTCGTAGGTTGTTCCGCTGAGACCGAGGCAAGCTTTGAGACCATCACCTTCCTTGCGGGCAAGGTGGACGAACTTTCCTTGAAGACTGTTCTCACCATTGAAGGTAAGGACCATAAGATCGCCGAAACAATAGTTCGTAATACCAAAACGAAGGATCAGAAGATATTGACACTCGATTCCATGCAGTCCACGACGGCAAAGGATGTTAAGAACGGAGTGACATATCTTTCCGTTATGGAGAATAACCTTGAGGTTCTTAAGGAAGCATTGAAATAAAGCTACAGGGGGTAGATGCCGATGGCTCTTATAGAAGTGCGAGATCTGGTACTCGGATATGATGATCATGTGATAGCGGGGGAACTGAACTTCTGCGTAAACAAAGGTGATTATCTTTGCGTGGTCGGTGAGAACGGATCCGGTAAATCGACACTTATGAAAACACTGCTCGGGCTCATGAAGCCGCTTGCGGGCAGTATTCTGACAGGGGATGGACTTAAAAAGAACGAAATAGGGTATCTGCCTCAGCAGACCGCCGTGCAGAAGGATTTTCCGGCTTCCGTAAGGGAGATCGTCCTTTCGGGATGCCAGGCAAATGCAGGTTTACGTCCGTTTTACAACAGGACAGAAAAGGCAATGGCTGAAGAAAACATGAAGCGCATGGGTGTCATCACCCTGGCAGGGAGATGCTACCGCGAACTGTCGGGAGGACAACAACAGCGTGTCCTCCTGGCACGCGCCCTTTGCGCCACAAGAAAGGTGCTGCTTTTGGACGAGCCCGTGACCGGGCTCGACCCGAAAGTGACCGCCGAAATGTACGATCTGATCGAAAAGATCAATAAAGAGGGTGTCACCGTTATAATGATATCTCATGATGTTGAGGCTGCCATAAAGTATGCAAACCGCATCCTTCACATCGGATCATCCGTATTTTTCGGAAATAAAGAAGAGTATCTTAAAAGTAAGGCAGGAAGGCAATTTCTTATGCAGAACCGGGAATGTCCGGTCATGGAGGAACAGTGATGATCGAAAAGCTCATAATGTACCTTCAATATCCTTTTGTCAGATATGCCCTCATCGTAGGTATTCTGATAGCACTGTGTTCGTCGCTTCTCGGTGTGACGCTTGTTCTCAAGCGCTTCTCATACATAGGAGACGGTCTTTCACACGCGGCGTTTGGTGTGATGGCGATAGCGGCGGTACTCGGACTCACCAACGAAATGCTGCTTGTGCTGCCGTGTACCGTAGTGGGCGCGATCCTTCTTTTAAGAACGGGAAAGAATGCAAAGATAAAGGGCGATGCCGCCATAGCAATGGTATCGGTCGGAGCGTTGGCCTTCGGATATCTGCTCATGAATGTCTTTTCGCCTTCGTCCAACCTTACCGGAGATGTGTGCAGCACGCTTTTCGGATCCACGTCCATCCTTACCCTCACCAAGGGGGAGGTTACCCTCTGCATCGTGCTTTCTATCGTTGTGGTGCTTTGCTTCGTGCTGTTCTACAATAAGATATTTGCGGTGACCTTTGACGAGGATTTCTCAAAGGCGGTCGGCGTTCGGGCGGAACTGTACAACCTCATGCTGGCTGTGATCACCGCAGTGATCGTGGTACTTGCCATGAATCTTGTGGGATCTCTCCTCATTTCGGCACTGGTCATCTTTCCTGCGATCTCCGCAATGAGGATATTTAAGGACTTTAAGAGCGTTATCGTATTTTCGGCTGTTTTTGGTGTGGTATGCGCAGGCATAGGCATGGTCATATCGATTTTGGCCGGGACTCCCGTCGGCGCCACCATCGTTGCCGCCGATGCGGTTGCTTTTTTCATCTGCTGCGCCATAGGAGGTATTAAGAAATGAAAAGATTTATCCTGATCCTTGTATGCTTTGCCGGGGCCTTGCTTCTTGCCGCATGCGGGAGCGCAAAAGCATCCCAAAGAGGAGGCGGCACGCAGAGCGTGTACGATACCCTGATAGAAGAGATGCTTAAGGAAGACGGATCCTCGAAAAAGAACGGTACACCCTACGCCACCAGAACTCCCGTGCCGACACCGGTTGAGCATATAACTCCGGAGGAAGCCCGAAACGAAGAGGAGGGTATCGACGTTGATCTTACAAAGCTCTCTGCAACCCTTGTCTACGCAGAAGTGTACAATATGATGTGCGAGCCCGAAAAGTACATCGGGAAGACCGTTAAGATGTCCGGTGACTTCAGAAGCCTTCATGATGAGGCGAAAGACATTTACTATTTCGCATGTATCATTAAGGATGCTACTGCCTGCTGCGCCCAGGGCATAGAGTTTGTTCTGACAGATGAATACCGTTATCCCGACGATTATCCCGAGGAAAACGGGATCGTCACCGTTGTCGGTGTGTTTGACACATATCAGGAGGGCAGCGACCTTTACTGTACTCTCCGAAATGCAAAGCTTTTATAATTCGGAACACCGTTGCAAACCTTCCTGTTCTGTGGCATAATCTTTTGCAGGCAGGCACGTGGGCTGTGGCTGTCATAAGGCGAAAGGAAACCCAATATGAAGGTGCAAGTTGAAAACGTTGCGACGGAAGCGGAAGAAAAAGCCGTGATATGTACGCGCGAAGTGACCGAAAACATCAAAGGCGCCATAGATCTGCTTGAAAACAACCTGCGCAGTCTTTCTGCCATCAGAGACGGCGAAACTTTTATGATAAGGACGGACAAGATATACTACGCCGAGTCCGTTGACAAGCGGAGCTACATCTACACGAAGGAAAACTGCTACGAAACGAAATACAGGCTCTACGAGATGGAAGAACTGTTGAACGCCGATTTCTTCAGATGTTCCAAGGCTCTGATCGTGAACATCCGAAAGATCAAGTCGGTCCATTCGGAACTTAACGGAAGAATGAACGCGGAGCTCCTGAACGGAGAGATGATAGTCATATCCAGAAGCTTCGTTAAGGATCTTAAAAGAAAGCTGGGGTTGTGATATGAGAAAAGTGAAATTGGTATTCAATCAGACTATGATGGTTTCCTCGGCAATTCTTTTTGGCTTAGGCGTGGAAGCTCTTATAACTCACCTTCTGGGTGACGACGGATATTTCGAGTGGCAGTGGTATGTGCCTCTGTCGATCGTAATTACCGGTTTCTTAAGTTCGCTCCCTTCGGTGCTTCTTGTAGATAACGAGAGGCTTACGAAGAAGCAGGCATACATCCGCTTACTTATACATTTCCTGTGCGTATGGGGGATAGTTGCCGGATGCGCGACAGTCTTTGACTGGTACGATACCCCGGCGGGTTTTTGCATCATATCTTTCATGTATATCCTGATCTATTTCTTTGTGTGGTTCGCTTCATGGTGGCTGCTTAAAAGTGACGAAAAGAAGATAAACGAAGCCCTTGACGGGATCAGAGATAAAGAATAAATAATGAAAATAGGCCGTGCGGGATGACAAAAATGCATTTTGGTTGCAGATTTTGGCATCTCGGTAGCACGGCTCTTTTTTTGTCCTCAAAATGTGGTATCATCCGATCATCGGAACGAACAAAGACATTTGGAAAGGATAAAACAGATGAATGCAATAACGGTTAAAGGACTTACAAAAAAGTATAAAAATGTGACGGCGGTCAACGACCTTTCGTTCGAAGTGAGAGAGGGCGAGCTCTTCGCTTTTCTCGGCGAGAACGGTGCGGGCAAATCGACTACGATAAACATCCTGAGCACTATCCTCGAGAAGACTTCCGGTGAGGTTAAGGTCTTCGATCACGTTCTCGGTAAGGATGATGACGCCATAAGAAACAGCATAGGCATTGTTTTTCAGAATTCCGTTCTCGATGAGGAACTCACCGTAAAGGAGAATCTCTACACGAGAGGTGCTTACTACGGACTTGACAAGGCAAAGATCAACAAACGCCTCACTCCCTTCATGGACAAGTTCGAGCTCAGGGAGATCATGGGAAGAAAATACGGACAGCTCTCCGGCGGACAGAGAAGAAGAGTGGACATCATAAGGGCACTTCTCAACAAGCCACGGATCCTCTTCCTCGATGAGCCCACAACGGGACTCGATCCGAAGTCACGAAAGATCGTGTGGGATTACATCGATTATCTGAGACGCGAGAAGAACATGACGATCTTCCTGACCACTCACTACATGGAAGAGACCAGGGATGCGGACAGCGTCGTTATCCTTGATAAGGGCAGACTCCTCGTGCAGGATACCCCTTCGGGATTAAAAAGCAGATACGCAAGCTCGAAACTGGTCTGGTACACGGACAGGAGCACTGATGCGGAAGAGATCCTTCGCGGCAGGGAATTCACCTACGATTCGGATCATTATAATATCAAGTTTAACGACAGCATAACGGAATTCATATATGAGAACAGAGACAGGATCACCGATTATGAAGTGATCAAAGGAAGCATGGACGACGTATTTTTAAATCTTACGGGAAGGACGATGGAAGAAAAATGAGAAAATTTATCGGTTTAACAAAAAGGAATCTGCTGGTGTTCTTTAAGAATAAGCAGTCTGTGATGTTTTCCATGATGACATCGATCATCGTATTTGCACTCTACCTCCTCTTTATCAAGGGAACCTACACCGACGCCCTCGATCAGGTCGTGGAGATGAACCCCGGCCTCGGTAGTCTTATATCGGAAAGTGATATTGACACCTTCGCCAATCTCGTGATGCTTGTGGGTGTTCTGGGATCCGCCATGATCACCGTGCCTTTCTACTGCCTCACCACAGTTGTTCATGACAGGGAGAGAAAGGTGGATTACGACATTTCGGCAACTCCCGTTAAGAGATGGCAGATCGTATTGTCCTACTTTACGGCTTCCGCTCTCTCTTCGATCATTATGACCGGTATCATACTTACCGCAGGGCTCCTCATCCTGAAAGTGACCGACGGACTGTACATCACCGCGGCGAGCGTTCTTAAGGCGTACGGCATCGTTGTACTCGGCTCCGTATCCGGCACGGCGCTGTTCATGGTCGTTGTTCTGTTCTTTAAGACAGCGTCCGCTCTCGGAGCATTCTTCGGAATCCTTTCCGCAGGCGCAGGCTTCATCATCGGAGCATACATTCCCGTATCACAGTTCTCCGACAGCATTAAGACCTTCTGCAACCTGTTCCCCGGTTCGCACATCACGACCCTCATCAGGAACGCTCTCTTAAACGATATCCTTGACAAGATGGATATGCAGATCGGCGGCGTCGACAACGGGATGTTCGTATCTGCCATCAAGGATCTCTTTACCTTCAGAGCTTTCATGTTCGGCAAGCAGGCTGAGCCCAAGATCATGGTCCTCTACGTGGGATGCTGGTTCGTACTATCCGTTGTAATGATGGTTGTTGTCTACAACAAAACCTACAAGAGAAAGTAGTGTAAAGGAATTTTTGACAAAACTTTATCATAATTACCAACTTTTTAGTTGTGTTTTTCCGTGTGTGTGTTATACTTTAGTCTCGGAAGTCGTGTGAGCGTATCGGCTCTGACGACGTAAGCATAAGCATAACCCGAAAGGAGCATAACAAAATGATGAAATTGGTTTTGGTAAGACATGGTGAGAGCGAATGGAACAAGCTTAACCTGTTTACAGGCTGGATGGATGTTGATTTGAGCGAAAAAGGACATGAGGAAGCTAAGGCTGCCGGCAGACTCCTTAAGAGCGAAGGATATGATTTCGATATCTGCTACACATCTTACTTAAAGAGAGCTATTCATACATTAAACCACATTTTGGATGAGATGGATCGCAACTGGCTTCCCGTTGTAAAGTCATGGAAGCTGAACGAGCGCCATTACGGAGCATTACAGGGGCTCAACAAGTCTGAGACCGCTGAGAAGTACGGTGAGGATCAGGT
>JAEEGL012709729.1_pt1 | contig 11595 bp, 11 predicted proteins | sample 9134231 | NCBI WGS metagenome assembly JAEEGL01 (sample SAMN16246548, study PRJNA631951) | gut metagenome | biome: gut microbiome; feature: rumen; material: fiber-attached | host: Bos | place: Iran: Karaj | collected 2018-10 | reverse complement strand
GCGCATGTTGGCATTGCCTTCGGTCTTACCACAGCCGAAGAAATAAACGTACTTTGCCATGTTCTCTTGTTCCTTTTCTCTTAAATTCTTATGATTGTAGCAGATTGCCGCATGATGTGCAACAGTCTTTTTCATTTTTGGATTGAACGGGCAAACGCATGCGTTCGCCCACCCAACCAACTTGCGTGAAAAAACATTTGACAGAGATAGGTGGGAGTGCTATCATTTTTACACTCATTCGGGGGATTAGCTCAGCTTGGTTAGAGCGTCTGCTTGACATGCAGAAGGTCACTGGTCCGAGTCCAGTATCTCCCACCATCTTCAAAGGTGCGTTTCGCCTTGATTTCATGCGGGTGAAACGCACTTTTCGCATCTTCCGAACCGAGGCGCGAAAATACACCAAAATGCAACGCGAAACAACGGGGCAAGTGCTTAAAAAGTGCATACACAAACGGCCTCTTTTTCCATGCTTACACAACGACCTCGCCTTTCGCCGGATTGGTCGCGGCCAGCGGTTGCGAGGTTGGACGCCCTGCGGCCTCGCGCAAAGGGGCGGGGCTACCGAGATACCCCGAAACGCAAAGACGCGCTCTAAACGTCTCTACGGGCCTCTAGCGGCGATTCCCCGCCCTGGGGATGGAACACGGGCGGAAAAACCTTGCACGTCCGGCGGCGGACGTGATATGATTCTACACGTTCACGGCGGACGCCGTGGACTTGGCGGAGGTAAGAGACCGCGACACAACTTGCTTGATTTGGCCGCGCCCTTTCGCCCGTCGCCTTTGGCGGCGTCTCTTACCGATTGGGCGCGGCCTTTCGCTTCACGGAGGTAAGAGACTATGAGCGACACAACGAACGAACGCGCCGAAACTGGGCGCGAAACATGGACAAGCGGCGAGGACAATCCATCCTACGCCCTCACGGATGACGGGGACGGCCTCACGCTACGCATCGGCGGAACAGCGTACCGCAACTTGAGGCGAATCGCGGACGCCTTGAACCGCGTCAACGCCCGGAAGGGACTGTATGCGGACGCGGACAACTCGCCGCTCTCCGTGTTCTGGTTCTTCGAACTCGATTTCATCCGCTTCGACTCCGCCGACGAGGCGAGGGAGGCCGCATATCTGATTTGCGACGGCATAGACGCCACACCCGATTTCGTCGAAGACGTCCGGGCGGAGGTGCGCGGAATCGACTTCGGAGGCTGAGACCGTCCCGCTTGGCAACGCGGATGCGGCTAGCGGTGTAGCGGCATTCGTGAACGAAACGCATTGAAAAAACACCCTTCGCCTGCTTCTGCTTTGGCCGCAAAAGGCAACGGGGGCTTGGAAAACCTTTCCGCAAATGACAACAGGCGAAGGGCTGACAATGTTCGTCGACGAAAACAAAGGCGCGGATGCCGTGCCGTCCGCAGGGCCGCGTTCAAAAGAACCGCTACCTGCCAGCACTGATGAAGCATCCGCACAAGAAAATACCCATGGCACGATGACTCGTCACGGCGAACCGCTAGGCCAATTCCCTTGGGGCTTCGATAAACAGTATCGCACAATCCGGGCGGCAATGTCAACGAAAAGAGGACGGCGGGGCGGCGGAGGGGCGAGACGATGGGCGGCGGGAGTGCCTCACACGCGGGCGCGGGCGTGAGGCGTGACGCGTGAGCGCGTGAGGGCGGAAAAAAGTGTACCACACCCCCCCGCCTTTTTTCGCAAGGTACCATCATGGTATCTCGCGTTCGGCGGACGCGCATTCTAGGAGAATTCGAAAAACGCACTTCATTCGAAGTAAGAGGCCAGAGCGACCATTATCGGAATGGCTAGCAACAGCCATAAGACCGCGATACGGACGAATCTTCCAATATGTCGGTCAGTATATTCCACGGCCCAATCATGCCGCATGTTGCGCTTTGCATTCTCGTTGGCGCGATGGTATTCCTTCGACCTCATCATCCAAACCAAGGCGGGGTCGGTTTTGTCAGTGCCTTCATAGGCCGATTCTCCATCTGGAGCATCATACCAATAGATATGCTTTTCAAGTTGATGCAAACTTAGCAGGTATGCCGATTCCAGCACCACCCCAATCAAAAACACAATTATCCAAAACCGCTTTGAACTCTTTTCACCTGTTGGCTTCATATTGCAACCTCCTTGGCATTGTCAGCCTCTTTGCTGGTCTGCCCCCATTGTAGCACACATTGGCAACTCCGTTCAAAGCAAAAGGCTCCGTAGATGCAAAAAGTCTGCAAGGTTCGCAGACAGCGCAAAGCGCGTCGCAGCGGTTTTTAACTCCGACGATGAATCTTGCAGACGAACATAAGCATAACAAAACTAATTGAGCTAATCAAGAATGTATTTCTCATTTTCTCACGATGGGGAAAGCGGTTGAAGTGGCCGGGGGTAGGGAAGGGAGCGCGGCATTCATGCGCGCGCGCGAGACCAAAAACGCGCGCGCCGAAAGGCAAACGATGCAATCCGTTGACCGTCAGCATTCAAGCATGGACGTCTCGTGTTCGCGCCCGCCCGCGCATAGCGCGCCCGCGCGTGAGGACGTTGGCCGCACCGCTTCGGGATTGAGGTACAGGAGTTCTTGACGCTTGCCGCCGTCGAATCTGTGGACACCGGGAAGGCGCGTACCAGTACGGGGCCGCATCGCCTGTTCGTCGGCTTTGAAAGCGGGGTCGGGGTCGGCGGCGAGAAGTCCGCGCAACCTGTCGCGCGTGGTCTGCCAGTCGGCCAGCGTCGCGCATCCAACATGAAGCAATCCATGAAGCGACTTCCCGCCGGAGTATGTGACAGACGCAACATTTCCGGCAAGCGGCGACTTCGTGAGGACTCCGCGCCAAAAGGCGCATTGCATGGGAAAAGGCATGGCGTCAAATTCGACGATGAGGAACGGGAAGCGGGATATGCACGACTGCGCCACAAAGGACGGTCGGCCCTCCGTGGTTGCGCCCTCCGCGCCCGTGAATGGATTTGGCACGATGAGGTCACCGGGAAGCCGCCCGCCGCCCTCGACGATGTGCAACCACTCGCGGCAAGTCCGTACATTGAAACCTAGCCGCCCCGCCTCCGGCGAATCGTCGCGGAAGATGAAAAGCCAGTCGCCCGGATTGAAGAGGCGAAGAAAGGCCGCCGTCTGCGCCAGCAGCGGGTTTGCCGTGTGCGGCCACCAGTACGGCGACAAGGCGCGCACGGCGTCGAAGTCCACACACGCGGCCTCGGCCTCGTCGCCTATGAGGTCGCGGACAAGGCGGGGGAAGGTCTGCGCGGGCTTCGGTTTTGTCCGTGGCGCGTGGCTTCGCCAGTCGCCTTGCATCCGGTCGCCCTGGGGCTTCGCGGAGTTCCAGCCGCGCCGAATGTCCGCATCGCGGTCGCGTACCCCTGCCGCCCGTGCGTCCGATATGATTCCGTCCGCCGTCAGCCCTGCGGCCTTGCCCCAATAGGTTAAGCGGCAAAGGGCTTGCCACCGTGCGCCCGGTTGCGAGAAGTCGGTAAGCGCGGCCTCGTACTCTCTGCGTGGGTCTTTCATGGCTTTATGATTTCATGGTTTTACGAAATGGGAAGTCATAAACCCGTAAAGGCGAAAAGTCATGATGACTTTATGACTTCACGCGTCCCCCTTTAGGGGGCGTGTGTGTGAAGTCATGAATCGCCGTGCATGAAGTCAAAGGGGAAGTTCCTCAAAGGTCTTGTCGTAAGCCGCAATCTTTTCGGGTGTTCCGACAAGGCATGTTCCGTTCTTCTTGTTCTTCACTTCGCCGCCGGCTGTCCGCATCTTCTCCGTGGTCTTTGCGATAACCCCCTTCTCGATAAGCGCATCAATCGCAATGCGGAGCGGATTTTGAGCAAACGCCGCACCTTCGGGCGTTTGCCGTATGTTCTGCCGGAACGTTCCCATGCTTGCAAGGTCATTCGTCGCGGCGTATGTCTTGACGGCCTTTTCCAGCGCGTCAAGTTTCAGACGCTCCCGCTCTGCCTTGTCCTTCGGGTCGGCGGCGGTGCTTCCTCCGCGTCGCGGTTGCTTCACGGTCGCGGGCGTATCGGGGTCGGCTTCGAAAATCTGCCTTTCGGCGTCAAAGCGGATTGTGAGGTCGGGCGGGGAGGTCCGGTAGCGGCATGAAGTCGAAAGCACGGAATGGCCGTCCAGTTCGTGCGGCGACAAGGCAAAGGCGAAATCGAAGTCAGCACCTCCGATGTAACTTCCCGCGCCCCGGTCGGCCATGCTCTTTCCTGCGGTGTCGCCCTTCGGGTCATGCCCAACGACAAGCACCGCCGCGCCAGTCCCCTTGATCAGGTTGTCGCGGAAGTCAAGCACCCCGCGCAACCCTCCCGCCTTGGTCTCGTCCTCGTCCTCGTCAATGAGTTTATAGCGGGGGTCAAGGATGACAAGAGCGATTTCCCGCCGCCGCAATTCCACGACAAGCTGCGCGTCCATGTCACGCAATTTTCCGCAACTGGCGCGACAATTGAAGATGGAGAGAAAGCCGGGGGCTGGTGTCGCCTGTAGAGCATTCGCCATCGCATTGCCGCGTTCCCATGCACCGCGCTCGACGAGTTCAAGGTTGAAATATGCCGTCCGTCTCGGCGGCGACTTCGGCCAGTTTAGGAACGGACGCCCGGAAGCAACGCACAAGGCGAGTTGCATTGCAAAAAACGATTTCCATTGCTTGCTCTTGGCGTTCAAGTCTCCCTTGAATCCCCGGCCAATCACGCCGTCAAGAATCCAGTCGAATTTCGGCGGTTCGTCGGCTATGAAGTCGCCCCAGTCGCGGGCAATGATTCCGGCCTCCACCAATTCCTCATCGGCGTGAGCATCTGCCGCTTGCACCTCCGTCTCTTCAATTGCCTGTTGAATGTCGCTCATTGCCGCCTCCATTCGCCGCGTCTGATTCGTCGGCTTCTTTTGTGCGTGGTTTGAAGAGGCCGCACCACCAGTCGGCTTCGACTACGGGGAAAACGGCCTTGCCGATTTCGTCTTTATCAAGAGAATGGGCGAATAACTGCCGGGGCCTCGGAGGTGTCACGCGGCACTCCAAGACAAGTGCCTCGTCGTGTCCGCCACCCCATGAGGAGAAAGCACAATTGGAACATCTTTTGTTCATAGCGTCGGCCCCTCGCCCGATTTGTCGGCCTTGCTTGCCTCGTAGCGCGTCTTTGAGGCGGCGACGAGTTCCGCCGTCTTTTCGTTCGCCGGGCGTTCGCCGTCCACGAAAGCGCGGATGGAGCGCATCGTGATGCGCTTGCTTCCGTTCAATTCCACGGTGTCCAGCCGTCCCGTCTCGATGAGCCGATAAACGGTATTGCGCCCAATCGAAAGCAGACGCGCCGCGCCCGATATCGTCACAAGGCGATTTTCGTCCCTGCCCGCGTTCGCGGTGTCGGTGGGGGATTCGCCACGAATGACGCGTTCAAGTTCGCGCCGCTTCGCGGGGCTTGCCGTCAGTACGGCTTGCATGAGTTGTTCAATTGCCATTGGCTAATCTCCGCGCGTTCCCGGAAACGCCGCGCTCCTGTCTCAAGGCACCCGCCTTGCAATCGGCAACGCAAGAAAACGTTTCGTAGAACGACGCGGAATATCATCCCCGCAATTTCAAAAACCTATTGCCCGTCCCCGCGTCATCTCCTTTGTTTTACAGGCGAAAAAAACGGGGACAAGGTACTTGACCGTGTCCCTGTCCCCGTGTCACCTCGTGGCGTTGTGAGCCGCTATGTCTGCGGCGTGTACTTTCCTCGCGCCCTGCCCGTGCGGGCATACTTGCCGCGCTTCTCCCCTTTGGCCCGTTGAAGTGCTTTCTTGATTGCTCCGGGCGTCATAATCGGCTTCCCATTCGCGCCTTTGTGCCTGTTGGCGACAAGCAGAAAAGCCGCATTGTCTGAATGCGCCTCGTCTCTCGGCGGCTTTTTCCTGTTTGGAAATTTCTCGTCCCATTCCTTCAGCAGTTTCTTTGCCTCGTCAAGGATGGCTTTCCGCTCCTGGTCGGCACTATTCGCGGGTTGTCCCGTCTCGCCGTCAAGTCCGGCCTGTTTCGCGGCCTCCTTGGCGCGGCGGCTTGCCTCTGAAAGCGTTTTCAGTTTGCCGTCACGAATTGCATTTGTGTTTATCATCGAAATGCGGCTATCGAGGGCGGCGGCTCCGGCATCATGGGCGGCGTTGGCAAGTTGCTCGGCCTGTTCATCCACAAGCACCGCTCTAACTGGTGGCTGTGCGCTCTGCCCTTCTGCCGTTCCGTCGATGAGTCCTTGCAGTCGCGCGATGTCGCCTTTGAGGTTGCGGCGTAGTTGTTTCAGCGCTTCGGGCGCGTCCGATAGCGTCCCGTTCGTCCGGCGTTCGTCTGCTACGCGCATATCTGCGCACTCTTCGTAGAATCTCCGCTTGTTGCAATCGAAGTTCGTCAAGTCGGCTTCCAGCCGTCGCGCTCGTTCTGTCAGTTCTTGCCTTGTCGGGTAATCCTTTACGGCGTCGATGGCGGCTTCGACGATTGAAGGTGAGGGCGAAGGAATCTTCATCCCCCGAAAGTCCGGCTCCATCACAATGCCGGGGTAAGGTTCCGTCGGCATCAGCGGCGCGGCAATGGTTTCAAGTTCTTTCAGATACGCGGCAAGGGCGTTGCGCCGTGCTTCGTTCTTCTCCATGTTCTTCACCTCCGGGCTTCCGATTTCAGATTGCCGCTAGAATCTCCCTGCGCTTCGCCTCGTACTCGTCGGGCGCAATCAGTCCGGCGTCAAGCAAAGATTTCGCCTCTTGCAGACGCTCGGCGGCGGGCTTCCGCGTAGGGGCTTCGAAAATCGCGTTTCCCGCACTCTGTGGCGCGTCCCCGCCTCGGATGGGTAGAAGTGCCGCCGCGCCCGTTCCTCGCGTTTCTACGGGCGTTCTAGCGCGTTCTGCGGCCTCTCCGTCCGCCAGCAGTCGCCGGGAATAGTTGCGTTCGGCGTTCCTCCGCTTGGCGGCGGATACGGCGGAATTGCCGGACGGCTCGATGTAGTGCCGCACCATCTTGACGGTCGCGTGTCCCGTGATTCCGATTAGTTCCGCTTCGCTCATGCCGATTTCGTAGTATGCATACCCAACGAAAAACATTCTGCAAGAGTGCCAGCCGTAGAGGCAAGCCGCCCGTTGTCCTTGTCCGCGCTTCTGCCTCGTCGCGCCGATGAGTTCAAGCCGCCTGTTGCGCTCCGACTTCTCGGCAACGCCCTTGCGCAACTGTTCGCCCGTCAGCCGCTCCACCGTCGCTAGATCGTCGCTGATTGTCGATTTGCTCTTGCCCGTCTCGCTGGTGATTTGCTTGTAGGTCTTGCCAGCCGCGTAGAGTTCGTAGATGAGACGGACGCGCTCTTTCTTCCCCGGCGCGAAGTTGGCCGCGTCAATCTCCGCCAGTATCTCGGCGGGTGTCTTGCGCCGTTGCTCCTGTTCCGACAAGTCCGCGACTTCGGGCGCGTCCGGCTCGGCTATCGCATAGGCGAAAACCTCCTTGCCTTCCTCGAATATCCTTGAAGGGTTGTAGCCGTATATCCTCGCCGCTTCGGGAATGACATACTTTGCGCCGTCCTCGCGCTCTGCAAGTGCGGCCTCAAGTTCGCGGCGAAGTTCACCGAAAACGGGGTTGTAGTCCCTGCCTTTCGGGTCGTAGTCGAATATCGGGACGGACACCACCGCACCCGTCTTCTTCGTCTTTACTCCGCGAATCGCACCGCCTTGCAAGTCCACTTTGTCCCATGTGAGATTACAGCAATCACCGATTCTCATGCCAGTACAGGCGGCGACAACGGCAAGACGGTACAGATAAGGCTTGTCCGTCCGGCTCCGCGCATATTCCCACGCCCTCGCCATCTGCTCCGCGCTCGGCGGCTTGTGCGCAACTTCCGTCTTGTCGCCAAACTCGCTACGCTTGCCCTTGTACTCGCCGTACTCGACTTCAAAGGGGTTGGCTATCGCTCCGCCCGTGAAGTTTCGGAAAACGCTCTTGAGAATGAAAACGTACTTGCGGAAAGTCTGCCACGACTGCCATTTGCTGATTTCCGCGTAGTATTCCCGCACAAGTTCGCCGTCGATATCCGATAGCAGATAGCACCGCTTGGCGTTCCGCTTCTTCGGGCGGCTTGCGTTCCAGTTGGCGAAATGCGCCAGTATGTCATAGACGGATTTGTTGTGCTTGAATCCCGGCGTCCCCTCGATGAGCGCATACCTCTTGCGCTTGGCGTTCTCGTCGGCAAGGTCTGAAATGCGAATCGTGCGGACACCTAAAGCCTCGGCGTTCTTCCGTGCGCTTGCTCCATCCTCGCGGCGGCTCCTGTTCTCCGCGTCCAGTTCCGCCAGCGCATCCGCCTTGGACTTCTCAAAGGCCGCGTCCCCTGCAAGTGCAAGCGAGAAACGCCCTGCATCGTCCGTCGGTATTCTGCCGCGCAACGGGGTTTTCAACGCCCTGCTTGTGCGCTTGCCGTTTATGCTCATGATGGCGTACCATGTCCGCCGATATCCGCCGTCGCGGTCTTTCAGAAGTATCAAGCCCATGTTGCAAACCTCGATTTCCGTTGCTCTTCCGTTGCATCGTACAACTGGAAACAACGCAAAACATTCTAGCACAAAAAGGGGTAGCAGTCAAGGGGGTAAATGCTTAAAAAATGCATACACAAAAGGGGTTCGGAAAATCTGCCCCTTTATTCATGGGCTTTATATATGGTTTGGCATTCTCCTTGACATGCAGAAGGTCACTGGTTCGAGTCCAGTATCTCCCACCATTTTGCTCTGTTGTGTTTTGGGTGAAGAAGAAGGCCACGTCGAACGATGTGGTCTTTTTCTTTTACAACCCCTCATCTACATAGGAGGAACAATAATGAATATCCCCGTAACTGGACTGGCTCTCTTAATTGTGGTTGTCGCGGAACTGGCAGGCGCAGCTTGCCCCGATTACACCGACAAACTGGAATACTTGTGCAATCCCAACGCCTCAGTTCAAAAATGGCAGGGAACGAATCTCGCCCAGCGAGTTTCCAGAACGACAATGTCGATCTACCCGTTCAAGGGAAGACTGTACACCTCGGGAGGGGAATGGAACGCCAATACGGGACCATGCCCAATCTTCACGGTCAACCCCGAGGACGGCACCTTCACGAACCACTTTACGGCGGGGACGGAGACAATATGGTACTTTCGGGAGGACTCCTCGAATCGTCTCTACGCCGCTGGGGTGGACCAGAAGGAGGGTTCGAAGACAAGGGGCGCCTATTTCAGAATGGACAGGGAGAATGTCTGGACAAACCTTCTCACCGTCCCGTTCGGCAGCGTCACAAATATCGGGATGCAGGGGTATTCCACGCACACCTGGGATCTCCGCTGCTGGAAGGGGAAGGTTTTTACGGCGGGATATGGAATCGCGTCATGCCCCGAAGGGTCGGACGGCAAGATGAACGACGCCACGCCGGACCTCAGAAACTGCCACATGTTTTGGAAAGGGAAGTTCAATTTCATTCCCGGACCAAATTCGACAAACAAGGAGCCGAGAACAATCGAAAGAACTATCGGCATGTACCGCAGGTTCTACTCCTTCTTCCCGTTCGAAGATGACTTGTACTGCTATCCCATGACTGTCTGCGGCACCAACTTCAACCACGCTGGAACCATTGAGGAATGGCGATACGACGAAGCCCGCGACAAGTTCGTTTGCCAGACAAACAGGCTGGCCAATCTCATTCCGGACGCGCTAAACAGCCACACCAATGCCGTCAGGACAAGAAACATGGCGGTCCTGTTTTGGCATGCGACCCCGTTCAAGGGAAGGGTGCTGTACATCGTGGGGAACGAAAGCCAGAGGACGCACCCCTGGTATGCCTGTTCGGCGACCAACGACAACCACACCGTGGTCGCCACAAGAATCAGGCTTGAGGAAAATGAGTATCCTTTCTGCCTGGCGAAAGGGGACGGGAAGGCGCTGCTTCTGGCAGCCAGACCAGATGAAGCGGGTCAAGGAGCGGTAAACACCGTCCTCGAATCGAACGATGGCCTGTCATTCAATCGAAAGTTCTCCTTCAAGACGCGGCAGCCGGCCCTGGCGGTCGCCCTAATGGATGGGACATACTACTTTGGAATGGGAGCCGGCTACAAGGTGGAGAAAAGCTGGCGCCTTCCTGAGAATGCCGAAGAGGATGGCTCGATCTACAGGCTCAGACCCTGATTCATAACACGGAGCTAGGCCGTCTCAAGGAGTCCGGCGCGTTCCAAAGCCTCAAATCGAGACCCTGGACCGACTTCCGTGTCCGTAATCGAGGTGAAGATGGCGCCAGCGGCGACGCAGGCGCGGCTCCACCGCTCACGATGCGCGGCGAGTGTCGCGCGGTAGGTCGCGAGGGCGGGACCGTCCAAAAAGACATCCAGTGTCTCGCCCGTCTCGACATCGTCCAGTCGGTAGCGACCATGCTCTGGCGGCTCCTCCTCGGACTTGGCCAAAAGCTGGATGACGAAAAGCGCCGAGGCGCCGTCGGCCAGACGGGCGAGGGCCTTCGCCGGCTCCCCAAGCCAAAGCAGGTCGCTGATGAAGACGCGGATGCCGTTGCGTCGGAAGGGCGGCGCCGCACCAATCAGGGCGTCGTACGGCGAAGACGCCTCGCCGAAGCCGTCGGCATGCCACTCTTCAGGCGAAGCGCCGCGCGGGCTTGGCGACGGTTCAAGCAGTTTCCCCGCAAGCCAGAGGGACGATGTGCAAGCTGAACCCAGCGCAGCGGCGCCCAGCGCGGCGGCGAGCATCAGCGCGGCATCGCCCTTGCGCGTGTCAACGAGGTCCATCGAAGCCGACGTGTCGAGCACGATGTCGAGTTTCGGCTCAACCTCCTCGCGGTAGAGTTTCACAATCTCCTTGTCGCTGCGCGCGTAGACGCCCCAGTCCAAGTGGCGGAGGTCGTCGCCCGGATGGTAGTCGCGATAGTCGTGGAAGTCGAGCGACGAACCTGCCGAAACGCCAAGACGACCGCCAGTGGCGCCTCGCATCGAATCGCGCGGCAGACGAAGCCGCCGCGCCGAACCAAGGCGCGTACCTTCGGCGAAGAGGCGGGATATGGTGGACGAGTCTTTCATGAATGCCGGGAGCATTATAGCAAATCTTGTGCTATACTGGCTTTCCATGTCCGTCACTGACCATTTTTCGACCGGGTTCACTCCCCTCCCACCAGACGGTCCAAGACCAGACTGGCTGAAAATCCGCGTCCGGTGCGACGGGGAAATCTCCGCCACCCGGATGCGCCTGCAGTCGCTTGGCCTCAACACCGTCTGCGCCTCCGCCGCGTGCCCGAACATCTGCCATTGCTGGCGTCACGGACACGCCACGGTTCTCATCCTCGGTCCTGAATGCACACGGCATTGCCGCTTCTGCAACGTCTCGAAAGGTACGCCCGTGCCGCCCGACCCGGACGAGCCGCGGCGCGTCGCCGAGGCTGTCCGTGACAGCGGACTAAGCGAGGTGGTCGTCACCTCCGTCACACGCGATGACCTTCCCGACGGCGGGGCCGCTCAGTGGGCCGCGACGGTCGACGCCATCCGTGCCACCGCGCCAGGCGTCAGGATTGAAGTTCTCACGCCGGACTTCAACGGCGATGCGAAGGCACTGGCGAT
>JAEEGL012303709.1_pt1 | contig 11595 bp, 10 predicted proteins | sample 9134231 | NCBI WGS metagenome assembly JAEEGL01 (sample SAMN16246548, study PRJNA631951) | gut metagenome | biome: gut microbiome; feature: rumen; material: fiber-attached | host: Bos | place: Iran: Karaj | collected 2018-10 | reverse complement strand
TTTAACTACATGATCATGCAGTCCTACGACTTCTATTACATGTTCCAGAAATACAACTGTAACTTAGAGTTTGGTGGCGATGATCAGTGGAGTAACATGCTTGGCGGTACTGAGCTTATCAGAAGAAAGCTCGGTAAGGACGCTCACGCAATGACAATCACACTCCTTACAGATTCTCAGGGTAACAAGATGGGTAAGACAGCTGGTAATGCTGTATGGCTTGATCCCAAGAAGACATCACCTTATGACTTCTACCAGTACTGGAGAAACGTAGGAGATGCAGATGTAGATAAGTGCCTTAGAATGCTCACATTCCTTCCTATCGAGGAACTTGATGAGATGGCAAAGTGGGATGATTCCAGAATCAATGAGAAAAAGGAAATCCTTGCATTCGAGCTCACATCACTTGTTCATGGTGAGGAAGAGGCTAAGAAGGCACAGGAAGGAGCAAAGGCACTCTTTGCTGGTGGCGGAGACCTTTCAAACGTTCCTGCAGTAGCACTTAAGGAAGAGGACTTCAGAGATGGAGTAGTTGATATTCTTCAGGTACTTGTAAGTTCAGGCCTTTGCCCTACAAGAAACGAAGCAAGACGCGCAGTACAGCAGGGTGGTGTAACCTTTGGGGAGGATAAGGTTACTGATTTCAAGGCAACCTTCACTAAGGAAACCTTTGCCGGTGAAGGCGTTATGGTAAAGAGAGGAAAGAAGTCCTTTAAGAGAGTCACTTTCTAATCCTTAATTAGGTTTGAAATCGATATTTCTCGTCGATTTTAAATAAATAAAAAAACATGACAACATGGAGGGAACTACTATGAAAAGAGAGAAAAAATTTGGGAAGATCTTAACAGGGGTATTAACATTTGTTTTGGCATTTGCACTTACATTCTCATATGTAAGTCCTATGACTGCACAGGCAAAGACAAAGACTATTACCTTAAAAAGCCCTGTGGGCGGAAACAAAATGTTCCTTAAAAAGAACGCAGATAAAACTGCAAAATCTGTAAAAAAGGGAAGCTACACAATAAGAGTTAATAAAAAAGGATATGATGGAGAAGGCTTTTTGAAATTCAAAGCTCCAAAGACAAAAACATATACTTTTACTATCAACAATCTTAAAGCGCCCAAAGATGATTATGCTAATGGCTATATGGCTATTCTTAAACAGGGAACTTATACACCTAATGTCCTTGTATGGCAGGATAAAATTAAGACAAAGAATGGAAAAACTAACAGCGTTCAGTTTGCAGACAAAGAAGATACAAAGTACCATACAAATGCTTATGGAAAATTGAAAATCAAAAAGGGCCAGACAGTGTATTTATATTTTAGTGCTTCAGGCACCTATAGCGACAGTGTAACATTTAATTTAAATATCAAGTAAGATATAAATGTTTCATTAAGATACGGAGGGAAAAGTATGAAAGAAAAGAGATTTGGCAAAATATTATCAACAGTACTGTCATTTGTTTTAGTTTTTGCGCTTGCATTTTCATTTGTAAGTCCACTGACTGTAGAAGCAAAGACAAAGAGTATTACACTAACAGGTCTTAAAAACAGACCCAACTGGTATGTAGACCAAGCTAATAAGGTTTCAAAAAACATCAAAAAAGGTACATATAACTGCAAACTTGTTAAGAAGGGTTCTGAGGGTCAGGTGCTTCTTAAGTTTACAGCTCCTAAGACAAAGAATTATACATTTACTATCAGTAATCTTAATGCACCTGGTGCTGATTATGTAAATGGATTTTTTAACATTATGAAACCTAATGCTGGATCTATTGTTTTGTCATCTCAGAAGGTTAAGACAAATAAAGGTTCTGATAATGGCTTGTACTTTGCATCAAGAAAGGGTAGCCGTGGCTTTATTCCTTCTCGATATGGCAAGCTTAAGATCAATCAGGGTGAGACAGTTTATATCTACATTAACTCTGATTATTACAAAAGTAAGTATGTAAAATTTAAACTCTCAATTAAGTAATTAATTATAATGATTAAATCCGGCAATGACGATATAGTCTTTGCCGGATTTTTTATCTTATAGGAAATTACTTCTATTTTTTATTATCTTTTAAGAATTTCAAGGCTATATGAAGGCTCTGATGTATATCATTCATGGAGTCAAAGCCAGGTATATAATGGGATTATAAATATTATAGATGTATATAATTTAAAAAATTTTTAGCCCCGATATTGACTTATATGCATATCGGGGTTATATTATATTCAAACATATGAACAAATGCTCATATGATAATTCAAAAAGAAACTCTAAGATTTACACTGATGAATAGGAATTTGAAAATTCCAGATAAAATAGAAAGGAGCCACTATGGGCGACATAAAGAATCTTCCCGGAATAGAGGAGATGTATGACCTGGCAGAACTGTTTAAGGTTTTTGGTGATTCCACCAGAATACGAATACTGTTTCTCTTGTTTGAGGATGAGTATTGTGTGAATGACATGTCAGAAGCATTAGATATGACACAATCTGCTATATCACATCAGCTAAAGCTTTTAAAGGTGAACAGACTTGTGAAGTCAAGACGTGATGGAAAGCAGATTTATTACTCACTTGCTGATGATCATGTAAGAACCATCATTGCGATGGGCAGAGAACACATAGAAGAGATGTGATTATCGCTTAATAATTGCAAATACTAATTCTGTAGTGGAGCCAATTTAAATAGTTAACAATAAATTTTTTTAATAAATGGAGGATACCAAAATGAAGAAGACTTATAAGTGTGAAGTAGATTGCGCTAACTGTGCTGCAAAGATGGAGGATGCTGTTAAGAAAATCGAAGGCGTTATTGATGCCAGAGTTAATTTCATGACACAGAAGTTCATGCTTTCAGCAGAAGATGATGTTTATGAAGAGGTTCTTGAGAAAGCAATCAAGGCCTGCAAGAAGGTTGAGCCTGACTGCGAAATCTAGGTGTAATGCTTTAAAAGTGCCCAAATAATGGGGACAATTATAAATCGTATGTTGATACATACAAAATGACCGGAGTGATTATTATGACTAAAAAGATGAAAAAAAGAAGAGACAGAATTATAGTAGTGCTCATATTGTTTTTTGCTTTACTCATCGCAGAGCACATAGGACTTTTAGAGAACATACCTCAAATTGGATTATTTGTTATTTATCTGATTCCATATCTGATAATTGGTTATGACGTTCTCAAAAAAGCCTTTATTAATATCTCTCATGGACAGGTATTTGATGAGAATTTTCTTATGATGATCGCAACCTTTGGTGCTTTCGGAATCGGGGAATATTCAGAGGCTCTGGCAGTAATGCTTTTCTACCAGATTGGTGAGCTTTTCCAGGATTATGCAGTTGGAAAGAGCAGACAGTCAATTGCAGATATGATGAGCATTGCTCCTGAATATGCAAACCTCGAAAACGAAGATAAGGAAATCGAGGAAGTTGATCCCGAGGATGTAGAGATTGGAGCAACAATAGTCATAAAGCCCGGTGAGAAGATCCCGATTGATGGTATCATCATCGAAGGCGAGAGTTTTGTAGATACTTCAGCTATTACAGGTGAATCACTCCCCAGGAGGGTTGCAGAAAATGATGAAGTAATAAGCGGATGTATCAATAAGGATAAGGTTCTCAGGGTTAGAACCACTAAGAAATATGAGGATTCTACTGTTTCCAAGATATTAGAACTTGTTGAAAATGCAAGTAATAAGAAGTCCAGAATGGAAAACTTCATTACCAGATTTGCAAGATACTATACACCTGTTGTAACGATTGGCGCAGTTCTTCTTGCTTTCATACCTCCAATCCTTGGACTTATGCCTTTTACTGATTCAATAAAAAGAGCATGCATTTTCCTTATTGTTTCATGCCCCTGTGCACTTGTTATCTCAGTTCCCCTTGGATTCTTTGGCGGAATCGGAGCAAGCTCAAAACGTGGAATCCTTGTTAAGGGGAGTAACTTCCTTGAAGCAATTGCTGAAGCACAGACTCTTGTTCTTGATAAAACAGGAACAATCACTAAAGGTGAGTTCAGTGTTAAGAATGTAACTCCTTCTAGTGAAAGCGGACTTTCGGAGGATGAGCTTTTAAAAATAGCTGCTCATGTTGAGAGCTATTCAAATCATCCTATTGGGAAATCAATTATTGATGCTTATGAGAGTAAGAATAGTAAGAAAACAGAAGCTTCACTTGTAACAAATGTAGAAGAGATTGCAGGTCACGGTATCAGGGCAAGCTTTGAAGGAAGCGAAATTCTTGCAGGAAATGCAAAGCTCCTTGAGAGTTATGGCGTTAAATTTGAAAAGAGCAGCGACTTTGGAACAATAGTTTATCTTGCAAAGGATAAAGTTTTTATTGGAACAATCTCAATATCTGATACAATAAAGGAAGGCGCAGAGGGCGCAATGAAAGCTGTTAAGTCAGTTGGCGTATCTAAGATAGTTATGCTGACCGGTGATAACAAGGAAAGTGCCGAGCATGTTGCTAAGGAAGTTGGCATTGATACAGTATTTGCCCAGCTGCTGCCTGCGGATAAGGTAGAAAGAGTTGAAGGTCTGCTTGAAGATAAGACAAATGGTAAGGTTGCTTTTGTTGGTGATGGTATCAATGATGCTCCTGTTCTTATGAGAGCTGATGTTGGTATTGCAATGGGAAGTATGGGCTCAGATGCTGCGATTGAAGCCGCAGATATAGTCCTTATGGATGATGATATTCGTAAGATCGCTGACGTGATTAAGATAGCAAGAAAAACTCTTACCATAGTCAAAGAAAACATAGTATTCGCTCTTTTTGTCAAAGTCCTAATACTTTTACTCGGGGCAATGGGCCTTGCTACTATGTGGATGGCTGTTTTTGGAGATGTAGGTGTTGCTGTACTTGCAATACTTAACTCAATGAGGGCGCTTGGCTTTTCCCGAGAAAAATAATAGAGGGAAATCAAAATGGCTAAACATGAGCGCGACGTAATAAAGCTTCTTATGAAGCTGATTGGACACAAAACCGGAGACATCAGTAATATTGAGTTTTCTGCTCAGAAACCGATGTTTCCGGATAATTCTTATGGTGAGACAAGGCTTCCACGTTCTACTCCTGAAGAGATGGGCGTGGACAGCGGTTTTCTCCTTAATCTATTTAAATCCCTGTATGAAAACAACAGTTGCCATATTCATAAGATAATGGCTGTAAAAGATGGGCATGTAATCGGTGAACTTGCTTCATATCCCTTTGATATGGACACCTGGCATGTCACTCATTCCATGTGCAAAAGTGTAACAGGAATGGCTATTGGACGTCTTGTCTCTGAAGGAAAGCTTAAGCTTGATGACAAGATAGCTGATATATTCAAATCAAAGATAAATCCTGTTCAGCACTTTTTCTCGAACGCTGTTACAGTTAAGGATCTTCTCACAATGACAAGTGGAGTGGCCTTTAATGAGTCTGGCGCAATTTCAGCAAATGACTGGAGAAAGCTTTTTCTTGAGGCATCTCAGAAGAACGCTCCGGGATCCATGTTCGAGTACAATTCAATGAATTCCTACATGCTTTCAGCTATCGTAACTGAGATTACAGGCGAGAGTATGCTTGATTACTTAAGACCAAGACTTTTTGAGCCTCTTGGAATTATGAGAGTATTCTGGGAGAGCTGCCCACAGAATATCACAAAGGGCGGCTGGGGAATGTTCCTTCGTATAGAGGATATGGCAAAGCTTGGTCAGCTTTATCTTAACAAGGGTATGTACGATGGAAAACAGATACTTCCTGAGGACTGGGTTTTGGAAGCAACAAAGACTCAGATCCAGACTGGAAAGCCGGCTTCACCCGGATATGGCTTCCAGCTTTGGACAGGAAATGACAGAGAGGGAGCATATACCTTTAATGGAATGCTTGGACAAAACGTATACTGTTATCCTGATATAAACATGATAATAATCACAAATGCAGGTAACGACGACCTTTTCCAGGCAGGAAACATGTCCTCAATAGTGAGAGGCGCAATGGCAAGGATCGAGGTCTCTGATGGACCTATAGAAGTAACGGCAGAAGTACTTGAAAAACAAAGACTACTTAACGAATTTATAGAAAGCGCCAAAAAGCCCGAAACAGCTTCTAACAGCCAGATTTCAGGAGGATGGGATTCAAAGGCTGTTTTGATGAACAGAGGAAGAACAAAGTCTGTAAGAAAGCTTTTGCCTTCACAGAGAAACAGCATAAGAAAAATGTCATCTGAGAATATCTTGCATAAGAGATTCCTTAATACAATAAATGGCGTAACCTACGACATGGACGATAAGGGCGTAGGAATGATGCCACTTCTTATGCAGGTCATGCATAACAACTTTACTGATGGCATTAAGAGCATTGGCTTTGAATACAATGAAAAGACAGACACCTTTTATCTGATAATAAAAGAAGGTGAGCTCTACCATAGAATTAAATGCACAAAAAGGGGACAGACGCCTATTTACAATGACCTTAATGAGCATGGCGAACAGTATAAGCTGGCAGTAATTTCAGAGCTTTCAACTGATGAATATGGAAGGGCAGTTCTTAGAAATGAGTTCTATTTTACTGAGGATTCAACAGTCAGAGTAATGAACATCTATTTTGGAAAAAGAGAGCCGCTTCAGCATGACAATAAGACAGATTTTATGTCGATGGAGGCACCTGTAAATATCGGCATAAGATTTGATGAAATCCCCGGAAGTGCGATGCTGTTTGGCATACTTGATCAGTTTGGTAGCCTTGAGCAGATAAAGGGCATAAACGGCTTTGTTGTTAACTGGCTTAGTGAATATGGCGCTATGGATGCCCTGACACTTGCAATAAGAGATACAGTAAGACCAAAGCTACATGGAACTATTCATACAGATGTGGGAAAATCTCCAGATTCGGTGTATGATGGTATAGACGTAGGAAAAGCAGAAATGCTTTCCGAGGATAATGAAGCAATAATGGAGGATGACTAATGGCAGATTCTAAGATGATTTATGAAAAGGTAAATAGTTGCGTAGAAGCAATCAGAAAGGTAACTGATTTTAAGCCGAGAGTAGCTATTACTTTAGGTTCAGGACTTGGAAATTATGCTGATCAGATTGACATAAAGTGCGAGGTTAACTATTCAGATATTCCCGGTTTCCCAGTTTCAACTGTTCCGGGACACGCCGGAAAATTCATTTTTGGTGATGTGGGTGAAGTGCCGGTTGTTTGCATGAAGGGCAGAGTTCATTTCTATGAGGGCGATGACATCACTGATGTTGTACTTCCTGCAAGAGTTATGAAAATGCTTGGAGCAGAGATTCTTTTCCTTACAAACGCTGCAGGCGGTGTAAACTACAACTTTAACGCAGGAGATCTGATGCTTATCACAGATCACATTGCTACATTTGTGAGAAACCCTCTCATTGGACCCAATGTAGAGGAGTTCGGAACAAGATTCCCGGATATGAGCGAAGTTTACGATAAGGAGCTTCGTGACATTATCTACAAAACAGCAGTTGAGAACAAGATCCCGCTGAAGATGGGTGTTTATACACAGCTTACAGGACCTTCCTTCGAGTCACCTGCTGAAATTAAGATGCTCAGAACACTTGGAACAGACGCAGTTGGTATGAGTACTGTAGTTGAGGCAATTGCAGCCCGTCACATGGGAATGAAGGTATGCGGAGTTTCATGCATCAGTAACATGGCTGCAGGAATGCTTCCTGAACCCTTGAGCCATGAGGATGTTCAGAAGGCTGCTGATATTGCAGGACCTATGTTTGAAAAGCTTGTAACTGAGTGCGTAAAGAAATTCTAATGATTTAGACGGGGCTTTAGCCTTGATACCAAAAACTAACTACCATACGGGGGTGTAATTTGAGAATCAGATTTTATAACGCAAGAATACTTACAATGGAAGAAGGCAGAGGCATTTTTGAGGGTGAGCTCTGGACAAGTGGCGACAGAATTATCTACTGTGACACCACAGACCAAATAGAAGCTTATTACAAAGAAAACCCTGATTCCATGCTTGTTTTTGACAGAGAGATTGACTGTAAGAAAAATCTTCTTATGCCCGGCTTTAAAAATGCGCACACTCACTCTGCAATGACTCTTTTAAGATCAAGAGCAGATGATCTGCCGCTGGCTGACTGGCTTAACAACCAGGTTTTCCCTGTTGAGGCAAAGCTTACATCCCAGGATATTTATTATCTCACTCAGCTTGCTATCTTAGAGTACCTTGATGGTGGTATTACATCCATTTTTGATATGTATCTTACTCCCAAGTCCATTGCAGATGCCTGCAGAGATGCCGGAATGAGATGCGTACAGGTTGGCGCTGTTAATAACTTCAGCCAGTCTGTTGAGCTTGTTGAGGACTGCTATAACACATTAAATGGCAGAGATCCTTACAACTCATATATTCTTGGATTTCACGCTGAATATACCAGTTCAAAGGAGCTTTTACAGAAGATATCTGACCTTGCTCATAAGTATGAGGCACCTGTATTTACACATATTGCAGAGACAGCACCTGAGGTTGCAGGCTGCAGAGAAAGATATGGAGTGAGCCCTGTTGAGTTCCTTGACTCACTTGGAATGTTTGATTTTGGTGGTGGCGGATATCACCTTGTTCACACAGATGAGAAGGATATGGAAATCCTTAAAAAGAGAAACATGTACGTTGTTTCCAACCCCGGATCAAACACAAAGCTTGCAAGCGGAATTGCGCCTATAAAAGAGTATATGGATAGAGGCATCCCTGTAGCACTTGGAACAGACGGACCTGCAAGCAACAACTGCCTTAATATGTTCAGAGAGATGTTCCTTGTAACAGGACTTGCAAAGATCAAGAACAATGATGCTTCCTGTATTGATGCAATGGAAGTTCTCAAGATGGCAACTGTAAACGGCGCTAAGGCTATGGGGCTTAATGACTGTGATGTGCTTGCAGCAGGCAAAAAGGCTGATATCATAATGATCGACCTTATGCAGCCCAACATGCATCCTATTAACAATATCTGCAAGAACATTGTTTACAGCGGAAGTAATTCGAATGTAATCCTTACAATGATCGAGGGTATTATCCGCTATGAGAATGGTGAATACCATATCGGAATCAGCAAGGAAGAGCTTTATGAAAAGGTAAATGATATAAAGCAAAGAATTGACAGTGAATTATAATTGGGGATTTTAATGGACGGAGTATATATTATCTGTATTATCGCAGCTATTATGCTTTTGTTCTTTTTGTTGGGGCTTAGAACTGCAAAAGAGGAAGAGAAAAAGTTTTGTAAAAAAGCTGCAGGGGAGTTTGGAAAAGCTCCCTCAAAACGCTATAAATCCAAATATGATCGCATTAGTGGATACCACGAAAAGCATGTAAATGGCTATCATGTTGATGACATCACCTGGAATGATCTTTCAATGGGTGATGTTTTTGACAGGATCAACTACTGCGAATCCTTTGCGGGAGAGGAATATCTATACTATATGCTTAGAAATCCTCTCATCACAAAGGACGGCTCCTTTTCTAAGATGGAAGAGGAGCTTTCTAACTTATCCGGAGATGAGAGTGAGAGAGTAAGACTTAAACTCTTATTCCACAAAATCGGAAAGTCTAACAAGTATTCAATCTATGACTATCTTGATCTTTTAAATCAGGTAAACGTAAAAAGTAACGGCGTGCATTACTGCATGCTTGTTTTGATGATTCTTTCTGTTTTGGTTTCTGTATTTTGGAACTTTACAGTAGGGTTTCTTTTATTGCTTCTCCTGATAGCAGTAAACATAGTTACATATTTCAGGGAAAAAGCTAAGATTGAACCGTATCTTGTGACCTTTTCCTATGTGATAAGACTCCTTAATCAGGCAGATTCGCTTATTCAGTCAAAAAGCAAAATTTTCTCAGATGAAGTAGAAGAGCTTTCGCAAAACGTAGATTCATTAAAGGGCTTTGCAAAGGGCTCATGGATCCTTATGTCAGGAGCTCAGATGAACGGAAGAGGCAATCCTCTGGATATGCTCTCTGACTATGTGAGAATGTTAACCCATATTGACCTTATCAAATTTAATAACATGCTTGATAAGCTTGGTAAAAAGCTTGACGAAGTGGACAACATAGCCCGAATTATGGGAAGAATGGATGCTGTTATTTCAATCTGTTATTACAGAGAATCCCTTAATGGAAATTACTGCACTCCTGAATTTATAGATGGAATTACTAATGGCGGCGACGTGTATGATATAAAAGACGGATATCATCCACTTTTAACTGAACCTGTTCCAAATTCGGTGGAGCTTAAAAAGGGAATTCTCCTTACCGGCTCAAATGCCTCAGGAAAATCAACTTTCCTTAAGATGTGTGCAATAAACACCATTTTTGCCCAATCGATACACACCTGCCTTGCTTCAAGCTACAAAGCACCTATGTACAGGATTTACAGCTCGATGGCGCTTAAGGACGATCTCAACTTTGGAGACAGCTACTACATGGTAGAAATCAAATCCTTAAAGAGAATCCTTGACAGTGCGACAGAGGATGAGAAGACACCTGTTCTTTGCTTCATTGATGAGGTTTTACGAGGCACTAATACTGTCGAGAGAATTTCTGCCTCAACAAAAGTCCTTGAGTATTTTGCAGGCAAAAACGTGTGCTGTTTTGCTGCAACCCATGATATTGAGCTTTCATCACTTCTTTCAAAGTGTTATGAAATCTATCACTTTGAGGGGAATATGGAAGCTGATGATGTGCGTTTTGATTACAAGCTTAAAGAGGGTCCTGCCACAAACAGAAACGCTATAAAGCTTCTTAAGACCATCGGATACCAGGATTCTATAGTTGAAGAAGCAGAAGCTATGGCGCAGCGCTTTGAAAATAGCGGAACCTGGAAGATTTAAATTTTATTAAAATATTTTAGATTTTATGATATAATATGAAACTGTGAGGATAAAATGAACGTAAAGATTTTTTCAGACGGATCTGCAAGAGGAAACCCGGACGGCCCAGGTGGCTATGGGACAATCCTCCAATACGTTGACAGTAAGGGGCAGCTCCATGAGAGGGAATTAAGTGCCGGTTACGATAAAACCACAAACAACAGAATGGAGCTCATGGGAGCTATTGTTGGTTTTGAGGCACTGAATAAGCCCTGCGAGGTTGATATTTATTCTGACTCAAAATACGTAATAAGTGCTTTCAACGAGAACTGGATTGGCAGCTGGATCAAAAAGGGCTGGAAGAAGTCAGACGGTAAAGCCGTTAAGAATGTTGAGCTATGGAAGAGACTTCTTAAAGCTACTTCAAAGCACAAGGTTACCTGGCACTGGGTAAAGGGACATGACGGACACCCGGAAAATGAGAGGTGTGACAGTCTTGCAACGACTGCTGCCGACCAGACTCCTGATTTCCTTTTACATGATGACGGCGGAAATCTACAATAGCAAGAATTGAAATGAAGTCAGCACTTATCGAGAGTAAATTTAAGAATAACTGTGATATTATTTTACGGAAGTAAAAGAATATATATTATTTATTATTTACTAGTTGCCTGAGCACAGCCTCAGGTGGAAGGAGTGTATTATGAAATTCTTTTTGGATACTGCTAATGTTGAAGACATTAAGAAG
>JAEEGL011787658.1_pt1 | contig 11595 bp, 5 predicted proteins | sample 9134231 | NCBI WGS metagenome assembly JAEEGL01 (sample SAMN16246548, study PRJNA631951) | gut metagenome | biome: gut microbiome; feature: rumen; material: fiber-attached | host: Bos | place: Iran: Karaj | collected 2018-10 | reverse complement strand
CCGCTGATGGTTTCCTCCCATGTGGCGGGCTGCCTGATGGTTGTGCGGCAGGGATACTCAGACCACCGGGAAATCCGGAAGGCGCTCGCATCCGCGGAGCTGACCGGAATGGACGTGCTGGGATTCATTTTCTACGGGGAGAAGATCAATCAGGGATCCTATTACAGCAGAAAGTACTACAGCCAAAAGTACTATGCCAAGAGGGACAGATAATACAGTCCGCCCGGTGAACAGGGTATATCAATGCAGAGGGGGAACCCGATGAAACCGTTCAGAATTCGCCTCGGAATCTTTCTGGTCATCCTGACCGGAGTGCTGCTGCTCTGCGCGGGAGTTTCAGCGGAGGAGACGCTTCCTTTCCCTGTTCTTACAGAAACAGATTGTGAGTGGGACGGGAACGGGAATCTCGTCCGGGAAACGGCGCACACTCCGGACGGCGCGCCGGCCCTCAACAGCCGCGGATTTTACCAGGCGGAGTACACCTGGGATGAGCACAGCAACCTACTCACCGAGGCTTATTACGACACGGAAGGAAAACCTGCAGTTACCGACCGGGGATACGCACGGGCGGAATATACCTATCACGAAGACGCCAACGGAAAATTCCATATCCTGACAGAAGACCGGTACGGCACTGACGGAAGCCGGGCGGACGTCCCGGGAGAGTACAGCTACCGCCGGGATGAATGGGTAGGAGACCAGAACCTTTCCAGCCGGTATTACAACGCGCAGGGCGGACTGACCCGGCCCAACGGCGGATACGCCGAAATCCTGTACAGCGTTGACACGGAAAGCGAACCCGGGAGATACATCGTTACCAAACGGTACCTGGACGCTGACGGCTCCCCCCTGACGGGTTCCGAAGGCGGAGAAACGGTAATCTACATCTATACGGCTCTCGAATACCTGGTGCGGGAAATGCATACGGAATTCCTGGATCTGGATATGATGCTTCCGACCACCCTGTCCCTGGAAGACCGGACGGAACAGCTTCTCCTGACCTGCCTGATCCGGAACGCAAACGGCGAAAAAGTCCTGGGCGCAGGCCGCTGGTGCAGGCAGGAAAACACCTATGATGAAAAAGGAAACCTGACGCGCACGGACTATTTCGGTCTGGACGATGAACCGGTTCAGTCTTCGTCGGGCTACGCATCCGTGACGCATACCTTTGACGACCAGAACCGCGTGACCGAAACGGATTACCTGGATACGGAAGGGAACCTGGTCAAGCTCCTGAACGGATATGCCAAGGTCACCTTTGAATACTACAACAGTACCCGGGTGATCCATTTTGAGCGGTATTACGGCGCGGACGACCAGCGGACCATGACCACCTACGGATACTCCATGGCCGAGTATGAGTATAACGGCGGTGACTTCGATTTCCGGGTCACTTACTACGACACCGTGGATGAATATACGATGGGCCTGGACGGATTTGCGCGCAGGGATATCATCTTTCGGGACAAAGGGGAATCCGGCAACCAGGACGAAAATCTCTGGGACCTGTACATTGAGGACGGAAAGCGGGAGCGGTATTTCGGCACCGATATGGAACTGATTGACGTCAAGGCCGGATACGCCGGAATTGTCCATACCTACAACAACGCGGGACAGCTGGTTCAGACGGACTATATGGACAAGGACTGGAACGTAACGCGGAATGACGAGCTCCAGTACGCGACCATCAAATACACCTATGACACAACGAACGTCGACGCTCCGCCGGTTTATGAAGCTTATTTCGATCCGGAAGGGAACCCCTGCGAGAGCACTGACGGCTGCTACGCCCGGACGATGCAGTACAGCGGCCCGGCGCTGAACACGCTGGTTTCCGAAACCTTCCTGGACGCGGACGGACGGCCGGACAAATCCGTGCTGACCGGCGCGCACCGGGTGGAATACCGGTACAACGGATCTATGGTACAGACGTCCGTACAGTACTATGACGAGAGCGGAAAGCCTTACAGAAGCTTCAAGGGTTTCGCTTCGATGTACCGGGAATACAACAAGGACGGAAGCCTGCTCTGGGAAATCTATCTCGACGAAGAAGGAAAACCTGTTCCGGTGGGGGGAACCTTTGCCGCGCAGGTTCACAGTTATGATTATTCCGGGCACCAGACCGGGGAAAAATATTATGCTTCCGCGGAAACCCCGCTGATCCAGCCGGAAGGATACGCTTCCGTCCGGTACAGCTACGACAACGACGGAAACATCATCCGGATTTCCTATTTCAACGCGGACAACCACCCGGTTCTGGTAAACGGCGGAGCTGCCGTCGAACGGAAATACGACCGCCATCACCACCTGATTTACGAAGCATACTTCGGCAAGGACGGACAGCCGATCCTGACCCGGGACGGATACGCCGCGCGCCGGATGGAATTTGACGGGGAAACAGGCGCCCTGACAAAAACGGAATATCTGGATACGGACGGAAACCCGGTTCTGCTGCCGGCGGGTTACGCTTCCTATGAACAGAAGTATGACCAGTACGGCAATCTCCTGCTGCGCGCATATTACGACGCGGAAGGGAAGCCGGCCTATATTGCCAGCGAAGAATACGCACGCTTTGAGCGCAAGTGCGACAGCCTCGGCCGCATGCTTGAGGAAGCCAGGTACGACGCGGACGGTTCGCTGATTGTCAACCGGCAGAATTATTCCGTCATTACGCAGGAATACGACCGGAACGGCGTACTGACCGCAGTGACCTACCTGGGGCCGGACCGCCTTCCGGTTGACACATCCTTCGGGTATGCCCGGAAAAAACTTTCCTATGACTATATGGGGAACATTACCAGCGAGGCGTATTTCAGCGCGGCGATGCAGCCGGCCGAGATTCCGGACGGGTACCATCGGGTTGAGTATACCTGGGATACGGACGGGCATCAGCTGACCGAAACCTACTACGGGGCGGACGGAAATCTCCGGAACTGCCCGAAAGGATACGCTTCCTTTGTCTGCGAGTACGACCTGAACGGGAACCTTGTGCGGGAAGTCTATTACGGCCAGGACGGGAGAATTACCAAAGTATCAGCGGGCGCGGCGCGGATCGAACGCCAGTTCGACAATGAAAACCGCCTGCTCAGCGAATCCTACTTTGACGAAACCGGCGCACCCTATATGCTCCGGGGTGAATACGCGTCTCTCCGCTACACCTACAATTCCATGGGGCTGGTGCTGACGGAGGAGTATTTCAACGTTGAGGGAAAACCGGTGGTTTCCTCGAAGGGGTTTGCGCTGCGGACCTGCACCTATGATGAAATGGGCAACCTGCTTTCCGATGAGTACTCGGACGGAAACGGCAACCTCCTGATGCAGCCGACGGGTTACGCGGCTGTGAGGCAGACGTGGAACGAGCAGGGATTCCAGACCAGTATCGGCTATTTCGGCGCCGACGGCCGGTATGCCCTCCAGGCGGAACGGTACAGCTACATCACCTATCAGCGGGACGCAGACGGAAACTGCACCGAAGAGGCCTGGTTCATTTTTGAAGGCCAGCCCACGCTGCTGATGGAAGGATATAACCGGGTCGTCTATGAATATGACGAGGCCGGCAACAAAACCAGCGCCGTATACTATTACAACGACGATATCGTAATGATTTCCGGCGGTTACGCTGCCATCCGGTATGAATACGACAGCCGGAACCGGCTGATCAAGGAAGCCTACTTCGACGAGAACATGCAGCGCACCGAGACAGACAAGGGATATTCCGGAATCGGCTACGTGTACGACAATGCCGGGAACACGCTTCAGGTGCGCTACCTGGACGAGGAAGACAACCTGACCCGGGTGCCGGAAGGCTTCAGCGTGTGGCAGCGTGAATACGACAAGAACAACCACGTGATCGTGGAACAGTACCTGGACGAGCAGGAACGCATCGCGTCCCTGACAGACCGTATGCCCGCAACCCGGATCTACTACGATACCCGCGGCAATATCCTCCGGATGGAGTATCTGACCTCCGCACTGCAGCCATCCGAAACGTCGATGGGCTATTCCACCATCATTTATACCTATGACGCGCAGGACCGGAGGATCAGCGAGTCCTACCTGGATAAACGGGGACTGCCCGCCCAGATTTCCGCCGGTTACGCCGGGATCCGATATGAATACGGCATCCAGGGCAAAGCCTGGCAGACGACTTTCGTGGACAGCGCCGGCCGCCCGACCCTGACCAAGGACGGATACGCCGCGATCCAGTACCAATACAACGAAAACCAGTATATCACCCGGATGACCTATCTGGACGATCACTACAAACGTACCTACATGAGCGCGGGCTATTCCGCCGTGACGCGGACCGTGGACAAAAACGGCAATCCGCTGACGGAGACTTACCTGGACCTGGACGACAGGCCTGTGAAAAACGCAAACGGCTACGCGACAGAGCGCGACACATACGACGAACGGGGACGGGTGATCCGCCGCGATTACCTGGACGAAGGAGGGCAACCGGTACGGCTGCAGGATGAGTACTGCGGGATCGGATACGAATACGACGACCGGGACAACCTGATCCGGGAATCCTATTACAACGCAGCCGGCGGACTGACCTGGTGCCGTTACGGATACAGTGAAATCCTGTACTACTATGATCTCCGGAACAACTGCGTGGAGGAACACCTCCTGAACGCGAACGGAAAGCCTGCCATTCATTCCACCGGCCTGTATTCTTCGCTGAAGCGGGATGTGGACAAGGACGGGAAAATCCTCTCCGTAATGTTTTTTGACGCAACCGGCGTCTGCACACTTTACAAGAACCAGTACGCGGAGATCCAGTATACCTACGACCTGGCCGGGCGGGAAACTTCCGTCAGCTACTATGACCGGGCCGGGAATCCGATCATGTGCGTCGAGGGTTACGCGTCGGTTACAATGACGTACAACAGCCTGGGAAATGTGACGGAGCTGGCGTATTACGACACGGAGGGCAACCTGACGGATACGGCAATGAAGTACGCCAAGGTTGTCAGTACCTACGACGAACTCGGGAACCTGACCAACGAGCAATACCTCAACACTGAGCAGCTTGGCGTAATTCCGGAAGACGAACGCTACGCGATGGTTCAGATGGATTACGACGATTTTGGCCGCCTTACCGCGGAACGGTACTACGATGAGTATGACCGGCCGGTTATGAACCGGGAAGGCTTCGCCACGCATGAGATTGCCTACGCCAACAGCGGAAGAATCGCGGAAGAACGTTACAAGGACGCAAAGGATAATCCCGCAGCGATCGCGGAGGGCTTCACTACCCGGATCCTGATCGCGGAAAACCGGGTGAACGATACCTACGTGATGCGGGTGATCAATGAAGCGGCACCGGAAGACGCTCCGTATACGCAGATTATCCAGACATACGACCGCTACAACCGCCCGATCGAAAGCGACTACCTGGACCGGGACGAACGCCCTGTGAACGGGCCGGAAGGCAGCCCGATCGTCACGCGGGAGTTTACCAGCCTGGGCGAGGTATCCCTGGTCCGCTATTATGACGCGAACCGGAACGGCATGGCTGTGGGCGGCGCCTACGGGATCATGCGGGAATACAACGCGTACGGAAACCTGGAAACGGAAACCTGGCTCGGGCAGGACGGGAATCCGGCAGCCAACGAAGAAGGATTCGCCCGGATCTTCTACGATTACGACCTGAGCAACATAACGGACGTTGAAAAGTATTACCAGTATTACCAGGACGCGGCGGGGGAACCCACCGCCGCAGAGAACGGAGCATGGGGGATGACCATGCTGTTCTATCCGATTACCCGGATCCATGAGGTGACCTATATCGGACAGGACCACAAGCCCATGATGACCGCGGACCACTACGCCATCTACAAATACGAAACGGACGAGAACGGGAATCAGAGCTGGGAAGGCTACTTTGACGAGCTTGACGCGCCGACTGACAACGCGGCCGGGTATTCCACCGTTACCCGGGAATTTGACAGCGAAGGACGGCTGATCGGCGAACGGTACCAGGACCGCTACAACAAACTGGCGAACAACGAGGAGGGCGTCGCCAGCTGGAACGGCTATTACGACGAAGAGGGCAACCTTGTGGTTACAAACCGGTATGACAAGGATCTTCAGCCGGTGGAAATCCCCTGAGGAGAGAGAACTGACGATGGAGAACGCCGCAATGAAGAAGAAAAGCGCAAAAAGAACAGTTGTGAGATGGATCGCGCTGCTGGCCGCAGTCTGCCTGCTTCCGCTGGGCGCCGCCGCCGAGGCGGGTTCCGGAAAAATCCGGGAATGGATCGATTTTTTCCTGATCTGCAACGAGGGTATGAGCAATACCGGCGGAAATTCCGGGAACACCATGATGATTGTTTCCATGAATCCGAATACCGGGAAGATCCGGCTCGTTCCGTTTACCTGGGATACCTTCGTTCACTATGAAGGGTACGACGTGCCGCAGAAAATCGACATGCCATACCGCAACAACGGGCCGGAGGAAACCATGAAGGTTTTCAACGACAATTTCCATCTGGACATCAACCTGTTCATGTCGCTGAACTACCTGAACCTGGCTTCCCTGATTGACGCTTACGGAGGCGTTGACATTGATATTTCCCGGGCGGAACGGAACGCGCTGAACGCCATGGTAGCCTCCAAGAAAGAGAACATCACGGCGCAGGCGAGCCTGGGCTTTGTGAGCCAGATGATGCTGGAACAGCTGGCAAACGACTATTACCTGAACGAATACGGGCCGGCGACACACCTGAACGGCCTGCAGGCTGTCGGCTACGGCTGGCTGCAGTATGATTCCGTATACAACTGCTGTGAGCGGGACGTGAAGGTGATTTCCAACCTGTTCTACCAGGTGGGCAAGACCATCAGTGAGAAGGTTGTGCTCTATACGAATGAAAGCGGGGCTCCGGAGAACACAGAAGGGCGCCGGGCTATCAACCTGGACAACCTGACGAACGATGACGCCGCTTTCCTGCGGAGTGAAATGTCACCGATTTTCATGATGGCCTACCACAACCTGTCCGAGGAAGAAATCCACGACATTTCCCTCGCGCTGCTCCGGTCCGGTTACCTTGCAGCCCGGCAGGGCGTCGGGATCTTTACCAACCTGCAGTACGAGATTTACCCGAAGGAAGCCCGGAACGAATACGACAACGTAGCCGGCACAAAAGGGCATCTTGTCGATTACGAGGCCAACGAGGAGGCCATGAAGGCATTCCTGTTCAACGAAGACTGGTACTGAGAACCGGAAAGAGACAGCACTGACCGGATTGGCAGGCTGCCGGATACCGGATACATAGCCCGGCTGCGTACGGGGACCGCAGGGTCCTTCGTACCGGCGGAGCTATGCCGGAAACAGGGGAAACAGAGGTGGGCGTATGCATGTTTACTGTCTGTTCTGCGAGACGCAGCGATGCAGGCAGATTGCCGCCATCCTTGACAGGGATTACGGATACAGGTGCATCTGCCCGCAGATCGTCCAAAGGAAATGGATCAAAGGCGTTCCGACAGAAGTCCGCCACGACTGGCTGCCGGGATACATTTTCCTGTATTCGGAGGAACCGGTCCGGATACGGCTGAATATCAGCGGAATTATCCGTATGCTCGGGAACCGGGAGCTGGAAGGACAGGATCTGGCCTTCGCGGAAATGATCCGCGGAAGGCAGGGCATTCTTGGGACAGTTTCCCTGCTGCGGGAGGGCGACCGGTGCAGGGTCGCGGATCCGGCATGGGAAGAAATCCGGGGAAGAGTGATCAAAATGGACGCCGGACGGAAAAGATGCTGCATCGAATTTGAATTCGACGGCGTGAAGAGAACCGTCTGGGTGGGGTATGAAATGGTCCGGCAGGAAGCGGAAAGCTGAACTTTCCGGTTTCTGCGGATATCCGAAAAACCAGCAGCCGCGGGATCATGACAGGTTCCCGGCTGTTTTTGAATCCGCATGGCGGAGCTGTGCAAAACGGAGGATCGAAACGATGGGAACCTTAAAGAAAAAGAACGCGTTCATTGAACTGATGAAGGGCGATATCTGGATCATCCTGCTGGATATCATCTCAGTGAACGCCGCCTATTTCCTCGGTATTCTGATACGCTTCTTTGTGGGAGGAAAGTTTTATGCTTCCCTCCGGGAGCTGCCGTACAAGTACAGCAAATTCGCACCCTTCTACACGATCATCTGCATCCTGGTATTCTTCCTGTTCAGGCTGTACGGAGGCATGTGGCGGTATGCCGGGATCAGCGACCTGAACCGGATCATCGGAGCATCGGTGGTAACTACCCTGGCACAGGTGATCGGCACGCTGATCTTCGTGGAAAGAATGCCGCTGACATTCTATTTCATCGGGGCTGCCCTTCAGTTCGCTTTTATCGTGATGATCCGGTTCGCCTACCGGATTATTATCGTGGAGCGACGACGAATTTCAAAGAAGCAGGCGAACGCCGCGGTAATCGGCAGCGGGGAAGAATGCCACTACATCCTGCGGCTGCTGAACAACGGACTGACCTACCGGCCCGTCTGCGTGATCGACAGGAACTCCCTCGGCCGGCTGATGGACGGCCTGCCTGTTTACAATACTCTGCATGAAGCGCTGGCCGGCCACGAGGTGAACAACGTTTTTCTCGCAGATACGACGCTGACGGCAAAAGAGAAGGACGAAATCTACGACCTCTGCAAGGAACGAAACCTGCCGATCCGGGACTATACCAACTTCTTCTCCTTCCAGGCAGAGAACGATCCCTTTTACGGCGTTCAGGACGTGATTCCGGGCTCGGAAAGCGAAAACCGCTTCATTCCCTTCAGCCCTCCGGACATCGGCAGCAGCGAGGTCAGCGAAGTTGCCGAAACGCTGCGGTCCGGCTGGATTACGACGGGCCCCCGCACCAAGGTGCTGGAGCGGCGGCTTGCGGCTTATATCGAAACAGGAGAAACCACCATCGACACGGAACGGGATCCGGACAGGTGGAGAAAAAGGGTGGTCTGCCTGAATTCCGCGACCGCGGCGGAGGAACTGAACCTTCGGATCCTGGGTATCCGGGAAGGGGACGAGGTGATCGTTCCCGCCTATACGTATACCGCGAGCGCATCCGCCGTGGTCCACTGCGGAGCAACGGTGGAATTCGTCGATATCCAGAAGGACGGCAACAGCGTGACGCATATGCCGGAGCTGGATTACGACGAGCTTGAGGCGGCGATCAATCCCCGAACCAAGGCGATAATTACGGTAGACCTGGGCGGAATCGTCTGCGATTACGACAGAATCTTCGAAATTGTCAAGCGGAAGCAGGATCTCTTTATGCCGCTTGAGCCTGACGGAACGCCCCTGGGCAACCTGTCCTCAAGGATCCAGAAGCGGCTCGGAAGGGTCGCCATTGTCGCGGACTGCGCCCACAGCCTGGGAGCTTCCCGCATTGTGAACGGGCGGAAGACAAGCTGCGGCGCTATCGCGGACTTCTCCTCCTTCTCCTTCCACGCGGTGAAGAATTTCACCACGGCAGAAGGCGGCGCCAGCGCATGGAAGCCCATCGACGGGATCGGGGACGACGAAATCTACAAATTTTACCAGCTGCTGTCCCTGCACGGACAGAATAAGGACGCCCTGGCCAAGACCAGGGCAGGCGCCTGGGAATACGATATTATCGGGCCCTGGTACAAGTGCAACATGACCGATATCATGGCGGCCATCGGGCTGCGCCAGCTTGACCGCTATTCCGCATTGCTGGAGAAAAGAAAAGATATTATCCGGAAATACGACGCGGTATGCGACGAGCTGGGAATCAGCCACCTGAACCATCATACGGAGGGCATGGACAGCTCGAACCACCTGTACCTGATCCGGATTCCGGGCATCGGTACGGAGAAACGGAACCAGTTCATTGAGAAAATGATTGAGCAGGGCGTATCGGCGAACGTACATTACAAACCCCTGCCGATGATGACCGCTTACAAGGCGCTGGGATGGGATATCCGGGATTTCCCCAACGCGTATGCCTATTATGAGAACCTTGTTTCCCTGCCGCTGCATACGCTGCTGACGGACAGGGACACGGACCGGGTCTGCGACGCCCTGAGAAAGGCCTTCGAAGCAGTCACGGACAAAACCGGACAGGAAAGCACAGGATTGTCCGGCGCACCTGTCCCTGCACAAATTCAATAACCGGAGATGGGAAAAATGATCAGAATTGCCTGGATTGGTTTCCACGAAGAAGGACTGAAGGCCTTCCGGTCGGTACTGAACCGGGGTTATACAGTCTGCGGGTTTATTACGCTTGACGAAGCAGCCTTCGCAAAGCGGTCCGCGGGAAGCCGTGAATATGAAGACATCTGCAAAGCGCACAGCGTACCGTATTACACTGTTGACACGATCAAGGGCGAGGAGGCTTACCGGATCGTAAAGGATCTGGCGCCGGACCTGCTGGTTGTCCTGGGCTGGTCTGAAATTCTGCCGGAACGCCTGCTGCTGATTCCCCGGACCGGTACAATCGGTACCCACGCAGCGCTCCTGCCCCATAACCGGGGGAGCGCACCGATCAACTGGGCCCTGATCCACGGAGAGAAGGAAACCGGCAATACCATGATGTGGCTTACGCCGCAGGTGGACGCCGGCAGCATTATCGACCAGATGGCCTTCGAGATCACGCCGTACGACACCTGCGGAACGCTGTATGACAAAGTGGCGGACACCAACGCGGAAATGCTGCTGAAGCTCCTGGAAAACCTGGAGAAGGGAATCCGGCCGGAGACCGCTATCAGGAATGACACGGATGAACCGATCCTGCCCCGGCGGCGGCCAAAGGACGGGCTGATCGGATGGGACCAGCCGGGTTCCGCGGTCTATGATTTTATCCGCGCGCTGACAGACCCGTATCCGGGGGCTTTTACATACCTGGACGGGAAAAAGTGGCTTATCTGGAAAGCGTCGCTGCTGCCGGTTTCCCCGGACGCAGCCCCGGGAACGATTCTGGGCCGCGCATACGGCTTTTCGGACAATTCATGCGGTTACGCAGTCGCAACGGCGGATCAGGCGCTGCTCGTAACGGAAATGGAAGCGGAAGACGGAACCAGGTATGCCGGTCCTGAACTGAACGCTTTGGAACTGAAGGGGCAGATGAAGAATGAATAAACGTGTACTGGTTATCGCAGCCCATCCGGACGACGAACTGCTTGGAATCGGCGGGATCATCCTGAAGCACAGGCAGAACGGCGATCCGGTGAGAGCCGTCATCATGTGCGAGGGGGAATCCCTGCGGTACGCGAAGGACGTCGGACAGAGCGAAGCAACCCGGGAAGCGGCGGAGATTCTCGGAATTGAACAGGTTTACCGGTTTGATTATCCGGACCAGAAGCTGGACACCTTTACGCTGACGGAACTGATTACGCCGCTGGAAAAGGTATCGGAAGAGTACCGCCCCAATATTATTTACTGCCAGTCCGGATGCGACGCAAACCGGGACCACAAGATTCTCTTTGAAGCCGCGTCGATCGCTTTCAGGCCGATAGACCGGTGGGTCGAGGAGTTTTATACGGTGTATACAGCCAGCAGCACGGAAAGGGGTTGGCCGAGGGACGTTGTCGCGGAGACCTGGATTGAGATTACGGGCGTGGCGGGACAGGAGGG
>JAEEGL011441082.1_pt1 | contig 11595 bp, 4 predicted proteins | sample 9134231 | NCBI WGS metagenome assembly JAEEGL01 (sample SAMN16246548, study PRJNA631951) | gut metagenome | biome: gut microbiome; feature: rumen; material: fiber-attached | host: Bos | place: Iran: Karaj | collected 2018-10 | reverse complement strand
ATTATCCGGGACTCCAAACTTTCGCAATGTTTCATCGTCAATCCGAGCGGCCTTTATCATTTTGCCCGTCTCGGGATCAAACGAAATGAACTTCTTGTCAAACAACGCATCCCAATTGGCCGCAAGAAGTAATACGTTTTCTGGATCAAGCCTAAGTTCCACAGAATCCCCGCAATCTTTCCATGGCCGTATGTGACTTGTTACGAGTAATTCCGAGAGATTGACATCCGAAACCTCACAACGCCCCCGTTCAAGCAAGAGATATTTACGTAATACTTCCTGCCCGTTACGTCGATACACTTCCGATTTAAGTTCTGTTGCAACCACACCTTTAAGCTCTGCCGCTAGGTTATCCACTTCTTTTTTCGCTTTTGACAACGCAACTTGCTTTGAATTTTGCCGTGCTGCTAACACAATCCACTTTGCCACATTAGGCCACATAGATTTATCAAAAAGAAACCATCCGTCCGGAAGATATCTACAGTAAAAGTCTTTTTTTATTGCTCGTTGAAACGATAGATCGCCGTGCAATTTGAAAACATTCCCGTTTTCAACCCAACGAATTAGGATATTTCCGATGCTATTTGTTTCTACGACATACTCCCCATCGCCATTCAATTCACATTGGACGGAAGAGAGCTGCTTTAACCATTCTAAATCCGACATTATAGCACCTCGTGTACAATATAGAACTCACCCGAATACCTTACCCAGCCATCAACATTACTTCCAAACAACGGAACATTAAGGTCATGAAAACCCAAGAAGTCTAGACCACGGTCGAAAATCAGACGATGCCGTTTAGGCACGCCGTTTTCAATGCAATGCAACATCATAACCCTTCCATGACCAATATCATCCCCTTTGTAATCCACTGTAATGTCTGACAGATTAGCTTTCCCAACCTTTTGCCGAACAAACTCGGCAACATCTGCAGCATCATTACGGCGAAGATTACAGTCGCAACCTCGCCCACAACGTATTGAGCCAACCCCGTTATACGGCATCATGAATATATGATCGTTTTCCCGCTCTCGTTTGTCAGAAGCAATTACATCAACAATGGCATTGGGCACAAAAACGAACTCTTGAAACATGAGCAACAAGGTCTTCCAAGCTGCAGGCGACAAGAAGAACGGATCTTTGTATTCGATTCTCTCGATCTGGGATTCTGCCACATTAAAATCAAGTTCTTGCAGTAACATGGACATGGGGCGACTAGCCAACTTCTCACCTTCTGTAGTCCATATTGTCCGCGAACCACCATGTGCACTTTCCGCCGCGATAATTGCCGCAAGATCGTCGGCAACAACTTGTGACGCCTCAGGTATCTGCCAATCAACTGCCTCTTCAATTCGCAACCACCCCTTGAAGAACCCACGCGCCGTACTATCATTGTTAAGCGAGAAGAGGGGACGTCTTTCGCAATACAAGGCATCATCAGCCGACATGGTTTCCTCACCGTTACCTACGGCACATACAGTTGCCTCTCTCTCCAACATTTCAGGCGGCAACTGCAAATACCAAGTATCGCCTATACGCAGTCTGAAGCCTCTGCCGTAGAGAATACCGACTTCATTGGCCGCATAGTCAACTTCATGATAAATAAATTCCACGGGTGGGCTTTGCGTCCCAAAATGGCTTGTCGCATTACACATTTTCTCCCTAAGCAACGCAATAACAACTCTTGGCGGTGTTCCAAGACCTTCTTCATTATTGCCGTTTTCCAGTTTGTCAACTACAACATGCACTTTGCGCAGTTTGTTGTAATTTACAAACCGCGAGATATTTTCAATCGTCGTGGGAGTAAGACGTCGTCCCGCTAGCACAGTTATCTGTTCAGCCTCATTCCCGATTATCGGGTTCTGAAACTCTCCAATATGAGAAACCTTATATCCTGGCGCAGCCATACCTACAGGACAGAATGTTTCAAAACGGCCGTCAGTCAAACCTACTTTGTGGTCTTTTACCCACTGCACAATTCTGGCAACATCTTGTTCGACAATGCCTATTAAGTTCCTCGCTGTAGTATAGTTCACAAGTGTTCGTTCCAGTACAGACAATGAAGAGCATTCTTCGATCATTCTAAGAGCATCCACAAGAATCAAATCATGTACAGAATCCAACTCTTCCGTGTAACCAGATGTGCCCGATGTGTCATATAGATAAATAGCGAAGAACTCACCAGGAGTTTCAACGGCGAACTGAATCTCCCTTGGATCAACCTCAAGTCTCTTTACTGCCGAAATCTGCAATGCCGCGCCAATCACCTGCCCCAAGAACGTTATTGCGCGCATGTCCTCTTTCTTACAAGGTATTGCACACAAGAGAGCCGAGACACGTGCGGCACACGCCAATGGCAGCGGATTGGTAATAGAGTGAGAATGCCTTTGTCTCCAACGTGTAACATCGTCGGAATTTCTAAAGGAAATCGCCTCCCCAGTCTTTGTGTCGATTAAATACCCCATGCCAAATCTGCCCCTGTTGATACAGTGCGCCCACACGCCGCTTGCTTCGTCGTCACCCAAGCCAAACGCCTTGAACTGTGCCTGCGCAGGACGCCCCCAATTCGACAACTGCACCTGACAATTTCCATGCTCGAGCTTCATGTCAATGTTCGCGAACACTCGCCCGCCCATTTCTGAAGCAGCATCACGACCTCTTCTTGCGCGGCTCTTGAAACCTCGCGGTTCAGCAAAGAACTTGATTGAACAATTTTGTGGACTAGCAACGTCTGGAACTATCTGCGTGCCACAACCACACATATATGACACGGCATCTTCTCCACGAAGCCGTTTGACCGCTCCACAGATACTACACGTAACTAACTTATACTTGTTGAACGATGTATGATTCAGATCCGCATAATCAGCAGCGAGTGCATCAACGGAGAATTTCTCGTGTGCAATCGTAATGTTCGAACCAGGTGTAAACTCACTTACTGCCGAAAAAACCGAACGTTGAATCTTATGCTTCCCAGCCTGCATGTCAATGACATCTATTGGGAATCCGTAAGACGGGAGAATATGCTTCTGACTAAGATACTTGATCAACATCTCGCGGTAATAATTCAGAAACTGGTATCTCAAAAAACGCCCTACGTTGTCATGCGTTGTGTCACCGGCATTCGCGATCATCCCCTTAAGCATTTCGGAGAAATTGTGTGAAATTTTATCAAGTTCATTAGCCAGATGTTCGATAATATCCTTCAGTTCCTGTTCATGAACACGTGTTCCAGCAAGAATATCTTCAACACGCCTCATAAAATCATTGTCCGAAAGTTGGTTTAGGAGATAATTCCGAATCCCTGTGCATCTAGGCATTGCCTGGTCAGCCTGCAACATTGTATTGACCTGAAGACAGTCAGCCTCATACATCCTTAGCAACCAATCTTCCGTATCGCCGGGATTCTGAATCACTTGACCAAGCTCTGCAACATACATCTCCATGACTTCCCTCGTCGCGAGAAAATTCCCGCAACAATCCCACGATGCCATCGGGTTCCCACTGTTGATATCGGTCTTCAGGCAGTTTTGGGAATACTCATTGATCAAGAATTGATGCAAATGGCTTATAACCTGCCGCTTCGCGCTTTCCTTTGAAATGTCGGCGTACGCAAAAGTGTTTGTCCTCTTGAAAATCTCCTCAATCGGCGACTCCATGGTTCTCATGTCGATAACACCTGAATGCGTCATCGTTAGAGTAAGAGCAGAGTGTTCGTTTCTTCTTCCTGCGCGTCCCGCACGCTGAACATAGTTTGCCTTGGACGGCGGTATATTCCCCTGCATGACCGTTGACAATCCGCCGATGTCAACACCCACTTCCATTGTCGGAGTACAAGAAAGAATGTTGATTTGGTGCTTCTTGAACGAGTCTTCAACCTTCTGTAGAACCCTTGTGTCAAGTTGCGCAGAATGTTCGGGGACGCGAAGTCCTCCCAAAGCAATGGGATCGGTGACGAATCGCGCATTCCCTTCATCGTCGATTGAAAATGTGTCGATGTTCGCATACCGATTAAAATAGAACCCGGTCGAGACGGGAACCAACGCAGAATCGTTTGGCTCTACCGCAGAGTAAACAAAGAGATCTGCATTAATTGCATACCCGCGCTCGTTTTGTGGGCCATTTCTTCGAGGCATTGGATTCCCATCTTCGTCCAAGGACGCCGCCCACTGCGCTTTTACGAATAGCGTACCCCCATCTCTCTGTCCCCATTCCTTGGCATGAAACGCTATACATTTGAAAAGTTCATCTAGGGAATCCTTAAAGGTTCCATCGGCACTACGGCTGAAATACTTCTCTAAAAACAGCTTCGCCTCGGGCGAACGTGTAAAGCTACTCTTAAACATCAACCTCGCATTCGCGTTCATGACATTTCGATACAGATAACCCAAACCATTTTGAACACACTGGCAATGACGAGACCAATGACGTCCTGCATTATTTCGCCTTTCCTCATCAAATATGTACCAATCACCTGCATAAATTGAGAACACCTTCCTTCTCTTGCGGAAGAGATTAACGAGTTCTGGGAAAATCTCATTTATCCACTTGGTAGGACGGTCAAAGGCATTTCCTGTTATGTATGGCGTGAGGTCGTATTGTCTGCGCGCGGGGCCGGCTCCCCTACAACCACTGATTGGAGGAATCGGTGTAGTATTTACCATTCCGATGTTAATCAAACCCAAACCTTCTATTGATCGATCGCCTGTTCTTGATATGGATATCTCCTGAAACACAAGAGCGCGGACAAACCAAGATTTCAGTTCTTTTAACATGTTCGGCGAAACATTTCTGGCGGCATATATCATTTGAGGTAAAGAGAACTGCGACATCATCACATCGTCAGAAATTATTTTCTCGCAAATATCCTTGTATGATGGGACTTCACCAAAATATCCATAACGAAGCCCTTGATAAATGTAGTTACGAATCATTTCCTCATGATGACTACGCTGTAAAACGACGGCAGTTTCAGCCGCGTTTTGTCTGCTGTCTGAGAAGAAAAGCATCTGGCGTCCTCCCCATGGTAACAGGGCTGCGTTCTGATTCTCTCCATGATGTTCAGGGATATTTGGATATAACAACTCTACAAGTGTTGTTGCCCGGAGTGAGCGCGGTACAAAACCGAGCGGCACGATGCTCTGACCAGGACGATAACTGTCGTCTTGTGTCGTCACACCGCTCAAATCATCTGCTTCGGAATCTCCATGTTCATCCGCCGCACTTACGACCCCAACAAACTCACTTAAGCGCTCTCCATCACTGAAAAACCATTCTGAATCATGTGATGCCTTTCTGGCCAAGGCAACCTGATTGTCAACAGTCGCCGTCTCAAAATTACCTATCGCGAAAACAAAATGCCCTGCTGCCGCCGGTCTGACCGACCATACCGAATAATCATTTCCCGCTTCAGAAGTTCGCGTCTCCCGGACAAGTGAAAATCCCGGACGTCCTTCATCTCTCACGCTAGAGCGCAACCTGAAATATACAGCCTCATCCCCTGTGTTTTCTACTGCTTGCAATTTACTATAGATATACGGGTCATCAAGACCGCCGCCCAACAAACCCTTGAAATAAAATTCCTTTTCTGGCCTATTGACGCCAAAGACTTCAAGTCCCTTGACATCTTCATCAAATGTCGGAGTCTGTTGAAGATTGCCAAGAGGAGTATCCTCTGATATCTTCATGTCAGAATAGCAGACATTAGATGACTGAGTAAACACGTGAAGCTTGTACGGAAAAACAGGAAGCCCATTTTCGTTAACAGCATCTTCTGGCATAGACTCCAGAACCTCAAGCTCATCGTCAGTTATCTCTGCCATACCACGATATCTTGCATCGGAACCCACTATCTTTTCCACAAGATCCAACGCCTCCTTCTTCTCCTTTTCACCAACATCCCAATTTAAAATGTCGTGGCTAGAATAGAACTGTCGATTCCCAGTAATCGCCACAAAGGTTTCTTCTGGTACGCCAAAGAGGTTCGCCGCAGCCCTCATCAATTCAGATTCTTCATTGTTACGTATCGTCGCACTAGTTGCATAGAAACGAACTTCCGTATCCCCATCCTTAAGTAATTTCTTGTTAAAACGGTCAAGCGTACGTCTGATAAGCAATGTGATGTCGTTACCTTTCACCCCAGAATACAGATGCGCCTCATCAAGGACAATAGCCCTAAGCCGACTAGACCCATTCTCTCCAAAAATTTTCCCGTCATCAGCACGAAGCATCATGTATTCCAACATAGAATAATTGGTAATCAATATATGAGGCGGATTGTTTCTTATGACATCTCTTGATCTTTTATAATACTCCTCACCGATTAGGTTTGCGCCATCCAACTCCCATCCTTGCCGCGCAAATTCATTCTCTGTCTTTGGCGTCTGGCCAGTATACATGCCAACACTGATAGCGGGTTGCTGTCCCTTGACCATTCTTACTATGCGCTGTAACTGATCCTTCACCAATGCATTCATGGGATAAATCATCAGAATCCGAACGCCTGGTTGAGACAAGTCATCATTCCCAGCCATTTCGTCCGACAGCAAATTATTGATCATTGAATACAGAAAGCATTCAGTTTTTCCAGAACCAGTACCACTAGCTACAATGATGTTCTTATTTTTACTTTCCATTATCGCCTTGAGCTGATGCTCATATGGCTGGTCTTCTTCTCCAAGTTGCCCCAAAGGAATAAACCCTCGCGCAGGGTCATTGGCGCTACGCATTCTTGCATCTAGTATCCCATCCTCTATTAACTGCGGGACTGTTTTTCCACAACCTGGATATTTGAAAAGGGCCTCTACAACTGGCCTTGTAAAAACGCCCTTAGCCTTCTCGTCAGAACTCCAGTATGTGCGGAGATATTCCCTACACTTGTCGTCACATCCACGACATTTCGGGCCAAGGGTTCTCTCCAAGAGGAACTCTATGTACCCCTTGCGAATCTCTTTGTACGCTTTAGCAGCATTAAACTGAGACATGACTCATCTCCTGATTTTTACGATTGAAGAAACGTTTAGATGCGATGTTGGCAATGAACTTTCTACAGAACAAATTCTCGTTATCAAGTTCTTTGTCCAATTCGTCTATGAAAAGTAAGTACTCTCTCAAATCTTGCAATGTAAAATTATACTGATCGTGATTGTCAAAAAGTAACTCATTCAGCGTTGGCGTCATTCGCCATTCGTCAAGCGCCTCGCCGAGAATGACCAACATTTTAAAAAAACGAAAATAACTGAAAGTATGCTCTCTTGGTATCAAGCCGTTAGTTCTGAACACACATAATGCCGTAGGTGGTTTATTTGGAATAACAACTTCCCCTTCTTGAGGCACGATTCCGTCCGGTACGATTTTCGCAATCATCCGTTCAACATGTAATAAGAGAGATGCGCAATCGCCCTTTTGCGAATAACTCTCAAATATATCATACAAGAGATATCTAACTCGCGGCTCCCAACTTTCATCTTCCGGCGGATTAATAACATTTTGATACCGATAAGCAACGAGCAACGAATGCCAATACACTGGGAACGGCCACATGTCGTTAAAACCTTCTTCGCTGATAAATTCCCTTACAAACCATCCTGCCATGAAAACGAAGCCACTAACCCATGCAATTTCCCCATCTTTGTTTCTTATTGAATTACAAAAACTGTTTATTGATCCAAGCGCATCCATCTCTATTGCTACGGTAGCAGCATTCCGAATATATTCGCGAAGTGCTTCTTGCTTCTGCACATCTTCCGACATGAACTCGTTCTCTATTCGATGCAGTCTCTGCCTATCCTCTTCGGACATGCGCACATCCCGACGAACTTGCCGTTCTGACAACGCAATGCGCAAGTCTTTTAGAACATCGCCCTCCAAACAGGCGGGCGCAGGATTAGACGCGACAATAAAGAATCCTGTCGTCTGCACGTTCACGCCAAATTGGTTTTGCTCCACGACAAAACCAATCACTCCCGTCCCCCATTCAATGTCTTGCTTGAAGAAATCCTTTGCTACCACCGATTCAACGCATCGACCCAAGCCCTGCGGATCATCTACGCACATTCGCTCTTCCAATGGGAAGAATCTGGGGCTCTCGTCTTGCCTGTGAGACAACAAATATGCCAACATTATCTTGTTTTTTGTGACGTGGTGCCGATAGGAAGAAAAGTATTGAATATCAAGATCATCTGAATTCGCTCGCCTATCTACAACGACTCTCTTCTCATAATTGCCATGCGTCACTTCAAGCACAGCTGATTTTGAATCGTAAATCCTAAACGAATATGCGCCTATTCCTGAAAGTGGCGAAATCATGCAATCAACTGGCAAGGCATCCCGGATTGACGAAATGTCTAGTAGTCTCCTGAACAACACCGTTCCATCTTGTCTCAATGGAATATCCAAAGGATATAACATATCACCATAGAAGAATTTCAGGTTGGCGGCATCTGTATTTTGTATGTGCAATGTCATCGCATCATCATAAATGTCGTCATATGCAACCTCAACCCCTGGATTTCTCCCCTTGGTTGCTGCTATGACTCTGCCTTGCAAACACAGCTGAACCCCCTCACGATTGATTCGCGGACGGAAATAAATGCCCCTATATTCAAGACTCACTTCAACATCGTTAGGGCCAACATCGTATTCGTGCCAATCGGTACCTGTCCGTATACGGACATGACGTCCCTCTTCAAAAGAGAAAGGAATTCCCTCAATTTCTGAGAAATCTACATCTACAAACGTAACGGGAAACGATCGCTCGTTACGATCGTCCGTCTTCATAATGAGTTTTCCGTTGGGATGCCAAAGCCAATCGACTGGGGTCTGCCATATATTATTTATCGTAACAAGAATAGGCATCTCATGGCGGCCCCCATCAAATTCATACCACAAGTCGGTCACGTGCCCAATATCGTGAAGCGGATATACATCTCGCTTATAAAAGAATCTAAAACCTGCAGGTCCACCACATTTGTTTCTGACGCATGTAATCCTGAAATTGGTGTCATGGACTAATTTGTCTACCCTGCTATCCACTATTTCAAACAACATTTTCCCGACCCGTAATCTCAGCGTTCCAGTAGGTATGCGAAAGACATTTGTGGGCATTCCAGATGTCTCCGTGAATTCGTTTACAGGCACAGGACACCCTTCCGGACATTCTGCAGAATATGCTATTACTTGTACGGTCTCTCCTCTGATGGATACAACTTTGTAATATTCGCCCTCGCGTAGTTTTTCGGATTTACTGGATTCATCGTCTTTATAGAAAACGGGACACCTATAACCCAATGAATAACCACATGCTGACGTGCTAGACGGGCATACATTATAAATGCCTATTCCCAACTCTTGATCAGTTATAAGATGTTTAACGATCTCACAGGCATTATTGCTGTCGGATTTCTTGAATTCTATTCTACGCAATTTCTTGAGCAAGACGCTTCTATGGTCGCAATCAAAGAAACCATCGACGAACCGCCAAGTTGCACAAGACCTTGCATCCGTCGAACGATAAAATCGAAATTCATCACCATTACAATAAGTGTCTTCCTCATACGACGTTTCCGACGGAGGTCCCAATACGACATCCCCATTATAATCAAGCGAGATTTCGGGTAACTGATCTGGACGCCCTGCCTCCCTAGCATTTTTCTTCCTAAAGCCGACCACAACTCGTCTCGCAGACTTGTACAAAGCATCCAACCATTGAGCAACATCGCCTAAACTAAGCCTATTCTTGAAAACACGAACAAAATCTACAAAGTCATCACGCCACTTCCCAACAAGAATATCCCGAATATGTTTACATATATCCTGGCCATAGTCTAATCTTGAATACAATTCAGTTGTTGCGGAGCAAGCATCGGACTCTTCCAGGTTATCTATCACGCGAAGGGCTCTTGCAGTAAATGAATCAATTCCATTTACAGAATCTCCCTCATTTACAAAACGAAGGCACCATACATACTGTCTAAAAGAGTCTATATCGCTAAACTCAAATGGACATTCAGCCGCAAATGCCATGATTTGTGTTCGATTTGACGCAGACAAATCAAAACCAATGCATTGCGCGAACACGGAATGGTAATTATCACCCCTGTATTCCTCAAAAGCCACTCGGAACCATACCGCCTTTGCTACATACCGAAATTCCCTCAACACAGGAAGCAGACGATTGTTACTACTGGCTATTTCCTTTCTCAACATGTTGATTGCTCTTGAATACCAATCATCAGTCCCAACAATTAGGTCATTTGAAACCGCAATTCTCAATGCTGAATGCCCCTTGTCCACGCATTCTTTGATTTTATAGTTTAGACAACGTAGCCATTCTACATCTTCGTCATCTTGATTCTCTAGACTACAAAAACAACTTCCGAATCCACAAAACCTTAATGTATTGGCAACATTCACCTGCTGTTTTACCAGCGAGCCACACACCGTTAACTTCCATGATTTCTTTTCGGCATCACAGAATCTTACTTCACCAGCATTACATTGCGTTGACTGAACGATCCAAGGTAAATTTCCGCTGCCTATACTTCGCTTGAATTCTTTTGTCCGGCTACAGAGTACCATCAATATTCTCCAAACATCCTCCCATCGGACAACATCTCTTTTGCATTCTGAAACATCATTCTTAATACTTAGCGTTGCCGGGAAACGAAAAGTCTCGACTCTCAATTCCCCGTAAGCGTCATGTTCATTTTGAAGAAGATTTATCTTGCTCATTGCCAATTCCTTAACTTTACCTCATCACCTCATCGCATCATCTCAAAGAAGTAAATTGTTCAAGATCACTTCATCTTCTCAACCTTCTTGACAATACCCTTGCCGCTTTCGCGGACAAGACAATAGAAGTCGGAGGAAACACCCCCCCGCGCCCTCTTGAACTCAACGGCGGCGTTCTCGCTCTTGGTGACAAGGCTCTTTATCTCTTCGCTCTGCATCAGGCTCAATGGTTCCCTCAAAACATGATGGCATAATTATACCATAGTTTATGCCTTGAGATGGGAAAAATTATGTCGAATTTTTGGGGGATGGCAAATTATTGTACGTGCTTTTCGCAGTAGTTCTTCCCGGGCAACGGCTTCGCCGTGCATCGGCTTCCGTTTCCCGTCATTGATCGACACTGGGCAGGAGACTTCTTCGGCACTACCGCCGCCGAGTGCTGCTTGCAGTACCTCTCGTTGGGTCTGGCGCGACGCTTGCATCGCGTCCCAGACTGCGTGACAGCCCAGCATTGGCACTCGGACTTTTCTTTAGGTTTCACTTCGGGTGCGGCCTCTGCCACAAAAGAACACCAAAGAACACCAGCAAGTAACATCATGAGGTATTTCATGCCTGCCTCCTGAACAACTCTGCGTTAGCCACAACTACGCCAACAATTATCGCAAGACCGCCGACAACGCTCGCCGCCGACAGCTTCTCACCTAGAAACAACACGGCAAACAGTACGCCGACTATCGGTGTCAGATAAAGTCCAATGGTCGTGCGAACCACGCCAAGCGACTTGCAGGCGTAGTTCCAGAACACGAAACAGGCTGCAGACGCCAACACGCCAAGGAATCCCAGGTTCAACCAGTTGGAGAT
>JAEEGL011078607.1_pt1 | contig 11595 bp, 10 predicted proteins | sample 9134231 | NCBI WGS metagenome assembly JAEEGL01 (sample SAMN16246548, study PRJNA631951) | gut metagenome | biome: gut microbiome; feature: rumen; material: fiber-attached | host: Bos | place: Iran: Karaj | collected 2018-10 | reverse complement strand
CTTCTTATGCTTTTTACGTGCGTTGAGCGCACCCTTAACTCTTGCCATTGATAAAATCCTCCTGTTTTAGCAGAAAATTCGAAGTTTTAAAGTTATATTTCCCTGCGATCAGACATAAGGCAGGATTTTCTTCATGACCTTCTCGTTGGTCTTGTCCATCATGCTGGGCTTACGAAGATTTCTCTTTCTCTTCGTGGTCTTTTTGGTCAGGATGTGGCTCTTGTTAGCGTGGAATCTCTTGAGCTTTCCGGTTCCGGTCGTCTTGAAGCGCTTTGCTGCGGCGCTCTTTGTTTTCATCTTCGGCATGGTAAATACCCTCCTTAAATTATTGTTACGCGAAAGTGTCTTGATGTCTTACTTGCTGCTCTTGGGCTGTAAGAACATGACCATACTGCGGCCTTCCATCTTCGGTGCCTTGTCGATGGTACCGACTGAGGAGATCGCATCTGCAAACTTAATCAGAACGTCTCTGCCGAGTTCATTGTGCGTGATCTCGCGGCCGCGGAATCTTACGGAAACCTTGACCTTGTTCCCATCCTGCAGGAACTTCTGGGCGTTCTTGAGCTTGGTGTCGAAGTCGTGATCGCCAATGTTCGGAGAAAGCCGGACTTCCTTGACTTCCGTGACCTTCTGCTTTTTCTTGGCTTCCTTTTCCTTCTTCATCTGATCAAAACGATACTTGCTGTAATCCATGATCTTGCAGACCGGCGGCTTGGAATTGGGCGCGATCATGACAAGGTCGAGATTCTTCTCATAAGCTGTGTTCAGCGCGTCTTTGGTAGCGACGATCCCCAGCTGCGTACCATCCTGGTCGATCAGTCTGACTTCTTTATCACGAATTTCTTCGTTGATCAATTGTTCGCTAATGGTTTTTGCACCTCCGTATAAATTTTTCGCACAAAAAAACGAATCCTTTCGGATCCGCCCATAACGCACCGACTTACGCGGGATGCGCAGCCAAACGCGCTGCATACCGACGCTGCCGGAAAGTTTGCATTTTGGTGAACCAGGCCATGTACACGAAACCCGGCAGATCTGCCGATTCGCGATGACAAGGTGAGAACGGATCGTCTACTTGTTTTTGAATGCAAAGGGTATTATACACACTCCGGACCGGCTTGTCAACAGCTGAAATCAGGATAAATGCTTTTATTTCGGGCTTTTTACAAGGCACTGCCCATGCAAGCAGTCAAAAGCCCGCTTGCATGGGTCAGAAGCCTCCCGGAAAATCAAACTCACCGCGCAACTGTCCAGTCCGTCAGGTGGGGGCCTTCGCAGGCATCGTAGATCTTGTTAAACTCGTCTTCGGGCATCTGAACAAAATACCACCAGCCTACGGATTCGTATCCGACATAGCCGCCCTCGATGAGCCGCAGTCTTACGATCGTTCCATCCTCCATCCTCAGGATCAGATGTACCTGATTCGGATTATCGTAGATCGAGCTGTTCGGATGGTCCTCGTAAAAAGATCTCTCCGGCATCCAGGCGTTGAAAAACTCTCCCTGATCCAGCGCCTCCAAAAACGCAGCCCAGTCTGCCTCGTCAAACGAGGCTTCCTGTTCATTTCCCCGATTGTAGTTCCAATCGTCATGGTCCTGCCACTCGATCGACGCGATGTGCCCCGAAAGATGTAGACGCTCTTCAAACAGGTCTTCTCCCTTCGCGATGGTGATCCCGTTCAGCCTGTCGAGAAACTGGATCCACACGATCGGCTTTCCGTCTGCTCCTTCAAGCTCCTGGCGAACGCAGATCCGAAAGCTCGTATCATAGCCGTTGACGGCATAGACATCGCCGGGGATCGAGGAGGCGAACTCGGTCGCGTATTCATCCTGCGTGGACCATTCATCGATGTTCCCTTTTGCATACCCTAAGTATTCCCCAACAAGAGACTCGACCCACTCTGTTTCTTCTCCCGTATAATAATTGTTTTGCGTGTAGATGCCGCCTTGGTAGACCACAAAGGCGATCATGTCCATTTCTGCCATTCCGCTGGATTCCGGTATCTCAAGAGGCGGAATATAGATGCCTTCGGCCTGACCTTTGCCCTCCGACTGCTCTGTGCCCTCAGACTGACCCGCGCTTTCCGTCTGCTCCGTGCTGATCTCCGCGGTCCGATCCGTGCTTCCTTCCATCGCGTTCCCGGACGTTTCCGCCTCGCCGTATTCAGCTGAACCATGCTCCCCGTGGCGCTGGCTTTGCAAGCGCTCTCTCAGGAACCACACGGAAACAAGGCCCAGCGCTGCCAAAAAGAGACACGCGGCCACCGCAGCCCAAGGCTTGGGATTCTTTTTTCTGTCCTCGTTTTCGGACGCCTGACGAACATACCGCTCATCGATATCTCCGATCGCGTCCAGCAATTCATCCTTTTTCATATTATGTAACCTTCTTTCTCCAGATGGGTCCGCAGCCCCTCTCTCATCCGAAACAGCATGGTTTTGACCTTGCTTTGCGAAAACCCGTATTGCTGGGCAATGTCCGCAATCGAATCAAAAAACCAGTACCTTCTGACAAAGACAATCTGCTGAGGCACGGAGAGACCGCTTAAGAACGCATCGATCGAGCGTTTCAGCGCTTTCGCATCCACCGCTTCCTCCGCGTTGCTTCTCCCCGGAATACATTCTTCCATCTCGGCTGTCAGTTCACAGAACAAAGCCTGCCTTCTGAGGCTGGTGTTCTTTCGGCACCGATCGATCGCCAGATGTCTGGTGATCTTTCCAAGGAAAGAAAAGAGATACGTGCGCGGCTCATGGGGCGGGATCCGGTTCCATGCTTCCAGATACGTATCATTCTCGCATTCCTCCGCGGATTCCGCACTGTCTAAAATGTTGCATGCGATCCTGCTTAGCCTTTGACCATACTTCCGCTGCGTCTCGATGATCGCCGATTCATCTCTGGCCAGATACAGATCTACGATTCCGGAATCATCCAACTCCGCTCCCTCCTTTCGCCTCAAGTATGTCTTCACCCTGTATAGCGGATTTTACCTGTGCCAGGTTACGCTATATGGAGAAAAAAACCGTCACACATTCACGGTGCGGGGGCACTTATGCGAATGCATCACGGTTCTTTTCGCTTATTCAAAAAACTCTGTCATGACTCTCCCGTCCGTATCCGGCAGCTCGCACCCGAGCACCCGAGCGATCGTCGGACCTTCGTCGACAAGGCACATGGAGTCGGTCACTTTGCCTTCCGCCAGCTTTTCTCGGCCCATACGCTCCCCGGTCTGCCGCATCGCAAAGATCGTGGTGTAGCCGGGCTTCTCGGGAGAGTAGCCGTGCGTCGCGCGCTCGATGTTCGGCTGCTTCAGCTTTTGCTCCTTCGCGTCGAGCCCTTTCCACGGGCATGCACTGTCAAACACGACCGGCGGCATGATCGCGCTCTGGAAGAGATACCCCTCCGCTGCCTCCAGCATGAAAAGGCACGTCGGATCCGCGCCCATAACGGCCGCTTCCTCGGCTGTATAGATCTGCTCGAGGCAGTCTCCGTTTTCCGCGCTCACACTCTCCAAGAGCGCCCGAATCTCCGCCTCATATTCCTTCTCACCGTACACATAGCAGCTGCCGCCCGCCGTCTGCGCGATCGCCTTGTAGCGCAGCACACGTCGGTTTCCGATCGGTGTCAGATACCCGTTCTCCGCCAGCAGCTGATTGATGCGGATCCCCTTGCTCTCGTCAAGGCTCGAATGGTCGCCGAGAATCACCCAATTCACCGGCTCAACCTTCATCAGCGAAAGCCAGTCATGAAGCCGCAGGTCTAACCGCTCCAGCGCCTCCTTTGCCTGCTGCGAGTCATGCCCGTACACGTGCCGCATATGGTCAAGGTCGCAGTAGTGGATCAAGGTCAGATCCGGCTCATACTCCTTCATCGTGCGGATCGCGGACTTGTGGACGAACGTGTCAAGCCACGGCTGGTCCATCCCGTGAAGCAGGTACTTCCCGTAGTGCGATACCATCTCCAGCGACAGCTTTGGCGTGCCGTAGCGAAGGCTCAGCGAGATCTGGTTTCGCCAGATTCGGTTCGCGAAGATCTCCGGGATGTTGTAATCCAGATCCGCACCCGACGTCACCGGCCAGAGGAACGACGCCACGCTCATGCCCTGCTCTTTGGCCGCGTGGTAGAAGGTCTTCCCGTGAATGTCGCGGTCGAACCAGTACCAGTCCGGATGGTTCAGGAACAGCGGCTGCAGGCGCGTGTTGTTGACCACGCCGTGATGAGCGGGATAAAGCCCAGTCGAGATCGAAGTGTGCGCCGCGTAGGTCATCGACGGATAGACCGTCTTAACCGTGCTGCAGTAAGCCGCATGCTTCATGAACGCCTTGAACGCAGGCTTTTTAAGCATGATCTCCCAGTCCGGCGTCCCAAGCCCGTCAAAGGAAATGACGATCGTCTTGACTTTATGGTTCATATCCTGTTCCTCAAAGATGCTGCGCGGAAGATCAGTCCTCCACGACTCCTTCTTTTTCGATCTTTTCGTTCGTGTCGTTGAGCACTTCCTGCCTAAGGTCCAGCAGCCACTCTGAAAACTCGACACTCTCCCAACCATAGACCCGCTGCAGATCGTACTCATGCGGCTCCCAGGTATACATGGGCGATTCGTTGTGCTGGATCAGCGCCTCGAGCTTGTCCATCGCCTTGTAGAGCTTCGCCTCGGGCGTCTCGAGCGCGTCCATCTCCTCGTAAAGCGCCTGCCACTCCTTGGAGACTTCCGGCGGCAGCGTTGCCACCCACTCCGCCAGGAGCTCATCCTCGCGCGCCGAGTCCGCGCTGGTCTTCTTGAAGACCGGAATGTCCCCGGTGAAGCACTCCCCGAGGTCGTGGATCAGGCACATCTTAATGACCTTGTTGATGTCGATCTCCGGGAACTCCTTCTCTAAAAGCATCGCCATCAGCGAGATCCGCCAGCTATGCTCCGCGACGCTTTCCGGCCGGCCTTTCGAAGTCGTGCAGTGCCGCATCGTGTCCTTCAGTTTTTCTGCTACATGCAGAATATCGAGGTATTCTCTTGGATTCATGTTTAGCTCCTCTCCATCGTGTTTCGATCTTTCAGGTAAGAGCATTATATCATACTTGTGCTTTTGAGGGCTGAAAAACAATTTCGTTGCCTTGATGATCTCGCTTCATCATGATACAATATTATACTGTTCTGCACAAACTAATACGATAGAGGCAATATCATGGAGTTTTCCATCCCGATCAGTGTGGTTATGTCCACGCACAACACAGAGATCTCAATGCTGCAGACGGCTGTGGAAAGCATCTTATCTCAAACATTTAGAGAATTTGAGTTCATTATCATCGACGACGGCTCCACGGACGAGTCGGTCAACTATCTGAACAGTCTTCAGGACGAGCGGATCCGCCTGATCCGAAATCCTGAAAACCTGGGACTCACCAAGTCGCTGAACATCGGTCTGAAGGCCGCCAAGGGAAATATATTGCCCGGATGGACTCGGATGACATCGCCCTGCCGCAGCGCTTTGAAAAGGAGTACGCATACATGGAAGCCCATCCGGACGTGGTTCTCTGCGGCGCGAGAGTTTCGTTTTTCAGCGAAGATCCTTCGCACCCTTCCGGAACATCGCCGGTCATTACTTCGGATACAGAAGAGTACCGTGTTTTGCTGCTTTTCCGCAATCCGGGTCCCTTTCATCCGACGGTGTTCTTCCGGCATCAGACCCTGCTCGAGCATCATGTCCTCTATGATGAAAGCATGCGCTATGCTCAGGATTACGGTATGTGGGAAGCCATCAGCCGCCTTGGACAGATCTATGTCATGCAGGATGTTCTGCTCTGTTATCGGCAGCATGAAAAGCAGATCTCCTCAGCGTGCAGAGAACAACAATTCCAGTGTGACAGGATGGTCAAACGGCGGCTGCTGAATGCGCTGCTGGGCAGCGTCACCGAAGAAGAGCTGGACCTGCACTTCAAGTATTCCACGTCGTATTATCCCCTGACCACCATTTCTTCCGAGGCTGTGGAATGGTACGCTCGTCTGCTGAAGGCAAACAAAGAAAAGCACATCTATCCGCAGAGGAAACTGAAACGGGAAATCAAGAAGATCAAGGTAAAGCTGCTGCATCAGACATTTGACAGGAAGGATCTGCCAAAGGCCAAAAAACTCGGAATGATTCTTCGTCATATGCCGCTTTCCTATTACCCTAAAGCGTTTGTAAAGCTCTGTCTTCGGAAAGTGCTCGGCTGATCTCAAAAAGGCCGGGATTCATTGCAATTCACCTCCGGATCCGCTACAATCAAACAGAAGAAAAAGCTAGCAGGAGCTTATCATGAAACAGAAAGGTTCATCCGATAACACGTTCATCCCGCTGACCATGAACAACACGGTCGGCGATCTTTACAAAACGCCCGTCGGGCACGACACCTTGCTCAAGGTGCTGCTGCAGATTGGCATTTCCGAGAAAGCCGTTACGAACCCGGCCGTCTCCTCGATGAAGCTTTCCACGGTGGCAAAGCTCGCCGAGAAGACTGCCCACATCGACCCGCACTTCTTCGAAACGCTGCTCTTCCTTATCAACATGGAGCACGACACGCCGACAACTGAGCACGGCCCGGTCAAGCCGGCCTGGTGGAAGGAAGCTGTTTTCTACCAAATCTACCCGCGCTCGTTCTGCGATAAGAACGGGGACGGGATGGGCGATCTCGAGGGCATCATCAGCAAGCTCGATTACCTGAAGGATCTCGGCGTTGACGCGCTCTGGCTCTCGCCGATCTACGACTCGCCGAACGATGACAACGGCTACGACATCCGCGACTACCGCAAGATCCAGGAACAGTTCGGCACGATGGAGGACTTCGACCGTCTGCTCGAAGGAGTGCACGCACGCGGCATGAAGCTCATCATGGATCTTGTCGTGAACCATACTTCCGATGAGCACGAATGGTTTCAAAAGGCCCTCTCCGACCCGGATTCGCCCTGCCGCGACTACTATTTCCTGGTTCCCGAAGGACAGCGAACCGACGGCTCCCCCTGTGATCCTGAGCTGCCCCCGAACAACTGGACCTCTTTCTTCTCCGGCTCGGCCTGGAACCACTACAAGGAGCAAGGTCTCTGGGGGCTCCACCTTTTTTCCAAAAAACAGATGGATCTGAACTGGGACAATCCGGCACTCCGCAAGGAAGTCATCGACATGATCCGCTGGTGGCTTGAGAAAGGCGTCGACGGCTTCCGCATGGACGTCATCAATTACATATCGAAAACGCCCGGTCTGCCCGAGGGCAATGAGGCCGTCGGCTCGCTGATGAACTTCACCGGCGTAGAGCACTACTATTACGGACCGCATCTTCATGAATACCTGCACCAGATCTACACCGAGGCCTTCGAGCCCTACGGTGCGTTTTCCGTGGGCGAAACGCCCGGCGCCGGCATGGAGATGAGCAAGCTTTTGACCTCCGAAAAGCGCGGCGAGATGAACATGGTCTTCTCCTTCGACCAGCTCGAGACACCCGGCCACATCCGCTACCATGATTACAAGTATGATCTGAACTATTACCGCGACTACATCACGGACTGGATGCTGAACTACGGTTCGGATTGCTGGATGTCGCTTTTCTACAACAACCATGACAACCCGCGCATGGTCAGCAAGGTTTCGACGAACCCTGCCCACCGCCAGGCGATCGAGAAGCTCCTCGCGATGATGCAGTTCACCCTGCGTGGCACGCCGTTCGTTTTCCAGGGCGACGAGATGGGCCTCACGAACTACGATTTCACCTCGATCGATCAGGTGCAGGATGTCGAAGCGGTCAACTACTATGACGAGCTACTCTTCTCGCACACCGAAGCCGAAGCGCTCGGCATCATCCGCGCCGGCACCCGTGACCATGCTCGCGTCATGCTCCCCTGGGACGACCAGCCCCAGGCCGTCGCCGGTTCCACCTCGGCCAAGCCCCTGACCCACCAGGAGATCGACCCGGAAATCACCGCCTTCTACCGCCGCCTGATCCGCTTCCGCAAGCGCCACCACGCTCTGATCTACGGCGATTTCCAGCCGCTCTGCCTCAAAAAGGACCACTTCACCTACCGCCGCACCCTCGGCGACGAGACCTACATCATCGAGTGCAACCTCTCCGATAAACCGGTCAAATCCTACCTCGACAAACAAGCCCTCCGGCTCATCATCTGCACCCACCGCGGGAAACACAGCGGGAAAACCTTGCTGCCGTATGAGGCGAGGTTGTTCCGACTTCAATAAAAGCACATACCCCCTTCCGTGCGTAGCATGGTTGCTCACTAGGGCTTCGGCGCAATATAAACCCCAGCCCCTCTTTCTCACTAGGCTTCGGCGCGAGAATATAAAAGCACATCCCTCTTCTTCACTAGGGCTTCGGCGCGAGAGTTATTCTCCATTCTTCAAATGGATATCGGCGCGCCTGCAGAATCGTTCAGAAGGGGTATGTGCTTTTTTCGGAAGTCTGCGAGAGAGGTCTATGCTTTGGACAAGCCTTTGGAAACATTTAGACTTGAGAAAAGAATTACTACAGCCACACACCCTTTCGACGAAGCATGAGGAGCGAGGAGAAAGGACGTGTGGCTGTAGTTGTCTTTCTATTATGTTTGCAGTGTGCAGCGAGGACGGCAGGCTCCCTATATCAGTTCAATTTTCTTGATAATTCGGAACTTTCCTTCCTCCAGCAACAGTGAATAGTCGATTTCGCGGATATACCCGGTAAAAGGCCTGAAGCATGCCTGCAAGTGCTCGCCGATTTCGGGCAGTCTTTCTTTGTCCACATGCCCGTCGTGAACGAGCGTCAGATGTGGCAGGTAGATTTCCGGACCTTCGTTGTAAAACTTGGTGAGGTACTCCGGATGAACGGATGTCGCTCTCGCAAAGGCATCCATCAAACCTCCCTCTTTGGCCGGAAGGATCGAGACCGAGGCTAGATTTTCGTAATAGCCAAGTTCGCGGAATTCTACTTCAAAAGCTGGCATACCTGTGAAGGCTGAGCTGCTTTCTTTGACAAAAGCTTCCGCATCCGGGACATCGAGCGTTGCTAACGTGATGTGAGGGTTTAGTGAATATCCAACACTTTCAGCGGAGAATTCCTCACTCAACTCGGAACAGTAATCGGTTGTCTTTTGATCCAGCAAAGCAATGATAAACAGTCGGTCCATATGATCCCCCCAACAATTAGAACAAGTACTTTTCAAATATTATAGTTTGGCCTCCGTGCAAAGACAAGGCAATTAAAAACCAGTCCACACATCCTCCAGGCGAAGCACTTGCAGAAACATGCTGCGTCTGGAGACATCCGCAAAAAAAACAAAAACCCCGGCATATTGCCGAGGTTTTCACTAAACAGACTTATTACGGATTCGCTGCGTCGCCGATTCTTTCAAAAGTGATGGACGCGATTTTCAGGTTCTCGAACTGTGCATAAAAATCGAAGTCATCAGTATTCTGCATCGGCTCGCCTTCGTACTCGAAAAGCACCTTGTACTCGCACACGCCATCACTCATCCCGGCTTCCACTTCCTCCAGGTTGTAATAGGTATACGTCCATCCCGCTTCAAACATATCCGCGCCGGTCTTGCCAACCCACTGGTCAAGCTCTTCCTGCGTGGGGATCATCTCATTAAGGTTCTCCACCGAGGTAGGCTCCATCGAACCAAGCAGTTCAAAAATCTTCTGATCCCGCTCCGGATCGTCAAAATCCAGTTCCCAGAGTTTGGCGGAAACGTCCTCCGGCAGATCAAGTTTTACACGGTAGCTAACCTCATTCAGCGTGAAAACAAAGACATACACGGTCTCCGAATACGCTTCCTGCTCATTATACTTCTCCGGATTATGCTCGCTATCTACCCCTTTGCCAACAAGTGCAAAGATATCTCCCATCGTCTTCAGCTGCGTCACATCAACCGCTTCAGCCGACTCGCCGGAATTCCCTGCTCCGGAACCGTTCGCGCCCTCGTTGTTTGCGGACTTGCCGCACGCGGTCAGCATCGACATCGCAAGCGCTGCCACACAGAGCATAATCAAAATCTTTTTCATTAAGCACTCCTCCTCATGTCGGTTGTCCCATGACAAACCATTCTAACCAAATAAGCATATCACAAAATCACGGAAAATGCCACTGTCCTTGTTACTCATGCTTCATCGAGAGGGTGTATGGGGGAGCTATTGTCTTCTGGGGCGGAAGCTTCATGCAAGGTATTTGATGTGGTTTGGGCGGAGTGGACTAAGACGATGGAGTTTTGCTGGCTGAGTCTATTCTTTTTTCTTTGTTGCTTTCTACAAATGCAGGTGTCGGAGGGGGAATAGACTTTATCCGTGTTTTTCCGCTGTTTAGTCATAGTGCGCCACAGAATACTCTGTCATGAAAACCCGGAGTGGGAAATACCATGCAGTAAAGCGCGGGGAGCGATGACTAAGAGAAGCTGTATTTCATTGTTAGTCGAATTTCCTCAAATCCACTGAATGAGTTCCTCGTGAATTCCGAGTTCACATAGACTAAAACACCCATAATTTTTTTTTAGGTTACTTCTGTGATTTTAGGTGGATTGATTTGCCGGCTGTCATCTTTTTTGGGCGTTTTTCTGGGGGAGATGACTTGATTACCCGAGGCAGTCATCTCATTCGGGTATTCTTCTGTGTGAGATGATTGAGCAACCCAAACCAGTCATCTGATACAGGTGGGGTATTTTCTTCCTTTGAAACTGAAGTCAATGTGCCAATCGCTCACTCTTGTGGTATACTATTATCAGCAAACGTGCAGCTTGAAGGAGGTGTTCATATGTCGTTCTGAATTATACATATCTTGTATAAGGAGGAAGGACTATGTCCACAAAAAACAACTCAAATCCCTCATCCAATCAGCACAAGGTCAACCGTCAGTTCAAGGATCATGTTTTCATTGATCTGTTTGGCTCACCGGACCGCAAAGAATTTGCACTTTCACTCTATAATGCGGTCAACGGAACCTCGTACACCAACCCAGAAGAACTGGAGCTGTACACGATTGAAGAAGCGCTCTACATGTCGATGCGGAACGATGTCTCGTTTATCTTCGACAGTGTGTTAAACCTATACGAGCATCAAAGCACGGTCAACCTGAACATGCCGCTGAGGGGATTATTCTACTTTGCGAAACAGTACGAAAAGTATCTGTATCAGCATGATGAGAGCTACCTGAGCCGCAGAAGGTTGATGATCCCGACACCGCAGTACACGGTGTTCTATAACGGTGAGGAGAAATGGGCACAGGATGTCACACTGAAGCTTTCCGATTCGTTTACGAACAAAAGACTGAAGGGAAGCGTTGAAGTCTGGTGTGATGTCATCAACATCAACTACAAAGAAGGCAATGAGGTTCTCGAAAAATGCCCATTCCTGTACGAATATGCCCTCTTCGTGCAGCGCGTCCGGGACAATATCGATAGAGGGATGACCCGAGAAGAAGCGGTCGATCTGGCACTTGATGAATGTACAAAAGAGAAACATCTGGGACACTATTTTACAGAAAGGCGAGCGGAGGTGAAAGATATGATCCTGGAAGAATATGATGAAGCTAAAATCCGTCGTATTATTGCGAGGGATGCAAGGGAAGAAGGTCTTGCGGAGGGTGAAGCCAAAGGTCTTG
>JAEEGL010763128.1_pt1 | contig 11595 bp, 10 predicted proteins | sample 9134231 | NCBI WGS metagenome assembly JAEEGL01 (sample SAMN16246548, study PRJNA631951) | gut metagenome | biome: gut microbiome; feature: rumen; material: fiber-attached | host: Bos | place: Iran: Karaj | collected 2018-10 | reverse complement strand
AGACCTTGGGGAGTTTCTTCCGCCCGTCGGAGGCGCCGTGGCAGAGGAAGAGCAGCAGGCAGTGGGCGGGCACCCGCTGGACGTACTCGCAGAGGCGCTCGTCCGCCTCCGCCCGGCCGGTGAGGCCCGTCTGCTCCTGCACGGCGACCACCCGCATGTCCCCCATGAAGGGCAGGGTCTCGCAGGCGGCAATGAGGCTGTCCGTGTCCGGGGCGGTGAGGCGGACGCCGTTGAGGGCCTCCAGGCCGGGAGGCAGCAGGGTCCTGCGGATCTCCTGCACCGCCTCGGTGCGCAGCCGGTCCTCCTCCCCCTCCAGCAGCCAGGCCCCGTTCACCTTCCCCTGGCGGAAGAGGTTCATGAACTGCACCCGGTCCATGCCCCGGGCTTTTTCCTTGGTGGCCATGCTCTCCCCTCCTCCGCGAAACCATCCGTCAGTTCTGTGTCAGAAAGCCCTCGATCCCATAGCCTCCGGGGTGGAAGACCACATTCAGCGCCCCCTGCTCCAGGGTGCTCCACAGGGGGATGTCCCCGGCCTTTTCCCGGGAGAGGGCCAGGCGGGTCTCATCCCCGCCGGAGAGCAGCAGCACCCGGGGCCCCACCGCCTCCAGGTATTCCGCCGCGTCGGACTCCCGGGACCCGTGGTGGGCCAGCTTCAGGATGTCCGCCGGCACCGCGCTGTAGTGCTCGTAGCGCGCCGTGAGGTCCCCGGTGGTGAGGAAGCGGGTGCCCTGGAGCTCAAAGAGCAGGGCCATGCTGCTGTGGTTGGCGTCGGTGTCCGGGCGGATCTTTCCCGCCTCCGGCCACAGCACCGTCACCCGCCCCGAGGGCAGGGGCAGTACCGAGCCCCGGGAAACCCGCACCACCTCCGCCCCGGAGGCCAGCAGGCGCTCCAGCAGCGGCGGCACGTCCTCGTGGAGGGCCGGCAGCTCCGCCCCCTCCGCCAGCACCACCCGGCGGATGGGGATCCGGTCGTCCAGCAGGGCCTCCACCCCCAGCACGTGGTCCCGGTGCAGGTGGGTCAGCACCAGGGTGTCCACGCTAAGGCGCCGCTGGTGGAGGTAGGTGGACAGGGTGCTGTCCTCCCCGGCGTCGATCACCCAGACAGTCTCCCCGTCCCGCAGCACGGCGGCGTCGGCGCTGCCCACGCTGAGCTGCACCCACTCCGTCCCCCGGTGGGGCCAGGGGATCAGGGACAGCACCAGGATCAGCAGTCCGGCCCCCGCCAGGGCCAGCCGCTGCCTCCCCGTGAGGTGCCACAGCCAGGCCAGCCCCGCCAGGAGCAGCACCCAGCCCAGGGCGGTGAGAAGGTTCGCCTGGGGCACCCAGAGGACGATCCCCTCCAGGGAGGCCAGGGCCCGCACCCCGGCGGAGAGGGCCCCCGTCACCCGGGCCGCCGTGTCCCCCAGAAACGCTCCCAGCACCGGGACGCCCATGCAGGCGAAGACCAGCCAGTACAGCCCCAGCACCAGGGAGGAGACCCCCAGCACCAGCCCGTTGAGGAGCAGGGAGAGCAGGGGCAGCTCCTGGTACCAGTACAGCAGGGGCAGCAGGATCCCCGCCTGCGCCCCCAGGGTGGCGGCAAAGACCCGGCCGATGCGGGCCAGCCAGCGGGGCGGCTCATGGCGCAGCCCGGGGACGCGCGCCCGCAGCAGCAGGGGCGTCACCAGGGTCAGGCCCAGCAGGGCGCCGTAGGTCAGGTGAAAGCCCGCCGCGGTGACCTGGGCCGGGCGGATCAGCAGGGTGAGGATGGCCGCGCCCCCCAGCAGATGGAGGGGCTCCGTGGGGCGTCCCCGGAGGTAGGCCCACTCCCGCAGGAGCAGCAGCACCGCGGCCCGGATCACCGCCGCCCCGCCCCCGGTGAGGAGGCAGTAGAAGCCCAGCAGCACCCCGTGGAGGGGGAAACGCGCCCGCCGGGGCACCTGCAGGGCCGTCAGCAGCCCGTTCAGCAGCAGGTAGAGGATCCCCACGTGGAAGCCGCTGACGGAGAGCACGTGGCCGATGCCCAGGCGGTTGAAGGCAGCCCGGTCCTCCCCGGGCATCAGGGTCCGCAGTCCCAGGAGCATGGTGGCGGCGTAGCCCCCCGCCTCCTCCCCCATGACCCGCTGCAGGGAGGCCGCCAGGGAGGACCGCAGGGCGGCCGTCCATCCCGCCAGGCTGTGGACGCCGGGGGTGACCCGGAGGTTCTCCCGCCCGTACACGCCCACGCGGATGCCCCGCTGCAGCAGGTACTCCCGGAAGTCGAAGCCCCCGGGGTTGTCCGCGCCGCCGGGGTGGTACAGGGAAAGATCCCCCTCCACCAGGGCGCCGGGAGCCAGGCTCTCCGGCACCTCGTCCCCATAGAAGGTCCAGTAGGCGCCGCCGGCCAGGGGCTGTCCGTCCAGGGTGACCTGCTGCAGCACCGTCTTGTGCTGGCTGCCGGTCCCCTCCCGGACCTCCTCCGCCACCACGCCCCGGACGTGCCGGACCCCGGCCGCGGGCAGGCGGCCGTGCCAGACGTGCCAGCCGTATACGGCCCCCAGGCACAGCACCAGGGCCAGGATGCCGGCCGCCCAGCGTTTCCGCCGCAGCGCCAGCCCCAGAAGGACGGCCAGCCCGGCGGCCGCCGCCCCCGCCGCCGCCCACTCCCAGCGGGACGAATGCTTCCCCAGCAGCAGCCCTGCCGCCAGGGCCAGGGCCATCAGGGGCAGGAGCCAGCGGGAAAGGGCAGGAAAAGCCTCCCGGCGCCTGTTCACAGGGTCAGGCGGAGCCCCTTCTCCGCCAGGATGGCCCCGGGTTCCACCGCCCGGGCCTCCCGCAGCAGCTCCTCCGGATCCAGATCGGGATTCAGGTGGGTGATCACCAGCCGCTTTGCCCCGGCCTCCCGGGCCAGCTCCGCCGTGAGCCGGGCGGAGAGGTGCGGCTTCCCCTCCCCCCAGAGGCGCTCGGGGAAAAGCCCGTCCGCCAGCAGCAGGTCGGCGTCCCGGGCAAACTCCGCCAGGGGCGGGGTGGTGTTGCTGTCCCCGGTGTAGCACAGGGTCTTCCCCTCCGCCGTGAGCCGCAGCAGCAGGGCGGGCGCCGGGTGCCTGGCCGCCCAGGTCCGCAGCGTTATTTCATCCTTTCCCCCTTCTCCCCCCAGGGCCACCGTCTGCCCCGGGCTCAGGATATGCAGGCGGATGCAGGGCTCCCGCCGCAGCTGGGAGAACACCGGCGAGCTCTCGTCCTCCGGCCCCCACACGTCCAGGGCCGCCCCCCTGGCCTGGAGGCGGTAGAGCAGGGGCAGGGCGTCGGTGCAGTGGTCGTGGTGCCAGTGGGAAAACACCAGGGCCGTGAGGGCCTCCGGCGCTATGTACCGGGTCAGCTCCGCCAGGCAGCCGCTGCCCAGGTCCAGGGCCAGGCTGCCCCCCGCCGTCTCCAGCAGGTAGCCCGAGGTGGCGCCTCCGGGTCCCGGATAAGGTCCCTGGCAGCCCAATACCGTCAGTCTCATTCTTCTCCCTGCTCCCCCTGTCCGTCCGGATCCAAGGCTTCCAGAAGGGTCTCCGCGTTCCGGCGCATGACCTCCTCATAGTACGTCAGAGGCGCGCCGTCCCCGGGGCCGGTGACACAGGGATCCAGCTGCCGGACGGCGGCCCCGGTCTCCTCCGCCACGGTGCGGGCGGCGATGTCCGCGTACTGCGGCTCGGTGAACAGGGGCGGGCAGCCCAGCTCCCGCACGGTGGCGATGAGTTCCGCCAGCTCCCGGGGCGACAGGGCGTCCCCCGGCTCCTTGGCGATCACCGCCGCCACCTCCAGGCCGTAGGCCTCCGCGAAATAGGGGAAGGCCTCGTGGAAGGTGATGACGGCGCCGCCCCGCACCGGGGCCAGGGTCTCCGTGAGCTCCCCGTCCAGGGCGGTGAGCCGGGCGCAGTACGCGTCCCGGTTGGCGGCGATGGCCTCCGCGTGCCGGGGCATGGCGGTCATGAGCCCCTCCGCCAGGTTTTCCACCATGATCACGGCGTTCCCGGCGTCCAGCCAGATGTGGGGGTTGTGCTCCGTCTCCCCGGTGAGGGAGGGCAGCAGGCTCACCCCCGCGGAGGCGTCCACCACGGGCAGCTCCGGCAGGGCCTCGAAGACATGGGTCAGGTAGCCCCCCATCTCCGCCCCGTTGATGAGGAAGACGTCCGCCCCGGCCAGGGCCCGCATGTCCCCGGCGGAGAGCTGATAGTCGTGGAGGCAGCCCGTCTCCGGGGCCGCCAGGTTGTGCACCTCCACCCCGTCGATGCCCTCGCACAGGTTCAGGGCAAAGATCCAGATGGGGTAGAAGGAGGTCACCACCGTCTCCGCCCCGGCGGCGGCCGGCGCGAGGAAGGTCAGCAGGAGCAGAAGGGAAAGGATGGTTTTCGTGATGCGGCGCATGGGATTCTCCTTTGGCTTGTCAGGTCCGGTCATTCGGGAAAGGCCTCCTCCCGGAGGCGGTTCTCATAGGCCCATTGCATGAACTGCTGCTCTCCGGCGGGGCGGTACGCGGCGAAGCGGTCCCGGCTCAGACACCGGAGGGCGCTGAGGGAGCCGGTGCCCTGCGCCCAGTCCCGGACCAGCTCATAGTTGGGCTGGCTCTCGGGCAGGCGGTCGAAGAGCAGGCCCAGCAGGGCGTCGGCGGCGCGGGAGAGGGCCTGGGTGCTGACCCGGGCCAGGGCGTCCCCCCGCCGGTACCACAGGGTGCCCCCGGTGGCCTCCAGCAGGGCCCCGCACAGGGCGTCCTGCAGCGTCTCCGTCAGGACCTCCAGGGGGACCTGCCGCGGCACCCAGCTGCGCATGGGCGCGGCCACAGCCTGGGCCACCCGGCTGTCCGCCGCCACCTCCGGACCGAAAAGCTCCGCCAGCACCCCGGCGATCTCCTCCAGGCGGACGATCACGGCTCTCCCCCCTTTTTCTTCGCTCCCCGCTTGCTGTGCGTATCATACCATGCGCCGGGGAGAAAAGCAAGAATCGTGCGGATTTCTCGCCGGCTTCCCCTTTCTCTCCTCCTCCGGACGCCGAAAAGGCGGGGGACACCCCCGGTGCCTCCCGCCCTCAGCGGATCCCGTGTTCACATTTTGATGTGCCGGTATACCTCGTCCATGTCCTGCCGGGCCCCGTCGAACACCGGCCAGGCGTTGACCCCGTCGTTCTGCCGCCGGGGGATGATGTGGATGTGCAGATGCGGCACGGACTGGCCGGCGCACTCGTCGCTGGCGTTGAGCAGGTTCACCCCGTCGTAGCCGCAGTGCTGCGTCAGGTGGTCAGCCACCCGCTTCACCGTGTGCATCACGGCGTCCAGGGTCTCCACGCCGCAGTCCAGGACGTTCTTCACGTGGACCTTGGGGATCACCAGCAGGTGCCCGTCCACGTCCCCCGCCACGTCCATGAAGGCCAGGGTCTTCTCGTCCTCGTATACCTTCCGGCTGGGGATCTCCCCCTTCACGATCCGGCAGAAAATGCAGTCATCCATGATCGCTCACTCCTCCGCGGCTTTCTTTGTGGTCCTGGGCTTTCTCGGGGCTTTCGACTCTTTCGTCCCTTTCGCCTCTTTCGGCGCCTTGGGCTCCTTGGCGGCCTTCGGGGCCTTTTCGGCCTTGGCCTCCTTCTTCGCCTTGGGCTCCTTCTCCTCCTTCGGCTTCCTGGGGGCCCTGGCCTTCTTCGGCTTCTCAGGCTCCTCCGCCGGCGCCTCGGGCCGGGAGAGCACCAGGGCGGTGCGGGCGGGGAGGTAGAGCAGCACGCGGGTCTGCTCGCCGTCCTGCTGGCTCAGGACCTTGTCCCGGGCGTTGCGGCCGTATCCGCCGTAGTCCCAGTCGTCGGAGGAGAAGAGCACCTCGTAGGTCCCGGGGCGGTGCACCGGGATGGGATACCCCTCATAGCTCCGGTTCGGGGAGAAGTTGAACACGAAGAGCAGGCCGCCCCGCTCGAAGGCGATGACGTGGTCGTCCTCATGCACCCAGCACAGGGTGGGCCAGCCCTCGTCGAAGATGCGGTAATACTTCGCCGTGGCGATCATGTCGTGGTCGAAGTGGTTCAGGTACTGGTACTTCAGCTCCGGGTTGCGCATCAGGCTCCACTGCCGGCGGCAGTACTGGAAGCTGTTGCCGTTGCCGGGCCGGGGGAAGTCGATCCACTCCGGATGGCCGAACTCGTTGCCCATGAAGTTCAGATAGCCGTTGCCGCCGGCGGCCAGGGTCAGCAGCCGGATCATCTTGTGCAGGGCGATGGCCCGGTCGATGACCTCCGAGTGGATGTCCTTCTGCATCTCGGTGTACATGGCCGCGTCGGCGAAGCGGAAGATCATGGTCTTGTCCCCCACCAGGGCCTGGTCGTGGCTCTCCACATAGGCGATGGTGGGCGCGTTGCGGAAGGTCAGCTCCGTCCACAGGTGGCCCAGGTTCCAGTCCTCGTCTCTCCGCTCCTTGGCGTACTTGATCCACAGGTCCGGGATGCCCATGCCCAGGCGGTAGTCGAAGCCGATGCCGCCGTCCGCCACGGGCTCGCACATGCCGGGCATGCCGGACATATCCTCCGCGATGGTGACCGCCCGGGGGTTCACCTCCCGGATCAGGTCGTTGGCCAGCTGCAGGTAGGTCACGGACTCCACGTCCGTGTTCATGGTGAAGTACATGCCCAGGTTGGAGAAGCTGGTGCCCAGGCCGTGGTCGTGGTAGAGCATGGAGGTGACGCCGTCGAAGCGGAAGCCGTCGAAGTGGAACTCCTCCATCCAGAACTTCAGGTTGCTCAGCAGGAAGTGCAGCACCTCCGGCTTGTCATAGTTGAAGCACTTGGTGCCCCAGGCGCTGTGGTCGCCCCGGCCGCCCTCATGGAAGAACTGGTAGCTGGTGCCGTCGAAGAGGTTGATGCCCTCCAGGGTGTTGCCCACCGCGTGGGAGTGCACCACGTCCAGCAGCACCCGCAGCCCCATGCCGTGGGCCTTGTTCACCAGGTACTTCAGGTCGTCCGGGTAGCCGTAGCGGCTGGAGCAAGCGAAGAAGTTGCTCACCTGGTAGCCGAAGGAGCCGTAGAAGGGGTGCTCCATGATGGCCATGAGCTGCACGGTGTTGTAGCCCATGCCCTGGATGTGGGGCAGCACATTGTCCGCGAACTCCCGGTAGGTGGCGATGCGGTGTTCCTCGCTGGCCATGCCCACGTGGGCCTCATAGATGAGGGGCGCCTCGTCCAGGCGGAAGTCCTCGTCCGTCCAGGGGAAGGTGTTGTGGTCCTCCACCACCTCGCAGCACCAGCTCTGGGTGTTCCAGTCCTGGATGGCGCGGCGGGTGTAGAGGGGGAGGTGCTGGGTGAGGCGGTCGCCGTTGCGCACGATGGTCATCACCCGGCTGCCGGGGCCGATGGTGTCCCCGGGGAGCTCCACCTCCCAGTTGCCGTTGTCCAGGCGGGTGAGGGGGGTGTCCAGCCAGTGCCAGCTGTTGAAGTCGCCGGTGAGGTACAGGGCGTCCGCCGCCGGGGCCCACTCCCGGTAGACCCAGCCGGTCTGAGTCCGGTGGAAGCCATAGTACTGGTGGGCGTTGGCGAAATCCTTCAGGCTGGGGGCCTTGTCCAGCAGCTGGGCGCGCTTGGCCTCGTAGCGGTTCATGCGGAGCTCCAGGTCAGCCACAAAAGGCTCCAGCTCCGGATGTGTCCTGAGCATGCGGATCACGGTGCATCATCATCCTTTCCATGGGGTTCATTCAGTTCTTCCGGTGGGACCATTGTAGCAGATGCGGGGCGATTTGTCCATCCCTCCGGAGGCCTGTTCCTCCCATAAATCACGGGCAGAAAACGCGGCGCCCCGGGGGAGCAGGGCGGGAAAGCGGCGGAAAAAACGAAGGAAGAACAGCCCGTGCGCCCCCATTCCCTTGACATCCCGGGGAAAAACTGGTATATGGGGTATACCCCGAAATCCCGCATGAATCGTAAGGAGGTTCCAACCATGAAGAGAATCCTTGCTCTGGTGCTGGCGCTGAGCCTGCTGCTCTCCCTGGCGCTGACCGTGCCCGCCTTCGCCGAGGGCGAAAAAGTCATCATGACCCATATTGCCGACAACCCGGAGCAGATGGACCCCACCCGCAACTCCTACGCCCGGTCCTCCCGGGTCCTGCAGAACCTGTTCAGCGGCCTGTACAAGCTGGACTCCGACGGCAAGACCTATGTGCCCGCCCAGGCGGAAAGCTACACCGTCTCCGAGGACGGCATGGTCTACACCTTCACCCTGCGGGAAGGCCTGAAGTGGTCCGACGGCTCCGACCTGACGGCCTATGACTTCGAGTTCGCCTGGCTCCACGCCCTGGCGCCGGAGTCCCGCTGCGCCTCCGACCTGTGGATCATCAAGAACGGCAAGGCCTACTTCAACGGCGAGTGCACCGCCGAGGAAGTGGGCGTGAAGGCCCTGGACGCCCGGACCTTCCAGGTGGAGCTGGAGACCCTGACCCCCTGGCTCATCAACCTCACCGCCACCACCTCCTTCTTCCCCATCAAGAAGGACCTGGTGCAGGCCAGCGAGGCCGCCGGCGAGATCTGGACCGCCGACGTGGCCAACTACGTCTCCAACGGCGCCTTCTATCTGGCGGAGTACCGCTCCCTGGAGCGCCTGGTGCTCAAGAAGAACCCCTACTACTACAATGCCGAGAACGTGAAGATCGACGAGGTGGACTTCGTCATCATCGCCGATGACAGCGCCGCCCTCATCGCCTACGAGAACGGCGAGCTGAACATCGACGCCAGCCTCAGCGCCGCCGGCGTGGAGAAGTACAAGGACACCCCCGAGTTCAACACCTCCGCCAAGGTGGGCATCCAGTACTGCGACTTCAACTGCCGCACCGAGGTGGTCAGCGGTTACGAGCGCTACATGGTGGACGCCAACGGCAACCTGCCCTTCACCGACAAGCGCGTGCGCCAGGCCTTCGCCTATGCCATCAACCGCCAGGATCTGCTGGACACCCTGGGCATCATCGAGCCTGCCGTGTACGGCTTCGTGCCCTACGGCCAGCCCTCCCTCACCGATCCCACCCGGTCCTACCGCGAGGTGGCGGGCGACATGTTCTCCGAGGACGTGGAGCTGGCCCAGGCCCTGATGGCCGAGGCCGGCTATCCCAACGGCGAGGGCTTCCCCGTGGTCCTCATCGTCTGCAAGAACGACGAGCAGCAGAAGCTCATGGCGCAGGTCCTGGGCGAAATGTGGAAGGCCAACCTGGGCGTGGAGTATGAGATCCAGACCCTGGAGTCCTCCTCCTACTGGGGCGACCTGGACAAGGGCCACTTCACCACCGACCGCAACGGCTACACCGTGGACTTCACCGATCCCAGCGCCAACCTGAAGATCTGGATCACCGGCTCCAACGCCTCCGAGAACGGCTGGGACGACGCGGACTACGACGCCCTGTTCAACGCCTCCCTCACCATCCTGGATCCCGCCGAGCGTGAGGCTGCCCTCATCGCCGCCGAGCGCGACCTGTGCGACGAGATGCCCGGCTTCCCGGTGTACTCCTACGAGAACCAGTACCTGGTGAAGCCCTACGTCACCGGCGTCATCTGCAACGCCATCGGCCACATCTTCTACGAGTACGCCGACATCACCGACTGATCACCGTTCTCTCCGGCCCCCTTCGGGGGGCCTTCTCTTTTTCTGTTTTTGTACCGTCCGTACATGGCTGCGCCCGCCGCTCTCTGCTATGATACAGACAGGAACCGGCCGAAGCCGGAGTGAAGGCGGACGCCGCCGCAGCGTGCCCCCGCGGCGCCGGACAAGGAAGGAGGAACCGGCATGGAGAACGGCTCTGATCTGATGAGATACCTGAGCACCCCCCTGGATCCCCACCGGGATGAGAACAGCCTCATCTCGGAAGTCCTGGAAGCCATCGACAAAAAATGCAGGAGCCAGCATTACTTCGGCCACCGGTACGCCAGGGGCTATTTCTGGAGGCTGGCCTGCGAGGACCTCGTTGATATCGACGACAGCCCCGTGCCGGACGATACCAACTTTTTCCTTGACACGCACGACCGGCGGGGGGAAAACCCGCGGCTCGACTGGAAATACATCGAGGACAGGGTGATCTCCGGCATACGGGAGAAGGGGCTCACGCAGTTCCGGGTGGTGATCCGGCAGCAGCCCGAGATGAAGAAGACCTACTTCCGGACCGGCAAATCCAAATCAAGCCCCACCGGGCGCGTGGGCTGCACCATCTATGTGGAGATCTTCTGGTGAGTCCCGCCCCCTGGCGGTCCGTCCCTCCGGGCGGGCCGTGTTTTTGTTCCCGAACTGCCCATTTCCCCCATACGCCGGCCGGATCATCTTCCTCCGGGAATCGTTGACAAGCCCCCGGGGATGTGCTACAATTCCCGCACAGTCCATCGCAACGGATGAATAACTGGAGGTGCAACGAATGAAGTCCCGTATCACCGCGCTGTTCCTGGCTGTCATGATGCTCCTGGCAATGGTGAGCACCGCTTCGGCTGTGTCCATCCCCACGCAGGCTGACAACTCCGTGTTGGATGAGATCCCGGAGCTCCCCACCATGAAGTGCAAGAATGACGGCAAGACCCAGACCATCACCATGTCCGAGCCCATCAGCTGGGTGGCCGCGATCTTCTGCGACGGCAAGGACTGGACCTGGAACGAGATGACCTTTACCAACGACGAACACACCCAGGCCTCCGTGGACATGACGTCCCACGCCATGAGCCCCGGCTTCGGCTTCTGGTCCAACGAGTGGGGCGCCGGCAACTACAAGATGTCCTATGCCTACGACGTGGTGCTCGCCAACGGCACGGACGTGAAGTATGGCCGTTACGGCGCCCCGGCCCAGATGGAGTTCACCCGGACGGGCACGGAGTATTTCGGCAACGGCGCCTCCAAGAAGGCCACCATCCTGGTCCAGTTCGAGGAGGCGGCGCCCACCAGCAACGTGGGCAAGAACCCCTATGTGGCCAACATCAAGGAAGAGTATGCGGACGGCACCGTGATCAGCTGCTTCTTCGCCCCGAACGGCACCCCCCGCTATGCGGTGCTCACCGACGCTGACGGCAGGCAGCACGAGATTTATACCCGGCCCAGGCCTGAGTCCTCCACCCCCGCCGGCGGCGACGAGCCCTCCGAGGAGGACCTGGTCCTCTTCGAGGGCAGCCAGAAGCTGAACGGCCAGCCCGACTGGGAGGACGGCTGGATCGACCGCACCGACCACCTCGGCCTGGCCGGCAACGACAAGATGGACCAGTTCGTCTCCGGCACCTCCCTGAAGATCACCTGGGAATTCCCCTACGAGGACTGGAAGGATGCGGACTGGTCCAACGGCCCCATGATCGTCGTCCAGCCCACGGACAACTGGGTCTGGGCTCAGGCGCAGTCCGACGGCAGCACCAAGGCCGAGGGCGTGAGCGTCTTCTCCTTTGACACGCTGGCCGGCATCAACAGCCTCGGCGGCCCCACCTCCGACCGGGATTACAAGTACTTCGGCATCTATCCCCTGGGGACGGAGCTCACCATCACCAAGGTGGAGATCGTGAAGTAAGCTTTCCCCACTGGGGGAAGGGGACCCTGCCCCCTCCCCCGCCCCCGCGGATCCCATGCCAATGCAAAACCGCCCGTCTCCCTCACAGGGGAGCGCCGGGCGGTTCCTTTTTATT
>JAEEGL010567302.1_pt1 | contig 11595 bp, 20 predicted proteins | sample 9134231 | NCBI WGS metagenome assembly JAEEGL01 (sample SAMN16246548, study PRJNA631951) | gut metagenome | biome: gut microbiome; feature: rumen; material: fiber-attached | host: Bos | place: Iran: Karaj | collected 2018-10 | reverse complement strand
TTTTAAAAGGTCTCCTCTTCCTGTTTATGATCTTGCTGTCGCTGTTCCTCATCTTGATCATCTTGTTGCAACGCGGCAAGGGCGGCGGCCTCGTCGGCGCTTTTGGAGGAGCTGGAGGAAGTAGCGCGTTTGGCGCTAAAACGAGCGACGTCTTCTTGAAAATCACGATTTGGACGGCGATTATCTGGTTCGTAACGTGCATCGGCGGACGTTTTGTCCTCGATCTCAAGTCGGCGGACATGATCGACAGAGTTACCGGCGGCGTCGCTACGACCGCGCCCGCCGTTCCCGCGACTGACGCCGCTCCTGCGGACGCCGCTCCGGCAGACTCCGCGCCCGCCGAGGCTCCGGCTTCCGACGCGGCGAATTGAGCGTCAATCGGCGTTTGTCGTTTTTCTAGAGAATTTTGGTCGACGAAGCGCGCGATTTTTCGGCGCTTGGTCGACCGGAACGTTTAACGTTCTTGAAACGCCGTTTCGTAGCGGCGACGCCGGAATGCGATTCCGGCTCTGTTTTTTGGGCGGCGTTAGGTTCTTATTGGCAAGGCGTGTTTATGTTGATTAGCATGACGGGATTCGGGTCTGCGTCGACTCGCGAGAACGGATTCCTTATTTCGTCTGAGATTAAGACGGTGAACAACCGTTTTCTGAAAACGACTATCAAATTGCCCGAAGGTTTCGCTTCGCTTGAAACCAAAATCGACGCTCTTTTACATAGCCAAATAGCTCGCGGTTCCGTGAATTTTTCCCTGAAGCTGGATCGCGATTCCTCTGAGACCGACGTCAAAATAAACGTCGACGTGTTGAAGAGTTATATAACGGCGTTGAAAGAATTTGACGCGAACAATCCCGACTGTCGACTTGAGACGGGGACGACGGTAGATTTTCTCCGCCTTCCGGGCGTTATATGCGATCGATCCGCCGAACAGGAAGATTTGCCGGAGATTCTTTGGGGCGCGATTGAAAAGAACGTCGGCGCCGCGCTTGAAAAACTTCAACAGATGCGTAGCGCCGAAGGCGCGTCGACGGCGGCGTATTTGTCAGACAACATCGGGCTTCTTCGCGCGTCGATCGGCGAAATCAAAGCTCTTGCCCCTGCGGAGGTCGAGAGTTATCGCGAACGACTCACCGAACGCGTTTCCAAGATTCTCGCGGAGAACGGGGCGACGCTCGATCCTTCCGACATTATTCGGGAAATTGCGATTTTTACGGACAAGGCGGATATTTCAGAAGAGATTTCCCGTTTCTACTCGCATCTTGACCAGTTCGACGCGACGATGGCGTCCGAGGCGACTTGCGGCAAGAAACTCGATTTTTTGACGCAGGAAATGTTCCGCGAAACGAACACGATCGGTTCCAAAGCGAATTCTCCCGACGTTCTTCAGCGCGTCGTCGAGATGAAGTCGACGATCGAGCGTATTCGGGAAATGGTTCAAAACGTCGAATGATCGGCGTCTGACGAGGCGTTTGGGCGATCGGCATGGCAGAGTTAAACGAACGACTGACGTTGAAAAACGGACGGGTTTTGGTTTTTTCCGGGCCTTCCGGGGTCGGGAAGGGAACGTTGCTCAAGCGGCTCTTTGACGAGACGTCGTTTCCTTTGACGATGAGCGTTTCAGCGACGACGCGCGCGCCAAGGCCGGGAGAGATCGACGGCGTTCACTATCATTTTTTGACTCGCGAAGATTTTTTGTCCCGTCGCGAACGCGGAGATTTTTTGGAATCGTTCGAAGTATACGCGGGCGGCTCCCTATACGGGACGCTTCGCGAAACGGTCGAGCAAGCGGTTGCGCGCGGCGAGTGGATCGTTTTGGAAATAGACGTCAAAGGCGCGAAAAGCGTCGTTGAAAAAATTCCGGACGCGTTCACGTTTTTTATCCTGCCTCCCACGATCGACGATTTGCGTAAAAGACTCGAAACGCGAGGTTCGGAAACGGCTGAAGAAATTACAAAACGGCTTGCTCAGGCTCAATTTGAGATAGACGCGAGCGGTTTTTATCGCTATCGCGTCGTCAACGACAAATTAGACGACGCGTTAGCGGAAATTATCGACATATTACAACGCGACGTCGCGTGACGTTCGCCGTTGTTCGCGACGGCGAGTTATCGTCGATCGCGTTAAATTTGGGGTTCGTAAGGTACGAAATGAGCGAGCGTTAGATCGCGCGTTTTGAAAGAGAAAAAGATGATTGAAGAACTCAAAGAAGAAGAACTGATTGAAAAGTGCGGCGGACGTTTCAAGCTCTCTGCTTTGATCCAAAAGCGCCTTGTCAACCTGAACCGCGGCGGCAAGCCTTTTGTGATGCCTCGCGAGGGGGAATCGACGTTGCAGATCGTCATTCGTGAAATCCTGGAAGACAAGATCTTCCTGAATTTGGACGGAGAGGTCGTCGAAAACTTTCCTAACCGTCCCGATTCCGAGTTATGATCGAACGCGCGGAGAAGTCGTCGGCTCCCAGCTGCCGCTTTTCCGACGTTTGACTTTTAACGATTCACGACGCTCTGCTTTTGCAGGGCGTTTTTTTTACGAAACGCGCGATAAAAGAGCAAAACGCGGCGTTAAGGCGTTTTCAAAGAAGAAGGACGGAAAAAATGGCGACTTCTGATTTATCCGGAAAGGAAGTGTTGTTGGGCGTGTGCGGAGGAATCGCCGCGTATAAGGCGGCTTCCCTTGCAAGTCTTCTTGTTAAGTCAGGGCTTGGCGTAACGGTAGTGATGACGGAGTCGGCGACTAAACTTGTCGCGCCGAAGACGTTTGAAGCGTTGACGAGACGCCCAGTGGCCACGTCGATGTGGGATACGCGTCTCGTTCATCCGCATATCGAGTTGGCGCGTCAGGCGGAAGTCTTTTGCGTCGCTCCGGCGACCGCGAATATTATGGCGAAAGCGGCTTGCGGTCTCGCGGACGATTTGATGAGCGCGACGATTCTCGCTTTTGGCGGAAAATTGCTGATGGCTCCGGCGATGAACACGGTCATGTGGGAGAAGCCTGCGACGCAACGCAATTATAAAACGCTCCTGGACGACGGCGTTCAGATGTTGGGGCCGGAAACGGGACGACTAAGTTGCGGAGAATCGGGACCGGGCAGAATGATCGCGCCAGAAGATATTTTTGACGCGATCGTCGCCGCGTTATAAAAGAATTCTTCGCCGTAAAAATTGTATATTGGGTCGAGAAATCGGTCCAAACGCTCGTCGAGAGACGGCTGGCCTTTCCAGGAAAAATCTGGCTCCAGCCGCTTTTTTTTCTCGAAAAACAGCTTTTTTCCAAAAAAAACAAGTAAAATTGGAAAAAATGGGGAATCGTCCCCTTGTCAGGGCTGAATTCTGGGCTAGAATGCTCTGCACGTTGTAAATTACCGACGGCAAAGAACGTTGATACGCGCCGCTTGAAATTCTCGATATTCAAAGCGCAGCGAAGTCGCTCTCGGCAACGAGAGCCCCGGCGACGGTTAGAGAACTTTCCCGGTCGAGCTTCGCGTCGGCGTTGGTTGTGAAAAAGGCCCGAGTCAATACCTCCGAGGTTCGTAAAAGTCGGCGACTGCAACGCGAAATTGGTTTCAAAAAGAATCCTTCGAGGAATCGAGCGTTTTCCTGCGTTCAGCGGATTTCGCAAGATTCATGAAGTCAGTTTACACGGCGTCTTTCGCGTCCCATGCGGGCTAAGTCGCGCGGCGGCTGTCAGACGACGAAGATATTTGTCAATCAGGTTTAGAAAGAACGGAGATTAAAAGTGTCGACTTCCGGCAACGACGTCATTAGAATTAGAATGGAAGCCTACGATCACGTCGCTCTCGATCAAAGCGCGTCGGAGATTGTTAACGCAGCCAAACTCACGGGTTCGATCGTGCGAGGCCCGATTCCTCTCCCGACTCGCGTCGAACGTTATACTGTTCTTTCCAGCCCTCACGTTGACAAAAAAGCTCGTCAGCAGTACGAAATTCGCACGCACAAACGCGTTATCGAAATCGTTCAGGCGACTACGAAAACGATCGACGCTCTTAATAGACTGAGTCTTCCCGCCGGCGTTGACGTCAAAATCAAGGCCACTGGCGCTCGTTGATCTGCATGATTTTTTAATCGTATCGGTCTTCACGGATTAAAACGGACCGCAATGCGATATGTCAATCTGTCTGAATAAGGCAAACAAGGATATTAAAGATATGGGTATCGGTTTACTTGGACAAAAACTCGGTATGAGCCAATTATATACCGAACAGGGAGAAGTGATCCCTGTTACCGTAATTCAAGCCGGGCCGTGCTGCGTTCTTCAGGTGAAAACGCTTGAGCGCGACGGATACGAAGCGGTGCAACTTGGCTTCAAAGACAAGCCGCGTCGTCTCGCCAGTCGCAGCGAACGCGGTCATGTCGCCAACATCGACAGCAAGCGTCAGAAGAAAGCCGGCGCGGGCGCCGAAGCGGCGAAAAAGGCTGAATGCGAGCCGAAACGCTTCATTCGCGAATTCCGCGGAAGCGTCGAAGGCGTTGAAGTCGGTCAAAATTTTGACGTCGAAGTCTTCAACGACGTTTTTGCCGTCGACGTTACGGCGAACAGCAAAGGACGCGGCACCGCCGGCGTCATGAAACGCCACAACTTCGCCGGTCAACGCGCGACGCACGGCGTTAAGAAATGCCACCGTCACCTTGGCGGCACGGGCTGCAGCGCCTATCCGAGCCGTACGCTCAAAGGCAAGAGAATGGCTGGTCATTACGGAAACGCGCGTTGCACGGTTCGTAATCAGAAAGTAGTCGTTGTCGATAAAGAAAATAATTTGCTTGTTATTCGCGGGGCTGTTCCGGGTCCGACCGGCGCGTTCGTCTCGATTCGTCCGACCAATAAGTTGCCGGCGCCGAAACATAACAAGTGGCGTCTTGCCTGACGGTAAGTCAGGGTATCGTTGCGTTTACGATAACAATCAAACATATAGCATATTGACAATACAATGACAAATTTACCGATTTACGACAAGACCGGCGCGCAAGTAGGCGAGTATTCGATCGACCTCGAAGCGCTTGCTCCGAAGATCAGCAAGCAGCTTCTGCACGACGCCGTTGTTATGTATCAGACGAACCTTCGTCAAGGTTCCGCGAAAACGAAGACTCGTTCCGAAGTCTCCGGTTCTCGTAAAAAGATGTACCGTCAAAAGGGCACGGGCAACGCGCGCGCCGGTCATAAGCGCAGCGGCGTTCGTCGCGGCGGCGGTCACATCTTCGCCAAGACCCCGAAAGATTGGTCTTATCGTCTGCCTCGCAAAGCGCTCAAAGCCGCTACGCGTATGGCGATGGCTGAGAAAGTGCGCGGCGAACTCGTTAAGGTTATCGACGCTTTTGAAATGAGCGCTCCGAAAACCAAAGACGCCGCTACGATTCTCGCTAATCTGAAGTACGAACGTAATCGCTCCGTCCTCGTGGTCGTCGGCGATTATGATAAAAACGTGTATTTAAGCGTTCGCAATATTCCGAAAGTCCAGGTTCTTCCTGTTTCCGATCTGAACGCTTACGAAATTCTTCGTCCGAAGAATCTTCTGGTTACCAAGTCGGCGATGGAAAAGTTTATTGAAACCCGCGTTTCCAAGTGAGTTGGTTGCGATAAGGTTTGATAAACAAAAGAAATAGGTGAGGATAACAAAATGCCTACATGCAAAGACGTTACCGATACGAACCTCGTTCTCGAGCCGTATCAGGTTATTATTCGCCCGATCGTGACCGAGAAAGCGTTCCACAATTCGTCGGCGAGAAACACGTACACTTTTGAAGTTCACAAACTGGCTTCTAAGACCGACGTCAAAAAAGCTATTGAAGCTCTTTACGACGTGAAAGTAGTCGCTGTAACGACGCAAAACCGTCAAGGTAAGAAACGCCGAACTCGCAAAGGCGTCGGTTGCACTCGATCTTGGAAAAAAGCGATGGTCAAGTTGGACGGCGAGCATCGACTCGACTTGTATTGATAACGACCGATTTTCCTAGGATAAAACAGAATAAATAAGCGAGATAACAAACATGGGTATTCGACGATATAAACCGAATAACGCGGGTCGGCGAAATATGAGCGTCAGCGATTTCGCTGAACTCACCAAAGGCGCTAAGCCTGAAAAGAGCTTGCTTCGTCCGAAGAAGCGTTGCAGCGGTCGTAACAACCAGGGCGTCATTACCGTCCGTCACCGAGGCGGCGGTCACAAGCGCCACATCCGTTTGATCGACTACCGTCGCAATAAGGACGGCATGGTCGCGACGGTCGACTCGATCCAATACGATCCTAACCGAACCGCGCGTATCGCGCTCCTCGTTTACGAGGACGGCGAAAAGCGCTACATCATCGCGCCGGAAGGCTTGACGGTCGGCATGAAGGTCGTCTCCGGAGCCGAGGCCGAGCCGCGCGTTGGAAACTGCTTGCCATTGAGCAAGATTCCTCTCGGTTCTGAAATTCATAACGTAGAACTTCGACCCGGTCGCGGCGGCTGCATGTGCCGTAGCGCCGGAACCAAAGCGACGCTTGTCGCTCGCGAAGAAGATTGGGCTCAGCTTAATATGCCCAGCGGCGAAATTCGTCGTGTTCCGTCTTCCTGCCGCGCGGTTATCGGCGTGGTCGGCAACGGCGAGCAGATGAACATCGTCCTTGGCAAAGCCGGTCGCGTTCGTTGGATGGGTCGCCGTCCTTACGTCCGCGGTACCGCGATGAACCCGATCGACCACCCGCACGGCGGCGGCGAAGGCCGTACTAAGGGCGGTCGCCATCCGGTCTCCCCGACGGGCAAACCGACCAAGGGCACCTCGACGCGTAAGCACAAGAAGCCTTCGAACAAGGCGATCATTCGTCGTCGTCGAAGCCGTCGTTATGGTCTGTTGAAACTTTCCTGATAATAGCGAAACGGTTTAACGTCGCGAGGGCGATTCGAACCTCGATTCCTCGCGACCCGGTTTTCACAACACCATTTACCTGAAAACTATAACGGATTTTAAATGAGTAGATCAATTAAAAAAGGTCCGTATGTCGACGAAAAACTTTTCGCTAAGATCGAAAAGCTTGATCAACAAGGCAAAAAAGAGCCTGTGAAGACGTGGGCTCGCGCTTGCACGATCGTTCCGGAATTTGTCGGACATACGTTCCTCGTTCATAATGGCAAGGCGTTTCTCAAAGTTTTCGTAACCGAAGAAATGGTAGGTCACAAACTCGGCGAATTCTCCTTGACTCGTATTTTCCGCGGACATGGCGGTAAAGGCAAATAATACCGAAAAGGCGCTAATATGAAAGAAGTTACGAATATTCCTCAATATCGCGCTGTCCATAAGTTTGCGTCGATCAGCGCGCAAAAGGTTCGCGTTTTTGCCGACCTTATTCGCGGTAAATATGCCGACGAAGCGATGACGCTTCTCGAATGCTACCCGAATCGCGGCGCTCGCATGCTTGAAAAAGTGTTGAAGAGCGCGATGCACAACGCTGAAGACCTGGGCAGTCCAGATCTTGAAAATCTTTACGTTTCGGAAGTTCGCGTTGACGGCGGTCCGATGCAACGACGATGGCGCGCCGGTTCTCGCGGCGTCTCGACGGTCATTAAGATTCGTTCGAGCCACATTACCGTTGGTTTGAGCGACAGATAATAACATTAAAGGCAAGACTTTCGAGTCGCCTTAAAATACGAGGATACGCTAAAATATGGGACAAAAAGTCAATCCCGTCGCGTTTCGAGTTGGCGTTATGGAAGGTTGGAAGAGCCGTTGGTACGCTCCCAAGAAAGAGTATTCCGACCTCCTTATCGAAGACAAGACCATTCGCGACTTCATTAAGAAGCATACTGACAAAGTCCAGGACTTTCACGGTCAGGACAAAAAAGATCAGTCTGAAAACGCCGACGGCAACGGCGCTCGCCGACAGCACAACAACAAAGGTCAGTTGAGCTATCCGGGCATTGCCAAAATCGAGATCGAACGTACTCGCGACGAAGTTCGCGTAATCGTCAGAACTTCCCAACCCGGTCGTTTGATCGGCAACAAGGGAGCGAACGTCGAATTACTGCAAGCCGAGCTTCAAGCGCTTACGGGACGTCGCATTAATCTTAAAATCGATGAAGAAAAGAATCCTGAACTTGTCGCGCAACTTGTCGCTGAAGACATCGGCGATCAACTTGTGAAGCGCGCTTCGTTCCGCCGCGTTATGAAAAACGCGATGCACCGAGCGATGGAGAAGGGCGCCAAGGGCGTGAAGATCCAGTTGTCCGGTCGTCTTGGCGGCGCGGAAATGGCGCGTACCGAAAAGCAAGCGGTAGGATCGATTCCGCTTTCGACGCTTCGCGCGAAGATCGATTACGGCTTCCAGGAAGCCAAGATCGCGCAAGGTCATATCGGAATTCAAGTTTGGATCAATCAAGGCGAATATAGCGAGGACGATAACAATGGCCAGAATGCCGAAAAGGGTCAAACACCGAAAAATCCAAAGAGGGCGTATAAGAGGTAACGCTACCCGCGGTCAAGCGGTCTGTTTCGGCGACTTCGGTCTTCAAACTCTTGAAGGCGGTTGGATTAGCGCCGCGACGATCGAAGCGGGACGTATTGCCGCGCAACAGTACCTTCGCGCCGAAGGAAAGTTGTACGTTCGTATCTTCCCGGACAAGTCGATCACGTCGATTCCGCTTGAAACTCGTATGGGTAAAGGAAAGGGCGAACCGGATTATTGGGCCGCAGTCGTCCGTCCTGGAACGGTAATGTATGAAGTCGCCGGAGTTCCCGAAGAAACCGCGAAACTTTGCTTCAACCGTTTGGCTCATAAAATGCCGGTCAGATGCCGTTTAATCCGCCGTAAGGCGATCTGACGACCTTACTAAGATCGAGCCGTTCGCGTTGAACGAGCGGCTCGACGTCCGGCAAAGGTCACCCCTTGAATTCGGAACCCCGTTTGTCGGCGGTTCCGAGGAAGAGCGAGAAGAAAATGAAGGCTAAAGAAATTAGAGAAATGAGCGACGAGCAACGCAGCAGCTTGCTCAAAGAAACGATTGATAAATTGTTCAAGCTTCGCGTCCAAGCGCGCATGGAACGTTTGGATTCTCCGAGTGAAGTTGGTAAAGCGAAGAAATTGATCGCTCAAATCAAAACCATCGAACAAGAAATCAAAGGTTAAGAAAGACTCAAAGTTGCGTTATAGCGGCTAAGAGACCCTTTCAGAGCGAGGATACACATGCCTAAGATGAAGTTGGTCGGCGTCGTCAAAACCGACAAAATGAAGAAGACCCGACGCGTTGAGATTCCGCGAATCAAGAAGTATCCCAAGTACGGCAAATACGTTCGCACTCGCACAGTCTGCTACGTTCACGATGAAAACGACGAATCCGCTTGCGGCGACGTCGTCGAGATCGAAGAAAGCCGTCCGACGTCCAAGCTGAAGCGCTGGACGCTCGTGAGTATCGTCAAAAAAGCGGAGAAAATTGACGGCTGATATTCGATCGGTTTGCGCCGAGAGAAGGTCGTCGACCTGTTGAACGGATATAATCGTCAACAGGGATAGAAACAGAAGATAACCCCATTAGTGGAAGCGAGTAAGAACAATGATTCAAATGCAGACTCGTTTGGACTCCGCGGACAACACGGGCGCTAAAGAACTGCAGTGCATCAAAGTGTTGGGCGGCACCCACCGTCGAACCGCCGGTCTCGGCGATATTATAGTATGTTCCGTGAAATCGGTAATTCCGGGAAGCCAAATTAAAAAAGGTCAAGTCGTTAAGGCGGTAATCGTTCGTACGAAGCAGCCTACGCGCCGCGCCGACGGCAGTTATATCAAATTCGACACGAACGCGGTCGTATTGGTAGACAACGACAAGAACCCGCGCGGGACGCGTATTTTTGGCGCCGTTGGTCGTGAACTTCGCGATCTTGGCTTTATGAAGATTGTCAGTCTTGCGAGCGAGGTGGTCTGAGATGCGTATCAAGAATAGCGACAAAGTCGTCGTCCTTTCCGGTAAAGACAAGGGCAAAGTTGGCAAAGTCATGGCCGTTGATCTCCAAGCCGGCAAAGTGACCGTTGAAGGCGTCAACGAAGTGAAGCGACACGTTCGTCGATCGCAGCGCAACATGCAAGGCGGACGCCTTTCGAAGAACATGCCGATTCCGGTCGGTAAAGTCATGTTCGTTTGCCCGGCTTGCGGCAAGCCGACGCGCGTCGGATATAAATTCGACGAAAACGGCAAAAAGGTTCGTTTCTGCAAGAAATGCGACGCCGTTGTTGTTGAAATCCCGTATACGAAGAATCGTTAATGTACAGGTAGAACGTCATGACGCCAAGACTTTTTGAAAAATACAATAATGAAATCATAGCCAGTTTGACTAAAAAACTGGGCAAAACGAATATTCACTCCGTGCCGAAACTCGAAAAGATCGTCGTGAATATGGGCGTTGGAAGCGCTATCCAGGACAAGAAATATCTGGAAGAGGCGGTCGACGTTTTGACCATCATCACCGGTCAAAAACCTATTGTTACGACGGCTCGTCGTTCAATCGCGGGATTCCGTCTTCGTGAAGGCATGAACATCGGTTGTAAAGTTACCCTTCGCGGCGCGCGTATGTACGAATTCATGGATCGTTTGATCTCGATCGTGCTTCCTCGTGTTCGCGACTTCCGAGGCTTAAATCCCAACAGCTTCGACAAGCGCGGCAACTATAACCTGGGATTGGCCGAACAATTGGTCTTCCCCGAACTGAATCCTGACAAATACACGAAGAGCCAGGGTATGAACATCACGTTCGTAACCAACGTCGACAGCGACGACGAGGCTCGCGAACTACTTCGTGAATTTGGCATGCCTTTTAAGACTGGTAACGAACGCTAAGCGCTGGAATAAGGTAATCGATACAATGGCAAGTAAAGCAAAAATTAACAAGGCGAATCGGGAGCCGAAATTCAGCACTCGTCGCGAAAATCGTTGCAAGATTTGCGGTCGTCCGCGCGCGGTATATCGTAAGTTTGGTCTCTGCCGTATTTGCTTCCGCGAAATGGCGAACCAAGGGCTTATTCCTGGCGTTCAAAAGGCGAGTTGGTAGTACAAGGAGAACTATAAAATGATGACCGATCCCATTGCCGATATGTTGACCCGTATCCGCAACGCTATTAAAGTCGAACATGAAACATTGGACGTTCCCTTTTCGAAGCTCAAGCTCGGCGTCGTAGACGTTTTGAAGCGCGAAGGTTATATTTGGAACTACGAAATTGTTGAAGGAACTCCCTGCAACAGCATTCGTATTCAGCTGAAGTACAGCACCAGCGGCGAGCGCGTTATTCAATGCATTCGTAAGATCAGCAAGCCCGGACGTCGCTGCTACTGCGGACCCAAAGATTTACGTCCTGTCCTCAACGGTCTGGGAATCAGCATTCTCAGCACGAATATCGGCGTCGTCAGCGATCGCGAAGCACGCGCGAAGAACGTCGGAGGCGAAGTCCTCTGCGAAATCTGGTGATTCCGACCTTACTATGGAACAAAATCAACCGTTGTGCGATAAATTGAAAAAATCGTTCGCGTGACGGTTGACTTTTTTTAAATATCCCTTAGATTTAAGGGACCTCGCTGCGCCAAGACGCGTTCGACTGCGGTTTCTTTACGAGAGCGTTTTCGAA
>JAEEGL010168838.1_pt1 | contig 11595 bp, 7 predicted proteins | sample 9134231 | NCBI WGS metagenome assembly JAEEGL01 (sample SAMN16246548, study PRJNA631951) | gut metagenome | biome: gut microbiome; feature: rumen; material: fiber-attached | host: Bos | place: Iran: Karaj | collected 2018-10 | reverse complement strand
TAATTTCATCTTATGACGCAGTTGGTTATGCAATAGGAGGGGTTAGTGTAGGAGAACCAACAGATATGAAAAATCATCTGGTTGAGTTTACCGCTCCACTTTTACCGGAAAACAAACCCCGCTACTTGATGGGTGTCGGAACACCTCAAGACTTATTAGATGGGATTTTGCGCGGAATAGATATGTTTGATTGTGTTATGCCGACAAGAATAGCCAGACACGGAAGTTTTTTTATGAAGAAGGCAAGAGGAATAATTACAAATAAAGCTTATGAAGAAGATTTTTCACCACTTGTTGAAGGTTGTGAATGTTATACCTGTAAACACCATACGAGAGCTTATATAAGACATCTGTTTAAGGCTCAAGAAGCTACAGCTGCTACATTGCTTTCTATTCATAATATTCATTATTTAATAAAACTTATGGAGGAAGCAAGAGAAGCTATTCTAAACGATAATTTTGAAGAATTTTATAAAAATAACAGTGAGATAAAAGAGGAGTAGAGAGTGGATTTTATAATTGATTTTTTTAATAATTGTATAACTTATTTTAAAGAACTTGGTGAAATAGGACTTTTTATACTTTCATTTTTAGAGTCAAGTGTATTCCCTATACCGCCTGATTTTTTGCTTATTCCAATGTGTTTAACTAAACCGCAATCAGCTTTATTCTTAGCGACTATATGTACAATAGGCTCTGCACTGGGAGGAGTTCTCGGATATTTTATTGGAAAATTCGGAGGACGTCCTGTTTTGAATTTTCTGTTTAAAAAGCATTTAGATAAAGTAGAGATGGTAGAAACTCTGTATAACAAATATGGAGTTTGGGCAGTAGGAGCCGCTGCATTCACGCCAATTCCTTATAAAATTTTTACTATTGCAAGCGGTGTATTCAGAATGAATTTTTTAGGATTTTTTATAATTAGTGTAATCGGCAGAGGAATGAGATTTTTTATTGTAGCGACATTATTAATGCTTTTCGGTGAAAAAATCAAAGCAAACCTCGAACCGATTATAATTATTGTTTCTATATTAATTGTTCTGTTCTATTTTATAGCTTACAAATTAAGACATTTGGTAAAAAAGAAGTAATATTTATTAAAAATATTTAAGTAAATTATACTTTATGTGCTACAAAAGATTTAAATACATCAGGTATTTCATAGTTTTTTGCAGCGTTGGCATTTTTATTTTCAACATAGTTTTTTACATCTCTTCTGATTATTGCATTACAAACTTTTGGTACTCCAAAACCTAACATGGCACTACATAACCCCATACCGAGCCAATATATAGCGCTTGCTGCTCTTCTGTTATTACGGACAATTTTATTTGACGAAACCTCTTTACCTATTTGTTCAAGAGATTTATAGGCAGGAAATATCTTTTTTAATATTCCTTTTTGATTTTCTTTGCAAAGTTTAGTTTTTAATATTTTATCCGATATATTTGCTAATACACTTGTTACTACCAAATCTCCTCCCATCATAACAGCATTTGTTAAAGGTAATCTGATTGCAAAATCTTTTCTTTCGGTATTATTTCTTGAAAACAAAATAACTCCTGTTGAAGAAGCAATTAATCCGAGAATAGTCGTAAACTTCGACATAAATACACCTTTTGTGTAATCGGTTAATGATGCATATTTCTTTATGAAATTTGTGAATACATTTTTTGTTTTTGATGTTATTCCCTTATGCATAGTTAAAGGAATAAGTGTTGAAATTAATGCTATCTCTGCAAGTATTACTTTTATATTTCTCTTCTTATTTTTTTCATAATTTTCTGCTCTTTTAGCAACTATTTTTTCGTCAGTCATCTCTAATTCCGCACTAAAACCCGATTTTCCCGTAGATTTTTTGGTAAGATAATTATTTAGAACGTGGATAAATCCAAGTGTAGCACAGGTTATGATTAAATCCGAACAGAGAGTAAGATTTTTTGCTCTCGATATTCTTTTTTGCAACAGCTCAAGATTACCTCCGCATTTTTTCAGAAGTTTTGTTATATCAATTTGCTCATTAATCTTTTTCCCCGATAATTTTTTAACAATTCTGTCTATAGGAGCAGAAAAAAATCTCTCTGAAATCTTCGGACTGCCGTTGGCTTCATTTAAAATGTTATATTTTTTTAGTCCTTCTAATGTTTTTTCGGGCGAAACGAGATATTTATTCGATAATTGTATTGCTTTATGGTTATTGTCTGCCCATCCGTCAGTTAAGCCGCAAAGATTCATAAATATTCTGTTAGCGGCAGGAACATTAAGCATTGGGGCAACAAAAGCTATTGCTAAAAAAGTAATACTCTGTCTGAATTTTTCCCAAGCTTCATATTTATTATTAGCTTTTATTATCCAGGGAATATTAAAGCCCATATTTATCAATGCACGATTGAGTACGGCATTATTCTGCACTCCAGCACTCATTTCCAAAAGTCCAGAGAAATTCGCTTTATTATGGGGGTATTTTATATTTGAAATTTCCATATTATTACTAAACAACAACATGAAAAAAATTGCTATTTTTATTAACAACTAGCAAAAAAAATTTTTGTTCGGTTTATATATAGATATAATACATATAAATTAACTATTTGAAAGGTAACTATTATGAAAATCAATCTTGTTTCTTTAAAAAATAACTTTAACGGGAAACTTATTATTGAACCTGGAATAGAAAAAAAATGCAACGTAGGGGAAAATTTTATAAGAAAATGGAATAAACTTTTACCTGAAAATTCATCAATAGAAATTAGCAAAGATGGAAATATGAATTTAGAAGATAGTATATGTCACATTAATTCTTATGTTGACGGAAAATCTATACATAAAATTTATTATGATGACTGGATAGATTTTTCTGAAAAAACATCATCCGCCAATCATGAAATATTGGAAGTCCATCTGCGTCAGCATCTGAGAGAAATTAATGAATTTATAATAAAACAATTAGATCAGACTAAACAGTTAGAACAAAATAAAAAAATAGCTACTTGCATTGAATGTAATATGGATCAAGGAGTATACTAATCTGTTTATTTTTATAAATTAATTGCTAAATAGTTTTTTTTGAAGTATTATAAAATATAAATAATAGCAGAGGGAAAAATGATTAGTATAGAAGATACACAACATGTTGCTAAATTAGCAAGACTGGAATTAACGGAAGAAGAACAAGAAAATTACACAAAACAGCTTGGTTCTATTTTATCTTATATAGAAAAATTAAACGAAGTTGATACAACAGGAATTGAACCGATGGCACATTCAGTCAAAATATCCAATGTAATGAGAGAAGATATTGTAGTACAAGATTTCACAAGGGATGAAATGCTCAAAAATGCACCTTGCGAAGAAGATGGTTTTTTTAAAGTTCCAAAGATTAATTAGGAGAATATTTATATGGCTAATTTTAAAATTGCGGTTTTATCAGGTGATGGTATAGGACCTGAAGTTATAGCACAAGGATTAAAGTCTTTAAAAGCTGTTGAAAGAAAATTCGGACACAGTTTTGAATTCAAAGAAGGATTAATCGGCGGAGTCGCTATTGATGCAGTAGGAGTTCCGCTCCCTGATGAAACAATACAATTAGCACAATGCTCAGATGCTGTTTATTTAGGTGCGGTGGGTGATTGGAAATATGATAAATTAGATCCGGCTATAAGACCAGAAAAAGCATTATTAGGAATAAGAAAAGCATTAAAACTTTATGCTAACCTCAGACCCGCTTTTGTTTATGATGAACTTGTTGAATGTTCCCCTATGAAAAAGGATACCGTTGCGGGTGTTGACGTTATGATAGTAAGAGAATTAACGGGCGGAGCTTATTTTGGTGAACCTAAAGGTATTGAAACACGTAACGGCGAAAAAATCGGTTATAATAATATGATTTATACACAAAGTGAAATAGAACGTATTGCAAAAATGGCTTTTGAAGTAGCTATGAAAAGAAGAAAAAAACTCTGCTCGGTTGATAAGGCTAATGTTCTTGATGTTTCACGTTTGTGGAGAGAAGTAATTTTAAAAACAGCGGAAAGTTATCCGGAAGTTGAATTATCGCACATGTATGTTGATAATGCTGCTATGCAGCTTATCCGTAATCCAAAACAATTTGATGTTATTGTTACTGAAAATTTATTTGGTGATATTCTTTCAGACGAAGCTTCTATGCTGACAGGTTCGTTAGGAATGCTCCCCAGTGCAAGTCTATCGGCTTCAGGAGTTGCTATGTATGAACCAATCCACGGCAGTGCACCTGATTTTAAAGGTCAAAACAGGCTTAATCCTATAGCAACTATTCTTTCAGCTGCCATGATGTTAAAATATAGTTTCAACCTCGATAAGGAAGGAGAAGCTATTGAAGATGCAGTAAGAAAAGTATTAAAAGAGGGCTATCGTACTGAAGATATTATGTCAGAAGGAAAAACTCTTGTCGGTACTGCCGAAATGGGTGATATGATAGCAAGTTATGTATAAACTATTTATACAAGTTTAACTTCTTTTCTTGCTTTATTTGCTCCAATTGCTTCTTGGTGAGATATTTGCTGATTGCATTTATATCTCTAGGTTTCATATCTATAAATTCAAAAGCATAAGAAGGCGTAGGTTCATCTATTTGTTCCTGTCTTACATAGTTGGCTGATAATTTTAATACTAAATCGACATCCAAAAACAGAACTATCGTAAAATAATCATAGTCAAAAGGTTCAATAGCAACATATTTGGAATCGAACATTGTTTCCAATTTGTGCATTAATATTCCTCCTGCGGATACATTAACAAGTTTTGACATGAAAGCTGTACTGTTGCCTTCTTCATCAGTGCAAACCAAAACACAGGTACGCTTTAAGCTTATTCTGAAATATTTTCTGTTTTGTCGGTGTTCAATTCTTTTAGGGGCTAAAATAGTTAAATATACTGTATCGTCCTGCTTCTTTATTTCCTGCAATGTTGCATGTGCTATAAACAAACCCCTGTCTGTTATAAATTTTATGGAAATTGTTTGCGGATAATTTATATGAAAGTCACCTTTATAACGTAAGTATAAAGAAATAAGAATATCGCTAATAAAGTTGACTTCAGCATCAACTATCTGTAATTGGCCATCTAAATCAGTATATGAAACCTGAATATTTCTTATCCTTGATAAATCAGCTTTACCGAAACTTATTTCCATAATATATAATCCATTATTTCAATATATTGAATTTATTTAACTATTTTTACCAAATCAGAGGTAATATCATCACCGCCGTAGAATACTACACCTTTTGATAATACTAAATCATAACCTTTTAATTTTGCCTGTTGAGCAATAGTTTCAGTTATGCTTTTATCTATTGCTTTTAATTTTTTTGAATAGTTATCCTGAATTGCTTCTCTTTTTTTAGCAAATTCAGCATCATATTTTTTAATAAGTTTTTCTTTACCTTCTTTTGTTTCTTGTTTATCAACATCAGCTTTTGCAGTTTTAAGCCATTTATCAAGTTCTTGTATCTTCTCTTTTTGTTCCTTCTTCAACGCTTGTACTTGTGCTGATTTTGCAACAACAATATTAACATCAACCACTGCAACTTTTGTATCTGCCATAGCGCTGCTGCCAAAACTTAGTATTGCTAATAAAAATAAGGTAATTAATAATTTTTTCATTGTTTTCTCCTTTTACTATTTGTTATTACTTAGTGATATTTGTGCTTTTTTTAATTCCGGTAAATTATTTAAACCTGCTTCACTTGTTTTCTTAGGTTCTTTACCGAGCATCCATCTGAAACCGGCTGATAAGGATATACCGTTTCTTCCGCCATTTCGCATAGCGATTTGACCCCATCCGGTAAATCTTTCACCCCAAGATTTTTTAACACCTACACCGTATTGTATATAAGGTTTAACACTCATTTCAGGTAAAGATGTGTCTTCAATTTCAAATCTTGTTTTATCCATAATATTCCATACCATGGAAACTCCTGCATAGGGTTGCCATCCGTGAGGAAGATTTCCGATAAACTTTAATCCCGGTTGAAGTGTAACTGCATTTAGAGCATCAGAACTTACTTCATTATCTGCCGCATCGGTATGGTTGAATGAATTTATCAAGCTGTAAGACATTTGCCAAGAAGGTTGAATAATAAATCTTCCGTCAAGTAATTCCCAATTATATCCTGTTTTGCTTGAAATGCCTGTTGATAATAAAGCATAGTCATCTCTGCCAAACATTGTATTAGTTTCAACTGCACTGGCTCCAACGTTAGCTGTTAGACCTGTAAAGAAATTATCTTTGTACCAAACTCCGGTTAAACCAATTAAACCGCCATTTTGATAAATACTGTTACCGTCAAAATTTTGGTGTGAACCTGTATAACCGCCATATATGTTATAAAGTCCATTCCATCCGTTTGAATATTCCTGCATTCCTAAATCAACTCCGACAAGTCCTCCGTAAGCGAAGTTATCAACATCAACTCCGCCTTTCAGACCGACTTTTTCAAATGTAGCATAAGGTTTAAACCAAACCCCTGTACTATCTTGAGTAGTATCATAAGCAGAATATTCAGTGGAAGCTGCTTTATTTTTCAAAGCCATAGCTTTTCTTACTGATGATGGCATATTCATAATTGTATCAACTGATGCAAATGCTTCCTGATAAGAGTTTAATTGGTTTAAGAAAGCCATTTGCTCCGCAACCGGTGAAACAAAAGCAGCAGGGTTCATATCATCATAAGTTATTTCTCCATAAGCAGGATTACCGTATCTTACAAATGTAAAATCACCGTTATAAGGATTGTATCCTACATTGTATTTATACAAAGGTGAATAAGAAATTCCCTGTTCGCCGGTATATCTGATTGCTCTTTGCAAGTCGGTATCTTGAGTAAAGTTAATTGAAACAGTGGATTTATATTTGGAATCGGATAAAAGTTTTATCCCCGCAACATTTAAATATCCGCCCTTAACTGTAGCAGGAGAAGCAGAGAAATTATCCATTGTTTCATTTGCTAAATCAGCATCGAGATAAATATTTGAATCTGCACTTAATGTTATATCTGAAAGAAGAATTGTGCTTGCGCATCCGTTTCTTAAATCCAAAGCACCTCCGTTAAATTCCATACTGTTAAAGCCATAAGTACTAAGATGCTTTGCAGGATTGAATAAATAATTATCATTAGTATAACTTAAAGTACCACCGTTTAATTTCCAGCTGATTCCATCATCATAATTATTACGGGTCAATGTTCCGCCGTTTACTTCTGCTGTAGCCGGGTCAAATACTCCGTTAAAATCAATATTACCCTCAAACATTACAAGATTATTTTTATTATCAGAAATTATATTGTCATTGATTGTAATTTTTCTGCCCTCATCAGCGAAGAAGGAAAGAACAGAATTACCTGCAATATCAGTACTTAAATAGAATGCATTATTTTGATTTCCTGCTGATTTTGAACCAGAGATAACAACGTCCGTATCATTTGAACTGACAAGAACAACACTTCCTCCTCTGATAACAACGGCACCTGGGTTACCCTCAGGAGAAGCATCAATATTTGAAAGGCTTGTATCTTTCATAAGTAGAGCAGCTTCATTAACACCATCGCCTACTACTATACCGTTACCAACAATTTTGTTACCATTTCCGTTCAAAATCAAAGAACCTAACAATTTATCACCGTTTGTTTGGGCATCGGATAAAATAGACATAACAGCTTCTTCACCAACACCGATAGAATTTATTGCATTTGAAAAATCTGCATATTTGCTTGTAAAGGTTCCTGCGGTTCTGTTATAAGTAACCAGATTGCTTGAATTTTCGGTTGTAATAAGGTTTATATTTGTAGAAGTAAAAATATTATTGTTAATTGTATTTGTCAAAGTATATTGTTGAGTTGAACCGTCTGTTGCTGATAAATCAATTTCGTTAATCAGTACTGTACCGTTCACATTATTCGGATTAGTTGCATTAATTGTATCGCCCCAATCCAATTTCAAATTAATATTTGAATCGGTAACGATATTTGTATTAACAGCATCTGCAACTCCATTCATAAGGTTTAACGTTGCACCTTCACCTATATTTAAAGCTGCTGCATTTGCAAATAAGTTTGTTGCATTAGTGCCTGTAGCTAATGTGGTATTTGGAGCAACATTAACATTACCGTTTGTTGTTGCATCAAAATCGACAGTAACATTTCCCAGAATGTTGGTAGTTCCTGTACCCGTAATATCATTGGTAATTGTTCCGCCATCGATATTCAATGTACCTAAAGTATTTACCGTTCCTAAAAGCCCGTCAGCGGAAGAATTAAATACGCTGTCAGCCGATACTATCATACTATTTTCAACAGTTGAATTATTCGTAACAGTTCCTAAAATATTTGTAGTACCTGTACCTGTAATAGGCGTTGTAATTAAACCGTCAATAATAGAATAATCACCGTTGTTTTCAACTATTGCATACATATTAGCATCGGAGGTCAATGTACCATTGTTAATAATAGCACCGTATATTGTACCATAATTTGTAAATGTACCTTCATTTTCTATAATAGCTTCCATTGTACCACTATTAACAAAATTTGCAGAATTGTTAGTGAAGTAACCGTTCATAGTACCATTATTAGTAAAAGCTGCATTGTTGGTAAACGTACCGTTTATAGTACCGTTATTTTCTACATCCAAACTTCCGTATGTATCATTTAATGAACCAGATTCAATATTTAACGTACCATTTTCACCGACTGCAACAGAATATCTTACATCTAATGAATTTGCATCCTCAAGATTAACCGTACCTGAATTTACTTCAACTTTTAATTGGGAAATATTTGTTCCTGCAGCGATATTCATTGTTTGATCATCATCAAGATTGAAATATGTGTAACCGGAACCGCTTATGCCGCCGTCAAGAGTAGATGCTTTACCTGTAAAGTATAACCCTCCTGAGATAGATCCGTTGTTTCTTATATCATTCCTGACGGTATTAACAGTAATGTTAGCATCTTCTATTTGTTGAGCAGTGTTATTTGAGAAGGTTACACCATCCAAATTAAGCAATCCGCTGGATGCATTAAATATAGCACCGCCTAACATATCCTGATTCCATCTTTTATTACCCTGAGGATCTATATAATAATAATTTGAAACATTGTTGCTAAAGGTTGAATTTTTAATATTAACTTCAATACCATTGTTATATATAGCACCACCAGAGCCTGCTTCATTCACAAGAAAATCAGAACCTGTAATGTTAAGTGTCATTTTATTAGAAGAAGCTGAAGGCATTACTGCTATTGCACCACCATAAGTTTGTTCCTGGCTGACATCTTCTGTTGATAGTGTATAAGTACCATCACCATTATCTATTGATTTAACAGCTTGTGCTTTATTCATAGTAAAAATAGAATTGTCGATATCAATACCATACGGAGCATTAGTTATCAATCTGTCAACAGAAATTGCACCGCCTGCAGCTATAGCTTTAACCAAATGCCCTGGGTCATATTCATTTTCTATATCACCTGCAGCCTGAGCAATGTTACTGATAAATGATGAATCTGAGATATTCACATCTGCTCTGGAGATAAACATCGCTCCGCCATAAGCCTCTGTATTTATTATTTTGGCATTGTTTTGGACATCACCTGAAACGTTATCAAGAAACATTGTACCTGTAATATTTATATCTCGGTTAAAGGCACCATCCTCTGAATTATGAGAAACATATAAAGCACCGGCTAATGCTATTCCTCTGTTTATTTCAGAAATTGCACTGTTTTCGGCAAATAAAGAATCTGTTACATCAAGATTACCTCTTGAGAAAACAGCACCGCCCCCATCAATAATATTTCCGGATGTACCTGTAGAAACAGCTTTGTTATTTAGGAATGAAGAATTATTAATTATTGATTTGAACGGCATACCATCCTTATCATTTCCATCTTTAGTAAGTAAGTAAATTGCACCGCCTGCACCGAATGTAGTTTCACCTAATAAAGTATTATCACCGGTTGCCATGTTATCCGTGAATGTAACATTATTAACCTCTAATACAGAAGCTTCGGCATCTATTGCACCACCTTGAGCAAAGCTATTCATGTTGGAAGCTTTGACTGTAAATCCCGAAAATGCCTCCAGGTCATTAACAATAAGTTTCGGAGTCAGAAAATCTTCTTCCGGAGGATTTAATTGTGTAGGAATAGAAATGCCTTCTCTTAATATTCCGGAAATATCAGTATCACTTGTAAGAATACCGTTATTGCCGTTAATAGTGAATGTTCTCTCTACAAAATAACCCTCATCATCATAATGGGCTAACCTGCCAAGATCTGAAGTAGCAACCGTATAATCAGGCATATCATATTCACTCACAGTATAATCAGCTAAAGCACCACTCAAAGAAAGAGAACGGTCTTTTACTATTTGATAATTCATAACTCCGCTGCCGACACCATTTTGAGTGAAGGTATATTTATCATCACCATATTGAGTTGATGCATCTAAAATTTTAAAACCGTTATCAATGTCACCTGAGAATAGTGTTATTGAACCGCTTGAAGATAATGTATTAGGATTTAAGATATTTACCGCTAATTTTAACTCACCATTACTAACATCAATGCCTGTAAATTTATCAGCAGTATTATTATTTAAATTTGCATCAATATATAATTTTGAAGCAGAACCTACAAGAGAAAGTTCACCTATTGTTGAATAAGTATCAATTCTTTTGTTTGTTGTCAGAAGTTCAGCACCGTTTTCGAGTGTGATTTTACCGATATTTAATGTACCTGTTGAACCTGCTTGGTCGTTGAGCAAGAGTTGTGTCGGGAATTTTTTGCCATCCCAAGTTTGAGCATCAGGTCTGTGTTCAACATAAATATCTTCCATATTTATTGAATGACCTGCATTAGCATTTAAATATGCTTTTCCGGATGTTGCAACAAACAGGTCTTTTGCTTTACCGTTAGGTGCTTGGTTACCTGAAAATACTACGTTATCATTAGTTGCATTTATCCAGATATCGACTCTTTGCGCAAGATCAGGAGTATTTTGTTGTGCATAACCTATCATACCGCCAAGAGTGTTTTCAACACTATTGTTTTGAAATTTAACATCATTTAATACAAGTTTAGATTTCCATTCTGCGGCAATGATACTTGCATTACCATGGGCTTTGTTATTTGTATATGTACCGCCATTGAAGTTCATTGTACTATTACTGCCGTAATTTTCAAATATACCATCAGCCCAATGATTGGTATCCTGGCTATATACCTCATTATTATCAACAGTCAGGTTATCAAGATTCATTGTAAGATTACTGTAATCAAGTTGTATCAAGCCTGTATCACCATGCTGCAAATTAAGAATGTTATTTGTTATAACAGAATCTTTGATTGTTATATCTTCGTGAGTCTCAATTAAAACCGCTCTGTTATTATCAAATGTGGTATTATCAATTAATGTTCTATCGACATTATTTATATAAATTATTGGGTCAAGAGCACTATCACCTACGTTACTAGCTATGGTTGAATTTTTTAAAGTTAAAGAGCCTGTATTTGTTACTGTGATACCTCTTTCACTTTTATTGTCATGCAGATT
>JAEEGL016566671.1_pt1 | contig 11596 bp, 10 predicted proteins | sample 9134231 | NCBI WGS metagenome assembly JAEEGL01 (sample SAMN16246548, study PRJNA631951) | gut metagenome | biome: gut microbiome; feature: rumen; material: fiber-attached | host: Bos | place: Iran: Karaj | collected 2018-10 | reverse complement strand
GCTCCTTCGAAAGACCAGTCTGGACGAGCTTCCGGAAGTGTTCTGCATCCTAAAGGGGGACATGAGCTTCATAGGGCCAAGACCTCTTCTGGTTGAATATCTTCCCTACTACACCGAGAGGGAGAGACTCAGGCACACCGTGAGACCCGGGCTGACAGGTCTTGCCCAGGCAAGCGGCCGCAACACTGTGGACTGGGACAGGAGGTTTGAGCTTGATGCCCAGTATGTTGAGAAACTGAGCTTCTGGATGGACCTTAAGGTCATCCTCATGACCATATACACTGTGATCGGCCGAAGCGACCAGGTGGCTGATGACACCAATCAGGTGGAGGGCAACTTCGCCAAGATAAGACAGGAGAGACTAGACAGGACCGGAAAGCTGAAGTGAAATCACTTATAAAAAGGAGATGAATCTATGTCAACAAACATTCTGATACTTAGCGCAGGAACAAGGAACAAGGTAGTCCAGTACTTCAAGAGGGAGATGGCCGGCAGGGTCATTGCCACGGACTGCTCAAATCTGGGTCCTGCGGTGTACGATGCCGACAAGGCCTATGTGGTTCCAAGGATCGATGATCCGGGGTATCTGGACGAGATCATCTCAATCTGCAAGAAGGAGAACATATCCGGTGTCTTCAGTCTCATAGACCCGGAGCTGTCCCTGATTGCCAGGCATGCTGACAAGTTCACTGACATAGGGGTTACACCCATCGTGTCCTCCTATGAACTGTGCGAGACCAGCCTGGACAAGTTCAAGATGTTTGACATGCTCAGCAAGCTGGGGATCCCGACACCCAAGTGCTATCCTTCAATTGACATCTTCGAGGCATCAAGGGAGGCGGGAGAGGTCGGCTTCCCGGTATTTGTGAAGCCCCAGAAGGGCAGCGCCTCCATCAACATCAATGAGGTCAGGTCAAAAGAGATGCTGACAGCTCTTTTCCATGATTACGAGGGCCTGATGATCCAGGAGTACATGGACGGTCAGGAGTACGGGGCAGATGTCTACATCGACATGATCTCAGGAAAGTGCACCTCCATCTTCCTCAAGAAAAAGATAAAGATGAGGGCCGGGGAGACCGATAAATCCGTTTCCACAAGGAGCGAGAATCTCTTCAAGCAGCTGGCGACCTTCGTTGAGACGGTTGGTTACAGGGGCATGATAGATGTGGACCTGTTCTACAACGAGGAGCAGGACACCTGGTACCTGTCCGAGGTCAATCCCAGATTTGGCGGCGGCTATCCCCACGCCTACGAGTGCGGCGTGAACTTCCCGAAGTTCATCATGAACAATCTCCAGGGAAAAGAGAATCCCGTCAGCATCGGAGATTACAGGGACGGCATATTCATGATGAAGTACAACGAGCTTAAAGTTATGCCACAGGAGAATCTTGCAAAATGAAAAAGGCACTGATACTGGCCAACTCATCCAGCGGTCTCTATGATTTCAGAAATGAACTCATCACGGGACTGATGGATGAGGGCTTTCAGATCCTTGTGAGCCTTCCGGATGACCTCAAGGTAAAAGAGCTTGAGGACGAGGGCTGCAGGGTGATACATACAGAAATAAACAGACGCGGAGTCAATCCTGTTCAGGATATGACTCTTTTTGGCGCTTATAAGAGGCTGTTAAAAAAGTACAAGCCGGACATCGTCATCACCTATACCATTAAGCCCAATATCTATGGAGGATTTGCATGCAGGCTCCTCCGGATCCCGTATGTTTCCACCATTACGGGGCTGGGGTCCACCTTTGAGAGGGGAGGGATCCTGTTAAAGGTTATCGTCGTCATGTACAGGACGGCGCTTAAATCCTGCAGATGCCTCTTTTTCCAGAATGAGGAGAACCGCAGGATCTTTGAGAAATATGGGATCCGCGGGAAAAAGACTGTGGTTGTGAACGGATCGGGAGTCAACCTGGATGTCCACCGCTTTGAGCCCTATCCGGGGCACAGGGATGATGTGACGAGATTTCTTTACATCGGACGCCTCATGAAGGAGAAAGGCACGGAGGAGCTTCTTTATTCCGCCAGGAAGGCCCACGAGAAATATGGTGACAGGGTATCCTTTGCGGCCATCGGCTACTCGGAGGACTTTGAGGAGCAGGTAAAAGAGGCAGAGAAGGCGGGATACTTTAAGACCATACCTTATCAGAAGGACATCCATCCCTACATAAGGGAGGCGGATGCGGTTGTGCACCCGTCCTACCATGAGGGAATGAGCAATGTGCTGATGGAGGCCGCCGCCACGGGCAGGCCGGTCATTACATGTGACATCAGCGGCTGCAGGGAGGTTGTCGAGAAAGATGTGTCGGGACTGCTGTGCAAGCCCAGATCCAGAAAGTCCCTGTATGGCGCAATAGAGCGGTTCATGGGGCTCTCCGTGGAGGAGCGGGCAGCCATGGGAAAGGCCGCCAGGAGACACGTGGAGCAGAAATTTGACAGACGTAGTATAATATTGGCGTATATTAATGAGATAAAGAAGATAGTGAAATAAAATCTTTTGGAGGAATTAGAATGGATCTTTACGAGAAGCTCCTTTCAGGAGAAGAAAAGCTTTCCCTTGTGGGACTTGGATATGTTGGAATGCCCATCGCGGTTGCCTATGCCAAAAAGATAAAGGTTGTGGGCTACGACTTCAATGCGGAGAAGGTGGAGCTGTACAAAAAGGGCATCGACCCCACCAGAGAGGTGGGAGATGACGCGATCAAGGAGACATCGGTAGAGTTCACCGCTGATCCTGAGAAGCTTCGGGAGTGCAAGTTCCATGTGGTGGCTGTTCCCACACCTGTTAATGATGACCACACACCGGATCTTTCTCCTGTGGAGGGAGCCAGCCACACCCTTGGCAAGTACCTGACAAAGGGCTCCGTTGTCGTATATGAGTCAACAGTTTATCCCGGTGTCACAGAGGATATCTGTGTTCCGATCCTTGAGCAGGAGTCGGGACTTAAGTGCGGCGTTGACTTCAAGGTGGGCTATTCACCTGAGCGTATCAACCCCGGTGACAAGGTGCACAGACTCGACACCATCACCAAGATAGTATCAGGAATGGACGAGGAGACCCTGGACACAGTGGCCAAGGTTTATTCTCTGGTTGCCCTTGCAGGTGTTTACAGGGCCCAGTCGATCAAGGTTGCAGAGGCTGCCAAGGTAATCGAGAACAGCCAGAGGGATATCAATATTGCTTTCATGAACGAGCTATCCATGATCTTCCACAGGATGGGAATAGATACAAAGAGCGTCCTTGAGGCAGCAGGAACAAAGTGGAACTTCTTAAAGTTCTTCCCGGGACTTGTGGGCGGACACTGCATAGGTGTGGATCCCTACTACCTGACTTACAAGGCTGAGGAGCTGGGATATCACTCACAGATCATTCTCTCCGGAAGGCGCATCAACGACGACATGGGCAAGTACATAGCTGAGTCCTGTGTAAAGCGCCTCATTGCCAATGACATTCCGGTCAAGCATGCAAAAGTCGCTATCCTTGGCTTCACCTTCAAGGAGAACTGTCCTGATACCCGTAACACCAAGGTCATCGACATCTACAACGAGCTGGGTGAGTACGGCATCACACCTGTTGTGGTTGATCCCCAGGCAGACGCAGCTGAGGCAAAGCGTCTCTATGGCATAGAACTCAATACGCTTGATGATGTAAAAGACATGGATGCTGTGATCATGGCTGTGGCCCACGTGGACTTCAAGGAGTACAAGCCTGCAGATATCGCAAAATTCTACAATGCAGCGCACAAGACCAGGGTGTTCCTTGACATCAAGGGAATCTATGACCTGAACGACTATACTGCACCTGAGTTCGATTACTGGCGGTTATGATTTTCCGGAAATTTTTTGATCCGGAGTATATATTATTATTAAAAATGTAAGTGGCGAGGGTTCGTGCATATGCACGAACCTCGCCACGCAGAGAGGATAAAAATGGGATTTAGAGAATTGAAATTTCCGGAGGACTCTGTCTTCCTTGTTACCGGCGGTGCCGGCTTTATAGGTTCAAACATCTGCGAGGTCCTTTTGGAAATGGGCTACACCGTAAGATGCATGGACAATCTCTCCACAGGGCATATCGAGAATATCCAGCCCTTTATGGAGAATCCGAAATTTACTTTTATCCAGGAGGATATCAGGGACCTGGATTCCTGCATGAAGGCCACCGAGGGTGTGGACTACGTGCTCAATGAGGCAGCCTGGGGTTCTGTTCCCAGGAGTATTGAGATGCCTCTTTTATATGAGGAGATCAACATCAGGGGAACCCTGAACATGATGGAGGCCTCAAGACAGAACGGCGTCAAGAAGTTCGTCTACGCCTCAAGCTCATCTGTTTACGGCGATTCCACAATCCTTCCCAAGAAAGAGGGACAGGAGGGCAATGTATTATCACCCTATGCCCTGACCAAGAAGACAGACGAGGAGTACGGCAAGCTCTACAAGAGCCTCTACGGACTGGACACCTACGGACTTCGCTACTTCAATGTATTCGGAAGAAGGCAGGATCCAAACGGCGCTTATGCCGCAGTTATCCCTAAGTTCTTAAGACAGCTGATGAACGGGGAGACTCCCACCATCAACGGAGATGGCAAGCAGTCAAGGGACTTCACCTACGTGGACAACGTCATCGAGGGTAATCTCAGAGCCTGCCTGGCATCATCTGATGTGGCCGGTGAGGCATACAACATCGGAGCAGGCGGAAGAGAGTTCCTCATCGATGTTTACCATCACCTGACAGATGCCCTTGGAATGGACGTGGAGCCAATATTCGGACCTCCCAGGAAGGGCGATATCAGGGATTCCAACGCCGATATCACCAAGGCCAGGACAAACCTGGGCTATGACCCTTCATACGACTTCAAGGCCGGAATCGAGCTGGCCATAGACTGGTATAAGAAAAACCTGTAAGATATAGGGATTCAAAGCGCGGAGCAATCCGTATATCTTACAAATATATTCAAAGGAAGACAATAATGCGCATTGCGATCAGGATGGACGACATAACTCCGGATATGGACTGGAAGAAGTTCCTTAGATTCAAGGATCTTCTGGATGCCCATGGGATCAGTCCTCTCATCGGCGTTGTCCCTGACAACCGCGACAAGAAGCTTCATATAGATGAGGTGAGGAAGGATTTCTGGGAGTATGTAAAAGACCTTCAGCGGCAGGGCTGGGTGATCGCGATGCACGGCTATAATCATCTGTACACCACCAGGGAGGCAGGTCTTTTCCCCATTGGCAACAAGTCTGAGTTTGCCGGACTTCCCCTGGGAAGACAGCAGGAGATGATAAGGAAGGGAAGACAGATACTGGAGTTTCGGGATATCTACACGGATATCTTCATGGCACCATCCCACTCCTTTGACAGCAATACCTTAAAGGCCCTGAAGTCCAATGGTTTCCGCATTATAACTGACGGCTTTGGAACAGCGCCCTACAGAGAGCGTGACATGGTATTCTATCCGATCTCCATGCAGCGAAGCCGGAGCCTCAAGTCTAAAAGCGACGGCATTGTCACCTTTGTCTACCACGCCAACACCATGGACGAGCGGGATTTTGAGAGGCTGGAGGAGCTCCTTGAAACTGGCAAGGTGGTCTCCTACAGCGAGTTCTCCAAGTTCGATATCGAAGACCGGAGTCCACTAAGGAGCGCATTGCAGTACCTGCTGGCAAGCGCAAAAAGGACTGCAGTAAATCTTAGACAGCGTTAGCATGTAAATGTATTTAGACAATTATATAATTATAATGAGGGGCAAAAGTCCTGGTTCGGGGCGACGGAGGCAAGCATTTGCAGGCTTTTGTGAGATTCGAACCACGGAGGCGAGACCCATGAATCAGGAGTGCCTTTGAGCAGAGCACTTGGCGAGGTCTTTTCGAGCCTAGTGTGAGCCATGGGTGGACACTTGACGAGGTTTTTCCGAGTCTAGTGGAGCATCCCAATGCACGAGTGATTCATTGCCCGGGGCTCGACGGAGTGTCCGGTTCGATGCGAACAAAAACTGCAAATGTTGCCGACGGCGCCCCGAAACAGGACTTTTGCCCCGGACTCAATATAAGGGAAGAATAATGGAAGATAGCTACGGTCAGATCCGGGTGCTCCATGTACTTGGGGTGCTGGGTCTTGGCGGCGCTGAGTGCCGCATAATGGATCTATATAGGAATATGGACAGGGACAGGATACAGTTTGACTTTCTTGTCCATTATCCGTCTGATAAGACAGGCAAGAAGAGTCCGACTTCTGATGAACTGATGGCAGTCCGGGAGCCGGACTATTTTGATAATAGTGTGTACAAGCTTGGTGGCAGGATATTCTGTCTTCCCAGGTTCAACGGCACAAACCTCATGGAGTACAAGTCGGCAATAAAGAGGTTCTTTGAGGAGCACCAGGGGGAGTTTAAGGTTGTGCAGGGGCATATGACCAGCACTGCTTCTATATATCTTCCCATCGCCAAAAAGTCCGGAGTGCCCATCTGCATCGCCCATGCCAGGAGTGCAGGGGTGGACAGCGGCATAAAGGGGCTGGCCACAAGGATGCTGAGGACCTCCCTCAAAAAGCCAGGGGTCACGGACTATAACTTTGCCTGCTCCAGGGAGGCCGGAGTGTCCGTCTTTGGCGAGGATCAGGTGAATGCGGGGAGAGTCAAGATAATCCCCAATGCCATTGACCTTCGGCGCTTTGCCTACAACCAGGAGACAAGGGACAGGATAAGGCAGGAGCTGGGAGTCTCAAACGCACTGGTCATCGGCCATGTTGGGAGCTTCCGCTACGCCAAGAACCACGAGTTTTTGATCGAGGTCTTTGCGCAGCTCACAAGGCTTCTGGACAACGACGACCTGAACCAGTACAGCATGCTCCACGGCATGAGGATAAGACTTCTGATGCTGGGCAAAGGTCCTCTTATGGATGACATGAAAAAGCTTGCTGACAAGCTCCATATACTGGACAGGTGCATCTTTGCCGGGAACAAGTCCAATGCCAGCGACTATTACCAGGCAATGGACTACTTCTGTTTCCCCTCAAGATATGAGGGACTTCCGGGAAGTGTAATAGAGGCCCAGGCTGCGGGGCTCCAGTGTCTTGTGTCGGACTCCGTCACCTCTGAGGTCAATGTCACTGAGCTGGTTTCCATGAGGAGCATAAAGTCGGAGCCCAGGGACTGGGCAAGGAAGATACTGGACGATCTGATGCTCTGGGAGGACCACAACATGGATCCCCTTCAGGAGGAGATAAGAGTAAACCAGACTCTCACCCAGATTGCAGGGGAGAGAAGAGAGAGCGTCTTTGAGACCGACGACATGCCTGACATCGATATTCTTGACGACGGATGGGGCTTTGAAAAGGTAAATGTGGCGGACAATGCACCCAGGAAGGGGCGCAGGGCCATTGAATACTCCATAGGAGACAGGGCACAGAGTTCGGAATATATACTGGGAAAGCTCAAGAATGCGGGATTTGATGTGAAGTTACAGGCCCGGATGATGGCCCTGTTCTATTCAACAGGAAGGTTTTAGGGACGGCATTCCGCCAGGGATGCGCACTCACGTGAGAGGAAATACTTAATGAACAATAAAAAGAATCTCATGCTGATGGTGCCGATGCTGCACCAGGGCGGCTTTGAGAGGGTCTGCATAAAGACCGCAAGGCTGATGCAGGAGTACTACAATGTCTGCATACTGATCTTCAGCTCAAAGGACATCAACTTCGATATTACGGGCCTTGAGGTCATAGACATTGATGTTCCCGCCAGCAAGGGCCTTGCAAATAAGGTATTAAATGTATTTAAGAGAGTAAAAAAAGTGCGCCGCATCAAGAAGGAGCGGGGCATAGACATAGCCTACAGCTTCGGCAGCAGCGCCAACTATGTCAATGTCCTTTCAGGGGGCAGCGAGAGTGTGCTCACAGGACTCAGGTGTCAGACAGACATGGACAACAGGAGGGAGGTAAAGCTCTTTTGCCAGAAGTCCACACAGGTCCTGTCCTGCTCCAAGGAGATCGTCAGGCAGCTCCTTAGGGACTACAACTACGACCGCAGCACCTTTATCTACAATCCGCTGGACGTGGAGGATGTGCAGAACAAGGGGGCTGAGCCGGTGGACGACTTCCCTTTTTTAGGCGAAGACATAAAGACCATATCCTGCATGGCCAGGAACGACCACATCAAGGGCATCTGGCACCTGGTGAAGGCCTTTTCCCTGGCGCAGGTACAGCACCCGGAGGCTAGGCTCATTGTCTGCGGCGCCGGCAACTGGGATAAGTATAAAGAGCTGACAAAGGCTTTGGGCATCAAGGACAAGGTGGCCTTCATGGGACTCAAGAAGAACCCCTTCCCCTACGTGGCTGCCTCAGACATATATGTGTGCAGCTCCAACAGGGAGGGCTTCCCCAATGCGGTACTTGAGGCCATGGCCCTGAAAAAGCCACTGATCGCGGCGGACTGCAAGACGGGACCCAGGGAGATACTTCTCTCCGAGGAGGAGTATGAGGACCTGATAAAGAGGATCCCTGACGGCAGCAGCGTGCGGGAGCCTGTCCGGGGCAGTTACGGTACCCTCATCCCTGACATGAATGAGAACGAGAACTTTGACCCGGAGACCATTGAGGAGGAGGAGCGGATGCTCTCCAGGGAGATAATAAGGCTCCTTGACAGCGAAGAGACTCTTGCGGACTACAGCGCAAGGTCCTACGAGAGGGCGCTGCAGTTCACTCCTGAGAGATACAGAGACAGCATTCACGAGATTTTGAAGAGGTATGAATAATGCATTATAAGGTTGTTGTTTTTGGCGTAAAAGACACATCGGAAAACATAATAGATTTTATCCAGAAGGACATCTGCCAGGTGGACCTGGTCATCACCATCGCCAGCAAGGTTCTGGAGCACAATCAGGTATCAGGCTACAAGGGACTGGCTTCACTGACAGACACCTACGGAATGCCTGTTTTTGAGGCGGACAGCTATTTCCTCAATGATGAGAGGACAAGAAACTTTATCAGCGAGAACACCTTTGACATAGGTATCGTCATGGGCTGGCAGAGGCTGATCCCCAAAGAGGTGCTGGATGCTTTTAAGGTTGGCATCTTTGGCTTCCACGGAAACTGCGGATACCTCCCCTTCGGGAGAGGCAGGTCGCCCCTGAACTGGTCAATGATCCTGGGAGACACCAGATTCAACTTAAATCTCTTTAAGTACGATGAGCACGCAGACAGCCCCAATGTCTTTGCCACAGAGATGTTCCAGATAAATGAGCACGACGACATCAGGACCGCCCAGTACAAGAACATGATCTGCTCCAAGAACCTGATAAAGAAGCTCCTCACCACATATCTGGAGAAGGGCGAGGTCACAATTCACACTGATTCAAAAGACTATGATTCATGGTACAATAAACGTACAGCTAAAGACGGAAAGATAGATTTTAAGGACAGGACCAGGAACATATACAACCTGATAAGGGGCGTTGCAGCTCCTTTCCCCGGGGCCTTCTGCTATGCCGATATAGAGGACGAGGGCCACAAGGTCACTGTGTGGCAGGCCCATCCCTTTGACGAGATGATAGATTTCTCTGGCTACGCGCCGGGAGAGGTTGTGGATATGTTTGACGGAAAGCTGGTGGTCAGGACCGTCGATGGTTCGCTTCTTATAGATAAATTCGAGACCAATACTAAGATCAAAGTGGGGACAATCCTTGCATGAAGACAATGGCGTTTCACCTCAACTGCCTGGTCCAGGGCGGTGCAGAGAGAGTTGTTAGTAACCTGGCAAACCAGTTTGCCAAGGAGGGCATAAAGGTATATGTTGCCACTGAGTGGTACGACGAGGACGAGTTTGAGCTGGATGAGAGAGTCACCAGGGTCCACGTGGGACTTCGGGAGGGCGACGAGAAGAAGAGCAGGATAACCAAGTTTTTCCTGCGAATCAGGTACCTCAAGGAATTTGTAAAAGAGTATCATCCTGATGTCCTGGTTGCCTTCGCTCAGAGGGCCAACTACAGGGCTCTGATGGCGGCGGGAAAGAGCGACATACCCGTGGTCATCTCCATAAGGACAGACCCGGTGGGACACTACGACGCCTTCTCCGACAAGGTCCAGATAAAGTGGCTGTTTCCAAAGGCTGCAGGCTGCGTCTTCCAGACTACCGGCCAGAAGGAGTTCTTTAAGCCCTACCTTCAGGAGAATTCCACTATCATACTCAATCCCGTAAACCCCAAGTACTTTGGAGCGATACATCCAGAAGTGAAGGAAAAGACGGTGGTCCATCACGCAAGGCTTGTGGACTTCAAAAATCAGCCCCTTCTGTGCGAGGCCTTTTTGGAGGTGCACAAAAAGCATCCGGAGTACAAGCTTAAGATCTACGGACCTGATTCTTTTGACGGGACCAAGGATATCCTTGATAAGATAATCCGCGACAACCACGCCGAAGATTTCATCCTCCTTATGGGAGGCTCTGATTCCCTGGAAAAAGAGATACCCAAGGGCGAGATATATGCCTTTACCTCGGACTGGGAGGGACTTCCCAATTCCCTGCTGGAGGCCATGGCCATGGGAATGCCCATAGTTGCCACTGACTGCCCCTGCGGCGGACCCAGGACCGTCATGACCGACGGCGAGAACGGCCTTCTTGTTCCCATCAAGGACAAGGACGCGCTGGTGAAGGGGATGTTAAGGCTAATCGAGGACAAAGAGCTGGCGGCAAAGCTGGGGAAAAATGCCGCAAAGATAGAAGAGATAACAAACGGCGACGCCATATTTGTACAGTGGAGAGACTATCTGGACAAGGTGATTGCCACAAGTAAACATAAAAAGTAAAAGGACGGGAGGCAAAGATGTTTTCCTTTAACGATTACAGAGAGATAATCAGGGTAATAAAAGAGACCGGGCGCTACGCCACCTACGAGGAGGCACTCAACAAGGATGAGTTCATCATCATGCGCCACGACGTGGAGTACTCCGTTGAGAGGGCCTATGCACTCTCCAAGGTGGAGGAGAGCATGGATTTCAGGTCCACATTCTTTTTCCAGTGGACCAACAACTCCTATAACATCCTCTCGAGAAAGAACAGGGATATCCTCACGGACATGCATGAGAGGGGCCAGAACATCGGACTTCACTTCGCCCTCAACGGCATGACGGATATGAGGACCATAAGGGAGAGGATCAGGCAGGAGATCGACATGCTCAGCAACATGCTGGGATTTGAGATCAACTCTTTTTCCATCCACAGACCTTCACCCAGCGTTCTTGCGGAGAACATCAAGATAAGCGGTATACTGAATGCCTACCAGGATGAGTTCTTCTCCTTTGACCCCAAGGCGACACCTCAGTCAAAGCTTGATGTTAAGTACATGTCGGACGCCAACCACATCTGGAGATACGGCTACCCCGACGAGGAGACCATTGCAGCCCACGACAAGATACAGATCCTGACACATCCATTTGCCTGGACCAAGATGGGTTACGACAACCTGCTCAACTACAAGACACTGGTCAACGAGAAGTACACGGAGATGATTGACTCCATCGACAACGAGTGCAAGGACTTCGGGCCCCTCAGGGACGAGTTCGACATCAAGCCAATGGAGATAGAGATATAATCCGGGGC
>JAEEGL016552859.1_pt1 | contig 11596 bp, 8 predicted proteins | sample 9134231 | NCBI WGS metagenome assembly JAEEGL01 (sample SAMN16246548, study PRJNA631951) | gut metagenome | biome: gut microbiome; feature: rumen; material: fiber-attached | host: Bos | place: Iran: Karaj | collected 2018-10 | reverse complement strand
TCACCGCGTGAACGGGATTTTAGTGTGCCCTTTCGATTTAGCTCATTTAAGATTTTAAGAAATTATTTAAAAAAACAAGAAAATTTTATTAATTAAAAAAGATTTAATATTAAAAAAAAATAAAAAAAAGGAAAAAATAAAATAAATTAGATACTAAAAATGAAATAAATAAAAATAAAAAAAATATATTATATTTTAATTATTTCATTTTTTTTATTGTTTATTTCTAATTTTTTTTATTTCAATATTTTTAAATATATTTTTTGTTAAAATTTGTAAATATATTTTAAATGTTATATTAATTTTTCAATGTTTATTCTCAGAAAAAATTATTTATAAATTTAATTTAAAAATTCAAATATTAATGAAATAAATTAACCCAAATTGATTTTATTTTTTTATCACTTTTTTCCATTAATTCTCCATCTTCAAATAAATAATATTTTTTTTTCTGAACTAATAAATAACACTTAGTTATTTTCTGATTCCCCTTTAATAATTGTCCAATAGTTTTAGTAATTTTAGTAAATAAAATTTGTGAATTTACATTATCTTGTTCTTCATTTTCTTCTTCATAAATTAATTGAAAAAGACCATTTTTATCTCCTCTTGAATAAGTTCCAATTAACAATTTAGTATAATTATCATTATAAGAAATATATCTCCCAAAACCATTTTTCATATCTTCATTAAATCCTCCAAAATAATTATCATTACCCATATTTTTATTAATATCATAATGCCAATATAAACCACATAAAGATTTCAAATGTTTTTCATCAAAAAAACCTTCATATATATCACCACTTTTAAAATGAACAATTCCATAATTTGAAAAAGATTTATCACCATTTCCATCAAAGAATCCTTCATATTTTTTAATAAAGAAATTATCACTATATTCAATAATACCATAACCATTAATTTCTCCATTTACAAAATTTCCTTTATATTCGTAAGAATAACCTTCAGATTTTAATATATGTTTTAAATAACCTTCTCCATTTTCTTTTCCTTCTGAAAAATAACCTGTATAATCATATTCATCCATTTTTTCATATTTTGTTTTATTTTTATTCATACAATAAGTAACTTTTATTAAATGACCATAATTTTTATATATTATATAATTAATATTACTTTCTTCTAAATCTCCTTCATATTTTGTTACTTCTAATGTATCATGATTATTTTCTCTAAATGTTACAACAATACCAGAAATAAAATGAGATTTATGAAAAATTCCTTTTGAAATTCTTCCAAATTTATAATTTAATTCAATTAAAAAACCAAAACCATCAAATTTATTTTGTGTAAATTCTCCCATATAATATTTAAAGTGATATTCACTTAATTGTCTATAATAAATTCCAAATCCTTCTTTTATTCCATATCTAAAAGTTCCATGATATAAAGAAGAATTTCTTGGTTTTATTAAAATACCAATTCCAGCATATAAAAAAATAGTATTATCAAATTCTCCATTATATAATTCCATTTTATTATTATTTTGTTGTTCATTTAAATTTAATGTATTATTATGTCCAATATTATCAACAAAATTAATATGAGATAATTTACCTCCTCTTGGTTTATGATGAAAAAAGCTTTTTTTATCTAAAGAATCAATTTTTAAAATACTATTAATTCTTGTTGGACTAAAATGTTTTCCTCTTATTGGTGAAAATTCTTCTTCTAAATGTGTTCTTGTTAATTTTTTCATTGTATAAACTCTTTGAATATCATGAGAATTATCATTTGAATGATTTATCTGATTATCTGTTAATATAGGACAATAATTAATTGAATCATGTTTAAGAAATTCTTCAGTAGTTACTTTATTAATATTATATAAATTATTTTCTTTTAACACATCAAAATCAAATTCTTCATTATCTTTATTTGAAATGTTTGTTTCTTCTTCAAATAATAATACTTGTGAATTAAAATAACTTTTTGTTCTATTTTTTCTGTGAATAGCAGAATGAAATATTTTAGTTTTATTCATTGCTTTAAATGCTTCAATATCTGATATATTTATATAAAATTTTTTATTATTTAATATTTTATTAAAATCGTCTTTTTCAATTTTATTATAAATATTATTTGTAGATGAAAGAAAACCATATTTTTTTAATAAATAAAGATAATAAAAAAATTTTACAAAAATTCTTAATTTTCCAAATATAAAAAATTCTGTATTTAATTTTAATTCATCTGAAAGTAACATTAATAAATATGATGCATTTTGAGACTCTATTTCATCTATTTTTTTTGGTAATTCTTCAATAGGAGTTAAAAAACATAATTTAAATAAATTATCAATATCTTTTTCAATAAATTCAATTTGAGAATCAAATAGATTATCTTTCTCTTTATCACTTTTGAAAATTTTTTGAATTCTTATTAATTTATTTACTGAACTTTTTAATTTATTAGTCTCATGATGATTTTCAATTTTTTTATTATGTATATATTCACTTAAATTTTTTTTTTTCTTTACCTATTCAAAAAAATCATGATAAAAATTTATTTTATTATAACATATATCATTTGCATAATAACTCTTTATCATTTTTTTTAATCCTTCAAAATTATGAAGATTCCCTAAAATATTTTCATTATTAAATATCCCTTCAAGTATATCTATTTTATTTTCAAAAAAAAAATTTATTTTTTTATTAAATAATTCAATAAAATATTCTTTTTTTTTTGGAAAATTATTTGATTCAACTACAAAAATAGTTTCTAACTTTAATATCATTTTATTATATTTTTGTTTACTACATATTCTCCGATAATTAAAATTAATAAATTTACATATTTGTTTCCCTGCAACTAAATAATGACCTTTAAGAAGAGTATATTGTAAATTATAATCTAAAGAATTACTTATTGTAGTTATTGTATGATATGTAATTTGATTATTTTTTTCGCAATTTAAATTACAATGTATTCCCATTTTAAATTCAATTAATTAAAAAATAAATTAATATAAATATTTAATGTTTCATATTCTAAAATAAATAATATTAAAACAAATTTCCAATAATCCAAAAATAAATTATAATTTTTTTTCTTTTTTAATTTTAATTATTACTTAAATTTAATTGTTGGAAATTCTCTTTTCAAATTTACTGAAAAACTTGTAATTGGTGGTGAAAATGTACTACTATTCATTAATTTATTATAAGTAAAAGGTGGTCTAGCTTTTTTTTTTTTTTCTTCTTCCTCTTTTTTTATCTCTTCTGCAGTTCTATTATCTTTCTTTTTTTCATTTTTAGGAATTTTATATAAATCATCATTAAATAAAGCATCTCTCCCAGTACTAACTAATTTAGCAGGCATAAAAGCTTTCATATGTTTAACACTTCCTTTAGGTAAAATTTTCTCATATCTTTTATTTCCTGTTTTTTTATAATCTTTATATTCTTCCATTCTTTTTTCAATTTCTTCATCTGTATACATACCATAAGTTTGTTCATTATTTGCAAAAGGTTCACATTTCATTAAAGAAGCAGGTTGAAAAGGTTTTTTAAATTGTTTATTAGTTTTTTTAATTTCAATTCCTTCATTTTTCTTATTTTTAGCATTACTTAATAATTCATCATAAATATCATTACTTTGTGGATAAGAAAATAAATCACTAGGCATACTATAATTTAATTTAGTACTTTGAGTATAAATTCCTCTTTTTTCAGTTACTACTTTTCTATCTTTAATAAATCTCTTTTTATCAGGAAAATAAAATAAAGGACCATCATTTGGTTCATGTTCTTCATCATAATAACCTTTTAATTTACTTAATCCAGGTGGTTTAAATGGTATTTTTGCTGCTTTTCCTTTTCCTTCTCTTACTTTTTCTAGTAATTTCTCATTTTCTGCTTTATTTAATTCTTTGTATCTATCAATTGTATCTTGTGGAACTGCTTCAATTGGAGAAAAATATGCATCATTTGTTTTACCTGATTTTATGTTTGTTGTGTATATTCCTCTTTTTTCTATTATTACTTTACGATCTACTACTTTGTGATTTGGGTATTCTTGATTTTGAGAATATGCTTCATCACCTACTATTGCTGGGTATGGAATTGAGAAGTAACCAAAACGTTGCATTTTATCCATTTCATCACGTTCGGCTTTAATTTGTTCTAATGTCTTTACTTTTGATTCTTCACGTTTTGCTGTCATGTCTTCTAAATATTTTGCTTGGGAGTTATTTTCTGACATTTTTTTATTTATTTATTTTTTTTGTTTGTTTTTTTTTCTTTTTGATTATTATTGGTTAGTGATAATTGGAAATATTATATTTTTTTTATTTATTTTAATTTTAAGTTGTAATTTTTAAATTTTTTTTTGGAAGTTATATACATATTTTTTTATATTTATATTTTTAATATAAAAAAGGAAATAAAATAATATATTATTTTACAATAATAATTAATCAAAAATAACTTCTTATTTATAATATATATTTAATTTATTTTTTTTTTTTGAATTTGTTTTATTTTTATATTTATTTAGCATTTTTATTTTAAATTTTTACAAAAAATAAATATGTAAAATATATGACAAAAAAAACTAGAGTTATTATTAATTAATAATTTAAAACAAAAAAACACTAAAAATTGAAATGAATGAAGAAGAAAATAATAAAAAAACAAATGAAGAATTTGACAATCAAAATATAAATACTGAAGAAGAAGAAAATAAACAAATAAATTCAATAATTAATAATAATAATTTTTATCATTCAATAATTGAAAAACATGAAAAAATTAATAACGATAATTCAGATATTAATATTGATAATAATACAGAAGAAGATATAAAAGAAGAAATAATTATTGAATCAAGTAGTTCTAATAGTAATATATTAAAATTTAATAATGAAACAAGTTCTAATAAAAATAATTTACTTCCTTTATCAATTAAAACAAAAGATTTAAAAAATATTCGCAAACAAAAACTCAAATTAAATAATTCATTTAAATTATCACCAAAAAATAATTTAATTACTTCTTTAAATGAATTAAATAATAATCAAAAAAATAAAGTAAATCTTTCTAATAATTTATCAAAAGAAAATATTAAGAATGATTTTTTACCAAGAATTTGTTCTTCTCAATCATTAAAAAAGAAACCAGAACTAAGGAAATCACAAAAAAATAAAAAAATTCATTCTGAAATACCTTTCAAAAAAAAGCCTAAATTATTTTTATCATCTCCTAAAAAAATTAAAAAAATTTTTTTTAATCAAAATAAAAAAGATAATGAATTAATAAATATTCAAAATGAACATTTAGAATTAATTCATGAATTGGGATTATTAAATATTCAATTAACAACATTAATTAATAAACAAATTCCTCATGCTTTAATTAATTTTGGTAAAATTCATTCTGAAAAAAATATTTTACCTTCTTCAGATATTAAAAGAAAAACTAATATATTAACTAAAAAGAAATTTTTAACTAATTTAATTCTTGAATATAACACTGTATATAAAAAATATATATTAGGAACTGATTTGGATATTATAAATGAACTTGAAAATAATCTTAGAAAAAAAAATGAAGAATATAACACTCATCAAAATTTTATTAAGCAATTAAAAGATAAAATAATTAAAAATGAAATATATTTAAAAAATCTTAAAATACAAGAAAAAATAACAATTAATGATAATAAAGATTTAAAATATAAAATTGAATTATATAATAAAAAGATATTTCAAATGAAAAATGAAATAATTCAAATGAAGAATTTATCAGAAAAAGAAAATAATGAAATTTTTTCCTTAAATAATAAATATTCAAAATATAAAGAAATAATTAGTTATTATGATGAAACTCCTCAATCAATTGAAGAAAAACTAAAAATATCAATTGAATATAAGAAAAAAGAAGAAGAAATAAATAATTTAAAAAGAAAAAAAGATATTATGTCTCATTCAAGGAATATGCTAAATAAAAAATATTTAATTGTCATTAATCAACAAAATAAATATATTGAAGAATTAAATAATATTATAAAAGAAGTTGATAATATATTATCATATATATAACAATTATTGAAATTAATCTTTACATTATATATTTCTATATAGAAACAAAATTTATATTAATATACCATATAAATTTATTTTTTAAATGTTTTTTATTAAATAATTAAATAAAAAAATTAATTTTCAGTTAAATTATCATTATTTATATATTGTATCAACCATTCTCTAATATATGAGTCATTAGAAAGAATTGAATGTTTTTCTAATATAAAATTTTCAATATCAATTTGATCAACTAAAGCATAATTTTCAAATATTTTATTTTCAATAAATTTTTCTTGATTATCAATACAAAATTTTTTTTCGAATTCTTGTTTAAAAAGTTCTTTATTATCACTAATTGAAGACAATGAATCAACACTCATTAAACTAATCATATCAATATAAAATGAAATAATATCATTTAAATCTTTTTTTTTAATTAAATTATTTGAATTATTCATATTAATAGTAATAGAATCTTTATATCCTCCTTGCGTCATTGCAATAGATAAAAATGCTTTTGTTAATTCAGAATCATTTCCTTTTCCTAAAAATAATATACTTAAAAACAATAAACCTTCATTTTTTCTTTTTCTAGCTTCATTTAAAGCAGTATTAAATAATTGATAAGAAATTTCTTTATTATCAGGATTTGTTAATAAACCATCTATAAAAAGTTCCCATTTTTTTTTTGTTATTTCACCTGTTCCTTTCTTTTTTGTTCTAATCATATCAACAATATCATCAAATCCTTTTTGACGAACTATTAATCCATTCCAAAATAAATTTAAAATTGATTCCATTGATAATTCTCTATTGCAACCACATCCCATTTATTAATAAAAATATTTCATAATAACAATAATAAAATTGTATAATTAATTTTTTTATTTTATTTATTTATTTAATTATTCATTTTTTTCATTTTCATTTTTCAAATTTTCTATATCTTTATTATTATTTTCTATTAATTGGTTTATTAATTCTATTTTTTCATCAATTTGTAAAAATGATTTTTTTAATTTTAATATTTCTTTTGTACTTTCTAATAATCTTTCTCTTGTATCAAATTTTTCTGGTTTTATTTTTATAATAACATCACTCACATCTTTCATTGGAGATTTAAAAATTAATTTAAAATAATTTCCTTCTATATACTTTATCATTTCTTTATTTTCAATACTTTCTTTAAAAAAACCTATTATATCTGAAATATTATCATATAATGTTAAAAGTCTAAATGATTCATGAAGATTTTTTAATGTATATGAATCTTCATATTTGAAATTTGGAAATTCATTTGTTTGAATAACTTTAAAAGTAATACTATTATTATTATTATTTTCAAAATAATATTCCCAATAATTTTCTTCATATTTATAATTATTAAAATAAATTGAAGATTCAAATATTTTTGATTCATTTTCAAAAAACATAGAACTAGGTGCATCAAAAGACATCTTTATTAGTTTTATTGATAAACATTTTTTAAAATTAATTTCATTTTAAATTAAAACAAATAGTTCTTAAAAAATTAATATATTATTGTATAAATATTATTTAAATATATGAAAAAGACTGGATTTGGAATAAATGAAATAAAAAAACCAATCAAAAAATCAAAACATAAAATATCATCAAAAAAAAATAAAGAAAAAATATCATATATTAATTTAATCTCAGAAAGTAATAATTCAACAAGAAGTAATAATACTAAAAAACCTTTATTCATTAGTACAACTTTATTGAATTTTGAATATGAATATATTCTTCAAAAATTATTAAAATATTTAAAACAAAAATTGACAATAATTCAATATGAAGATATTATCTCATTTATTAGAAATGAAATTAATAAAATAATTTTAAATAAAAATATATCAAATAATTATAGCCTATTAAATCAAAATGATTCTATAAAATATATAAAAAAAATTTGTAAAACTAAGAGAAATAATACAAGTAATACTAATTCAATTAATAGTTTTTATTTAAATATTAATAGTTATAATAATTATCCAAATAAAGTAGTAAATAATGAACAAAAATTAAAATTAAGTTATGATTTTTCAAATAGATTAATATCACCATCTAATAATATTAATAATAAACCTATAAAAATAGTATTAGAAAATATAATAATTACCGAAAAAGCAAAATCGACAAGTAAATCAAATTATTTAAAAAATTATAAAGATAAATATTCTCTTTATTCAATTGTTAAAAATTCAAATTCATATTCTTATAGAAATAAATATAAAGATATTACTAATTATTCTAAATCTAAAAGTAAATCAAAATCAACTTCTAGAGAAAATATTATAAATAATATAAATAATAATAAAATAAATAATACTAAAAATGATAATATAACTATATCAAATACAAATGTGATTCAAATTAATACTTCATCTTTAATGACAAAAGGAGTTTTTAATTCAAATTCATATAATACAATTTCAAATAATAATATGAAAAATATTTTTCAAAAGAATAAAAAAGTTTCAATAAAATCAACTTTAATTCATCAATCACATCCATTATTAAATGAAAAATTATTTTCTAAATTAACAAATACATATAATAGAAGAAAAACATCACAAAATTCAAATGTAGTTTATAATACAATTTCAAATATTAGTATGTCGAAAATTACAAAAAATATTTCTTATAAAACAGAACCAAATATAAGTCATAATATTAATATATCATTTTCTAATAAATCAAGTACAAAAAAAAATAAATGTAATTCTTCAAGAATAAATTCATATAGACAAAAAGAAAATTCAAAAAATATAAAAACAAGTTCAAAAAAAAGAAATAAGGCAATTTTAACAATTAATATTCCAAATCAATATAATAATTTATCAAGAATTGATAATAATCAAAATAAAATTCTAAATATTGCACCAAAATATATAAATAAACAAAGTATATTAAAAGATAAAAATAGACAAATTCCAATATTAAAAAATGATGAAATGTTAAAACAGATTAAAAATACAATTGATGATAATTTAAAAATAATGTTTAATTTTTCCTATGAAAATTTTTTAAGTAAACAATCTGAACATGAAAGTAAAGAGATAAGTAGAGAAATTGAAATGAATATTTCTGATGAAAATATTTGAATAAAAAAAATATAAATTATTTATAAATAATGTATTTTTATTGTGATATAGATTATGCTTTTTTCAATATATAAAATAAATTTATATTTATTTGTTATATAAGAAATAATTCAAACTATTGATTATAAAAAATAATTTTTTATTTTATTTTTTTAATTTTTAATTTTACCATAATAATAATGTTAAAATTAAATATATTAATATAATTTAAAAAATGTTCATAAAAAATTTTGATTTATTTTCGAACCAAATTACATTATTTTTTAATCATAATGATAAGCATTCATCAATTTTTTCAGGAATATTATCAATAATTTATATCATAATTATTTTATATTTTAGTATTTTATTTTCATTAGATTTTTTATTAACTAGAAATCCAAACGCATTTTTCTATAAAAGATATGTTAATGAAGTAGGAAAATATACATTAGATCCAAATGGAATTTTTCATTTTATTTCATTTAATTCAGATAAACAATATGGAATTGAAATTGACAAAAGAGCATTTACAATAATAGGAGTAACAGAAAATGATTCAATAATGCAAGAAAAAAATAATATAACATTATATGATCATTGGATTTATGATTCATGTGATCAAGTTGATATAATGAGATTAAAAAAATATTTTACTAAAGAAATAAAAGAATATTATTATAATAGTTTATGTATTAAAAAATTTTATAATAAAACAACTAAAGAAATTATCTTAAAAGGAAAAAACGATTTTCATTTTCCTTTTTTAGAACATGGTTCTTCAAAATTAAATAATAAAATATATGGAATATATATTCAAATGTGTCAAAATGATACAATTATAAATGATAATAATTGTTATCCTGTAAATATTATTTTAAATAAATTAAAATCAATTTTGAATTATGGAATAACTTTTTTAGAAAATTATATCGATGTACAAAATTATAATGAACCAATACAAAAAGTATTTCATAGATTAACAAATGAATTTAATGAAAAAGTTTTTACATTAAATCATTTAAATTTTTATCCAATTGTAGTTAATACACATAGTGGAATAATTTTTGATACTTTAACAATTAAAAATTCATATAATTTTAATTTTAATCAAAGGTTAATATCAGATATTAATGAAAATTACATTTTTGGAACATTTAATTTTTGGATGGAAAATAATTTAAATGTATATGAAAGATCATATTCTAAAATTCAAGATGTTGCAGGAGGAGTTGATGGAATTGTTGAAATAACAATGATTTTTTTTGGGTTTATTAATATATTATTTTCTGAAGATTATACTATCACTCATGATATAAATAAACTTTTATATAACATGAGTGCAAAAAAAAATTTAGATATTAAAATTAATTATGCTATTGAAATGAAAAAAAATGAAAAATTAAAAAAAATGTTTAATCTTAATACAAAAAAATTAAATTTTTCCAAAATAACTAATAAAAATTCTCAAAAAAAACCTTTTAATAGATTAAAAGAAAGGAATTTTTCTAGTTCTTTAATATTAAAAACACCAAATCTTGATTCTCCTAAATTAAATGAAGTAAAAAAAAATACAATTTCTCACAATTTTCAAAAAAAATTAAAATCATATCTTAGATATAAAAAAGTAAATTGTTTAGATTTTTTTTTTAGAGTAAAATTAAAATGGTTTGGTGATTCACAATTATATTTAATTCATCTTTTAAAATTAAGAGAAAAAGTAGTTAGTGAAGAACATTTATTTAAAACATATTATAATATAAGAGATATAAAAAAATATTTACATACACAAAATAAATTTGAATTCCCAAAAGAAATTCCAACAACTGATAAAACATTATATAAATCTCCAATACAAAAAGTTAAACATTTTACTTTAAATACTTAAATTATAATTATTAAATTGATTATATATATTGTATTATTATATTTTCTTAAGTTTATTAAAGCTATTATTATTAAATTAAATGAAAATTAAATTGATTTATAAATAATTAATTATATATTTTAAACTTATAAAATCATTTTTTTTATTTTTTATTTTTTGTTGGTACTTTCCTTGTTTCTTTTCTTTTATGTTTAAAATCTTTGACAATTTTTTTCATTTGTTGATCTACTAAATTATCATATTCTTCTTCTATATTATCATTAATTATATCTTTATATATTTTTTTAAATTTAGCAATTGATCTTGTTGCTCTTATCATTTGATCAACTTTTTTTTGATAAAATTTCCCAATATAAATTTGTTCATATCTCTTTTGTTTAGTTAAATTTACAATAAATCCCCCAAAAAAATATTCAAATCTCCTTAAACAATAAAAAGGAATAAAAGTAATAGATAAACAAAGAATAAGTATTAGAATAAAATTCATAGATTCAAAACAACCAAAAGTATCACCACTTAACCCATTACCAAAATTTAAAAGATCATATA
>JAEEGL013510374.1_pt1 | contig 11596 bp, 13 predicted proteins | sample 9134231 | NCBI WGS metagenome assembly JAEEGL01 (sample SAMN16246548, study PRJNA631951) | gut metagenome | biome: gut microbiome; feature: rumen; material: fiber-attached | host: Bos | place: Iran: Karaj | collected 2018-10 | reverse complement strand
CCGAGGACAACGTGGAGGACCTGGAGGACGTGCCCGCAGAGGTGCTGTCCCGGCTGACGATCACCCCGGTCAGGACCGTGGAGGAGATCTTGTCTGCCCTCGGCGTCACGGCGGAGGAGCCCATGCTGCAGGCGGTGTAAATTTTCAGGGAACAGGGAACAGGCAACAGGGAACAAGTGCGTAGTGCGTAGTGCTTAGTGCTTAGTAAACAATGATTAACGGTGGTTAAAGCGTCCCCAGGCTTCCCATGGGGGAAGCTGTCGCCACAGCGACTGATGAGGGGCTTGCAGAATGCTTCGTCCATCAGCGCAGAAATTGATGTGCTTTTGAACAAACTTACATCAAAAACGCTTGCGTTGAGTATTTCATTGATAAAAGACCGTTTTCATGCAGAGGAAATCTATACCGGCGTGACGTCCGGCAACACGGCGGCGAAGAGCCTATACGAGTCCGTTGGTTTCAAGGAAACCGGGCTGGTGGAATACAACATGGAAGAAATGCGATTGGTATTATGATGGTATTATACGATTCTTCCATACTACGATGAAAAATGGCCTATTCCCTGTGAGCCGCAAGGGTCACAGGGAATAGGCGTCTTGCGGACGCCTTCCGGGAGGCTTGATTTTTCCCGCGTCTGTGATAAAATGAGAGCATCTGAAACAAGGGAGGCCCCGCTATGAGCATCAGACGCGCAGAGGAAAAGGATGTGCCCCGGATCATGGATCTGCTGGCCCAGGTCCTCATGGTCCATCACGAGGGCAGGCCGGACCTCTTCAAGGCCCCGGCCACGAAATACACGGAGGAGGAGCTTCGCGCCCTGCTGCGGGACGATACGCGCCCCATCTTCGCCTGGACGGACGAGAAGGACGAGTTAGTGGGCTACTGCTTCTGCGTGCTGAAGCAGGAGCTCGGCAACAACATCCTCACGGATATCAAGACCCTGTATATCGACGACCTCTGCGTGGACGAGTGTGCCCGCGGCAAGGGCGTCGGCCGCGCCCTTTATGACTACGTGAAGGACTACGCCCGCTCCATCGGCTGCTATAACCTGACGCTGAACGTCTGGGCCCGCAACGAGGCGGCCCTCCGCTTCTACCGCGGTCTCGGCATGCAGCCGCAGAAATACGGCATGGAAACGATCCTGTAAGGGCGAAAAGACCCTGAAAAAGCCCCTACGGCGTGGAGCACCGCGCCGTAGGGGCTTTTTTCCTGCCGGAAGGCAGGACAGGGAAGGAAAGGCTTACACTGCGCTAAATGAAGTTGACAGACGTTTTCCCAATATGACCGGAGTTTTTTCTCCATCAGATGGTTCATTTGTTAAAGAATGCGTATATTTCATTTATAGTCACCCGTTTGCAGTATTACTTCATAAAAAAGGATTGCTGTCTTGGCAAGACAGCAATCCTTTTATGGTGGAGACGGCGGGAGTTGAACCCGCGTCCGAAAGCGTTTCTTCGGAACCTTCTCCGGGCGCAGGCGGTTATTTCGGGTCGAGCCCCATTCCCCTCAGCGGCTGCAAACCGCCACGCGGTCCGCCTCGGGTAGCTTCATGATGCGTGACGCGCTCAAAGCTTTGCGCGTTCACGGACGCCACTGAATGACACCGCTGTCCGGCTCGTGGCCCTTCCGGCAGCGATGGGTTGCCTTAAGCGGCAGCCAGTTCTAAAGAATCGTTGTTCTTTAATTTATAAGGTGCCCATTTTAAGGATGGTAGGCGCATCCGCCCGCTTATTCCGCCTCCACACCCCCGTCGAAACCATTACGTCCCCGGGTGAAGGGGCGCGGAAGGCGCCCCGTGAAAGCAGCACAACGATTTTGGAACTTCAGGGAAAAACAGGGGAGTTACAGCTTTTCCGGCTGAGGATAGTCCACGCCGAAGGTGTCCACCGTGACCTTCTTCATCTTCTGCTCCTTGCGGGGCTTGTCATTGAAGTCCACCGGGGTGGCGGCGATCCTGTCCACAGCCTCCAGGCCCTCAATGACCTTGCCGAAAGCGGCATAGGCCCCGTCCAGATGCGGGGCGGCGGCGTGCATGATGAAGAACTGGCTGCCGGCGGAATTGGGCCGCATGGAGCGGGCCATGGAGAGGACGCCGCGGCTGTGCTTCAGCGGATTGTCAAAGCCGTTCTGCTTGAACTCGCCCTTGATGGCGTAGCCCGGGCCGCCCATGCCGGTGCCCTGGGGGTCGCCGCCCTGGATCATAAAGCCGCTGATGACACGGTGAAAGATCAGCCCGTCGTAAAAGCCGGAGGAAACCAGGGAGATAAAGTTGTTCACGGTGTTGGGCGCCAGCTCGGGATAAAGCTCCGCCTTGATGATATCGCCGTTTTCCATTTCAAAGGTCACGATAGGATTGGACATGGTGCATCTTCCTTTCTCTGGGCGCTGTCAGCGCCGCTGCTTCATCGTGCGGTCGATCTCCCGCTTCGCATCCCGCTCGGCGGAGGAAGCCCGCTTGTCATACAGCTTTTTGCCCTTGCAGAGCCCCAGCTCCACCTTCACGCGGGAGGCCTCGTTGAAATAGACCGAAAGGGGGATCAGCGCGTAGCCATCCTGCTTCACCAGGGCGAAGAGACGGTTGATCTCCCGCTTGTGCATCAGCAGGCGGCGGGGCCGCATGGGGTCTTTATTAAAAATATTGCCCTTTTCATAGGGGGATATGTGCATGCCGTGAACGAAGATCTCCCCGTCCTTGACCACGCAGAAGGAGTCCTTCAGATTCAGCGTGCCCTGGCGGATGGATTTGACCTCCGTTCCGGCCAGGGAAATGCCCGCCTCATAGCGCTCTTCCACAAAGTAGTCGTGAAAAGCCTTACGGTTCTGCGCGGCGACGCGGTTTCCGCTTTTTTTCTGCGCCAAGGCCCTTCACCTCCCTGCTGCGCCCTTGGGCGAATAGCATTATACCACAGCTTGACGGCAAATAACAGCCCTTCACAAAAATTTTACAGTTCCCGGGCAAAAGAGAGCGCGGGCCGCTTCCAGGGAGGCCCGCGCTTGGTGAAAAGAAAGTATGAGAAAGACAGAAGAAAACTCAAAGCTCCGGAAGGACCAGCTGGGGATCAATGGGGTCCCCTCCCAGGGGGCGGTATTCAAAATGAACGTGAACGCCGCTGGCCACGCCCGTGGCGCCCATACAGGCGATCTGCTCACCCTGGCGCACCTCGTCACCCTCCGAGACCAGCAGGGAGGAGCAATGGCCGTAATAAGTCACGTCCCCATTCTCGTGCTGGAGCTTGACGAGCTGGCCGTAGCCGCTTTCCCAGCCCGAGAAGATCACGGTGCCCCCGTCGGAGGCGACGATCGCCGTGCCGTAGGCGGCGGCCACGTCGATACCCTTGTGGAAGCTGGAGCCCACGGCCACGCTGCGGCGGCCGAAGGGAGAGGTGAGTATTCCCTCGGCGGGCCAGAGATAGCTGCCCGTGGAGAGGTGCTCCTTCGTGCCGATGCGGACGATTTCGTTCACAGGCTGGACGTTGACGGTCTCCACACTCTCGCGGGAAAGGGTGAGGCCGTTTACGGCCTTTTCCTCAAACAGGGTCACGCGGCGGCCGCTGCGCCCGGCCTGCTCCAGCACGGTCTCGTCCACGTACATGGTGTCGTCATACACCGTTTCCACCACGAAGGGAAGCAGCTCCTCCTCGTGGGAGTGCGACACGGTCTCCACATGGAAGAGGACCGGAGCCAGGTCTTCAAACTGCTCGGCAGCGGAGAGGAGCCAGGGCTCGGCCACGCCCATCTTCACGCTGATGGATTCCATCAGATTGGCGCTGTCTACGCCCTCGCCCGCATACTGATCCACGTAAGAGGCGATGGCGGAGGAGGCCTCCGCCACGGTGGCGAAGGCAAAATAGGGCTGCCCATCCACACAAAGGAGGGCGTATTCCCGCACGGGCTCAGCTTCCGGCAGCTCCTCCTGCAGGAGTTCCGCCGCCTCGACGGGGGCGGGCTCGGGCTGAGGGGGATTGAGCGCGGAGGCGAAGGCCACGTTGCGCGTGATCACCACGGCCAGCGCGGCGGCGCAGAGCGACAGCGCGCCGACGCCCTTTAAAAGACGGTGTCCATTCTTGCGGCTCCGCTCGTAAAGCTGCCGCAGTCCGTTCGATCCGTTCATTCCGTTGCTTCCTTTTCCAATCTATGAGATCGTCGGCCGCTGGATACAAAGAAAAACGAAAATATATCAAACAGCCGACAAAGAGTAACAATCCGGTAACAAGGCTTACTATACCCGCAAAAGTCCCGTTTGTCAAGGGAAAAATGGGATTTTCTGCCGCCAGCAGCCATTTTTTTTATGTTAATCTCACGGAATAAAAAAACGGCGCGGCAGAATGATCTGCCGCGCCGAAAATGCCTTAACGGAGAAAGCTTACTCCTCGTCGGGAACGATGAGGCCGTAGCCGCCGTCTTTCCTCTTGTAAACGATGGAGATCAAGTCCTCCTCATCCTGATTTTTGAAGACGAAGAACTCGTGATCCAGAAGATTCATCTGCAGAATGGCCTCCTCCGGGGACATGGGCTTGATGGAGAAGCGCTTGGTGCGGATGATCTTGAAGTCCGTTTCCTCCTCCTCGGCCACGGTCTCGGCCGCGGGAACGTACTCCTTCTCCACGAATTCCTTCTCCAGCGCGCCCTCGCGGATGCGCTTGGCCAGGCGGGTCTTGTTCTTGCGGACCTGGCGCTCGATGGAAGCCACGGCGGAGTCGATGGAGGCCAGCATGTCGCTGGTGTTCTCGCTGACGCGGAAGAACATGCCTCTGTTCTCCAGCGTGAGCTCGACGATGCAGCGGTGATTCTTCTGCACGGAGAAGGTGACGTAGGCGGTGGACTCATCCCGGAAGAGCCTGTCCAGCTTGCCGATCTTCTTTTCCGCGTATTCCTTCACGCTGTCACGGACGTTGACCTTTTTCTCGGTATACACGAACTTCATTTGCTTACGCTCCTTTCGCTGTGGGATCGGGAGGGGCGTTCCCCTCCGATTGATTCCAGTATAACACAGTCTTACGGAAAAATGAAGAGGGGAAGAAGAAAAAGTTTGTTGTATTTGATTCTTGCGGCGGCGGCTTTTATGTTGTATACTCTTTGCATACAGAGGTTGTAAATCCGTATACTGTATAGAATTTTGACACAGAAAGGATGATCCCCTTGAAGAAAGTGTTGACGCTGCTCCTGGTCATGGCCCTTTGCCTCTGCCTGCTGCCGACGGCACTGGCGGCGGAGGCCTCCGGCGACTGCGGCGCGGAGGGCGCCTCTGTCACCTGGCGGCTGGATGCGGACGGTACGCTGACGATCGCGGGCTCCGGCGATATGAAAAACTATTCGCTCAGAGATCCCGCCCCGTGGAAGGAATATCGATCCGAGATCAAGGCCGTCGTGATCGAAAACGGCGTCACCCATATCGGCAATCTGGCCTTTTGGCCGCTGCAGGCGGTAGAAAGCATCCGGATCGCCCCCACCGTCAGGACCATCGGTCAGAGCGCCGTCAGCCAATGCTTCAGCCTGACGGAGCTGACGATCCCCGAAGGGGTGGAGGAGCTGGGGAGAAAGGCCATAGAGGGCTGCGACAACTTGAAAAAGGTCTCTCTGCCTGCCAGTCTGCAGGTGCTCGGCGAGTATATGTTCACCGAGTGCTTCAGTCTGGCTTCCATCGAGGTGGCTGCGGGGAACAGCACGTTCCGCTCCGTTGACGGCATTCTGTACAACAGTAATCTTACCAAGCTGATCCAGTACCCTGCCGGACGGGAGGGGAGCGCCTTCACCCTGCCGGAGACGGTCGAGGTCCTTTCCAATTCCGCCTTTGATTCCTGCGATTTAGAGGAGATCACGCTCTCCGCCTCCCTGCGGGACGTTGGCTCCGCGGAGCCCTTCGGCCGCTGCCACAGTCTGCGGGCTCTGCACGTGGCCGCCGGCAATGCGTATTTTACGGCGGTGGACGGCGTGCTTTTCTCAGCGGATATGAAGACCATCGTGCGCTATCCGGCGGCGAAGACGGCGGATAGCTATACGGTCCCCGCATCGGTGACGACCATTGGCTTCGGCGCCTTTTACATCTGCCGGAATCTGACGGCGATCACTTTGCCCGCCAGCCTGCAGAAACTCGAGAGCTGGAGCTTCGCCTATTGCGAAGGGCTCACATCCCTCGTGATCCCCGACGGGGTGACCGCGCTCGCGGGGACCTGCTTCGGCTGGTGCAGAGGACTGACCGAGGTCACGATCCCGGCCAGCGTGACAAAGATCGAAGTCGGAGCTTTTGATAGCACGACCGCCCTCACCGACGTATACTACGGCGGCACCGAGGCACAGTGGAACGCCATCGAGGGCAATGGCAAGCCCTCCGGCGAGAACGTGACGATCCACTTCAACAGCGCGGGGCCAGGCGAAACGCCCGTTCCCGGCGACGTGGACGGGGACGGCGAGGTGACTGCGGCGGACGCGGCGGCCCTCTTTGCCGTGCTCTGCGACCCCGCCGCGGCCCCGGGCCCCGCCACGGCGGACCTGAATGCCGACGGCAAGACCAACAACCGCGACGCGATCCTCCTCTTCCGCAAGGCCGCGGGCCTCATGGCGTGACGCGGGAAAAGTTTTGTGTTTTGAGCTTTGAACTGCAATGACACAGCGCCGGACGGTTGGACCGTCCGGCGCTGTGCGCTTCTCCCTATCATTGCACATTGCATACTGCAAATTGCACCTTGTTTTATATCCTTCCCTCCGCGTGGCGGGTGACGTGGCAGCTCATATTCACCACGCAGGGGAGGCCGGCAATGTGGGTGGGGCGGGCCTCGATATTCACGGCGAGGGCCGTGTGTTTCCCGCCGAAGCCCTGGGCCCCGATGCCCAGAGCGTTGATCTTTGCCAGGGAGCGCTGCTCCATTTCGGCGTAGTAAGGGTCTTGGTTCCGGGTGTCGATGGGGCGGAGCAGGGCCTCCTTGGCGGCCAGGGCCGCCTGCTCCAGCGTGCCGCCCAGGCCCACCCCCAGGATCACCGGCGGGCAGGGCCTGGCCCCGGCGGTCCTCACCGTTTCCACGAAAAAGCCTTCGATCTCCTCCTGCGTCGAGGAGGGGAGGAACATCTTCACGGCGCTCATGTTCTCGCTGCCGAAGCCCTTGGGGGCCACGATGAGGCGCAGCCCGTCCCCGGTCACGAGGCGCAGGTGCAGAACGGCGGGGGTGTTGTCCTCCGTGTTCACGCGGCGCAGGGGGTCCGCCACCACGGACTTGCGCAGGCAGCCCTTTTCATAGCCCCGGCGGACGCCCTCGTTCACCGCGTCCTCCAACAAGCCGCCCACGATATGGGCCTCCTGCCCCAGCTCGGCAAAGACCACGGCCATGCCCGTATCCTGGCAGATGGGCAGGCCCTCCGCGGCGGCGTATTTGAAATTCTCCACGATGTCCTCCAGGGCGCAGCGGGCCGCGTCGCAGCCCTCGTCCTCTGCCGCGCATTCCAGGAGGATGCCCACCTCCGGCGGCAGGATCGTATTGGCCCGGATGCACAGCCGCTCCGTCAAAGCGGCGATCTCTTCAAAGGTGATCTCTCTCATAGCGTTTCCTTTCGTTGTCAGGCATTAGGCATTAGGCAATAGGCATTAGGGGAATACGTCGTTTCCCTATGCGCTGCGCAATTGCTCCCTGAGTACTGAGTACTGAGTACTGTTCCCTGTTCCCTGCCCCCCGTTTTCCCCAAAACAGGTGTTTTTGCGACAAAAGCTCCTATGGACAACGGCGGCGGGCCGTGCTACCATATAATCACAGCTTATCCAATGGCGTGAGGCTTCCGCGGAAGCGGAGACCTCGGTTCGGTTCTCCGAGCCGAAAGTTCATATCTTTATCCCACAACCCTTTTGCGGGCCGCCCTGCGCGGCCCGCCCTTTTTTATTCCGTTTACAGTTATGAGGCTGCGCCGTTATAGCGCGCTGCGCGCACGTTATGGGAAAGCTTCATAACTGCGGCGGAGCCGCATCATCCCTGCAAACGCACCGCAGGCGCTCATAACTCCGACGGGGCAGCGGATAAAACGAGGCGCAGGACCGGGGGAACCGGCCCTGCGCGGAGGCATACCAAATTATCTGCCGCCTCTGCGGCGGCCGGACTTTCGATCGGAATACTGCTTGATGCCGGAAATCTTACTGTCCGAATCGGCCATGAACTGCTTGAGCTTATCCTCAAAGGAGGGTTCTGCGGCCGGCTGCGCGGGCTTGGGGCTCCTGGCTGCCGGAGCGGGGCCGGGAGCAAAGCTGCTGCGCCGCCGAGGCGGCGCGGGAGGCGGCTCCTGCGCCTTCTTGATGGAGAGGTTGATGCGGCCGTTTTCATCGATGCCGATGATCTTGACCTTGACCTCCTGCCCCTCCTTCAGGTGATCGCTGACCTCATTCACGTAGGAATAAGCGATCTCGGAGATATGTACCAGACCGGATTTCCCGCCGGGGAGAGAAACGAATGCACCGAACTTCATGATGCCGGTGACCTTGCCATCTACAACAGCGCCCACAACCAAATCCATCTAAGACCCTCGTCCTCCTCAAATAATACGGTGTTGCTTATCCGGGGCTTTCGGGCGCCCCGGCTCTATCTCTCGGAACAAGCCGCGCCGCGGGCGCGCTCAGTTGCCATTGTCAATATAAATGGTTTCTCCAGGAAAGACGAGATTGAGGCTTTCTCTGGCAATAGAAATAATCGTTTCCTCATCATCTTTGTGCTCAATTTTGGACCTCGTCATGGCGTTACCCGCCTCCAGGCTCTGCTGTTCCGCTGCCTTGGAATCACGGTCCTGCTTGGCCGCGTCGATCCGGCCACGGATATTCGTAAGTGACACGATCGCGTAGACTGCCAGGATCAGAATAACGATTTTGGTAATCAGCCCAGTCCTCTTCAGCTTCATCGCTCCGCCCCGTACCCTTCTTCAGATTGCGTCTGGAAAGCGAACTCTCTCCAAACTTATTATATAGTGTATACCATCTCGCTGAATTTTGAAAGTGTTTTTTTTCAAATTTCAGCGCTTTTTTCACAGTTTTTTGAAGAAAATGAAGAAAACAGCGCAGAGGCGCAGTCAAAAGACCCAATATCTGGCAGATGAAGCCCAAAAGCCGCCCCAGGAGGCGGCGAAGACGGCCGCCCGAGAGGGTGAAATACAGCCACATCCCCAGCAGAAGAAAAAGCAGCATGTAGAGCCGGAGCTGCCCGCCGCCGGGGCCCGCGCCCAGGCAAAAGAGGGCGGCGCCCGCCGCCAGGCAGAAGAGCAGGTCCAGCAGCGGGGCCAGCAGGGGACGGCCGGAGCGCAGCAGGGCAAAGAGATCGTAGACGAAGCCCGCCGCGGCCCCGCAGAGCAGGGAGAGCCCTGCCAGCTGCAGCTGCAGCAGAGGGGCTGTGTCCGTCATCCGAAGAGGCGGGAGAAGAGGCTGCCCCGCTCTGCCCGCCCCTCCTCGTAGGTCAGGCTGTCCACCCGGCCGGAAAGGCTGAATTCGCCGCCCTCTATGCTCAGCTTATCCACGTGCAGTCCGCTGCCGCGAACGATCAGCAGCCCGCCGGAGGTATCCAGTACCACGGTGTTCTCGTCGAAGCTCTCCACGTCGGCCACGCCGCTCACCGTGAGCCGCTGCCGCTCCGCCAGACTCAGGGCGTGGGCCGGGACGGGGCCCGGCAGCCGATCCTCATACGCCATACGATGCGCCTCCCTTGTATGATCCTGCTCTATCCTATGGGGCGGGAGGGGCTTGTATGCCAAAGCCCTGCGCGCTCTGCGCAGGGCTTTGATGAAAACGCCGTTATTCGGCCTTGGCCAGCAGGCGGAAGGAATAGAGCACGTCCCGGTTGTCAAGCACGCCGTTCCCGTCCGGGTCCGGCTCAGTCTCCCCGGCGGTGACGAGGGAGAAGAGCTCGCGCACGTCTGCAATATCCGAGGGCCACACCGGCGGGGCCTCCACGGTGAGGGAGAGGAGGGGGGCGTCCTCCTGGCCTTCCCAGGCGGGCAGGCGGAGCTCCGCGCTGCCGGGCTCCAGGGCCAGCAGCATAAGGTCGCTGCCGCGCAGCTCGGCCCGGGCGATCAGGGTGTCCCCGTCCCGCAGCTCCTCCACCCAGGGCAGGAGCAGGGCGACGCCGTAGGGGAAGCGGGCATTGGGATTCGTCAATAAGGGCAGGGCCGTTTCCTCACCCGTCCGCAGGGTGAGGGGATCCTGCGCGGACAGGGAGGGGGAGAGCAGCGTGGCCCGCACCTCCACGACAGGGGCGGCGGGGACCGGCCCGGCTTCCCGCAGGGGGGAGGCGTCCGTTCCCGAGGCGAAGAGCTGCACCCAGTAAAGGACGCCGCCGCATTCAAAGCAGCCCACACCCAGCATGGCGGAGCCCGCCGAGAGGATGTTGGCCCGGTGACCGGCGGAATCCATCCAATTCGTCATGACCTGGGCGGCACTCGTCTGCCCCGCGGCGATGTTTTCCGCGGTGAGGCTGCCGCTCGTGAGAGGCCGTTCGCCGGCAATGGAAAAACAATTCTGGCTGTTGGGCCGCTCGTGGCTGTAAAAGACGGCGCATTCCGCCGCCCGCTGCATGGCCAGGGCGGTGGCCTCCGCGCTGAGCTGCAGGGCCGGCAGGCCCTGGGCGATGCGGTTGTCGTTGACCATATCCAGAATGGGCTGCACCGCGTCATAGCGCATACGGCCGCTGACTCGGACCCGAAGCAGCTCGTCGCCCGAGCCGCTCAGCCCCTCGATCTCCACCAGCTCAGCCAGCCGGTCCGCCAACGCCTGCTGATGGGCCAGGCCCAGCCAGGCAAAGCGGATCACGGGCTGCCCGGCCTCCTCCGTGACCAGCAGCCCATAGGGGAAGCTGATGGAGCCGCCGATCCCGTCCCCGATCTCGCCGCGTTTTTCAATGTAGGTCTGATACCAATAGGGAAGGAAGCGGGCGTTGTAATAGGCCTCGTCGATCACGCCGCCGGGGTCTGCCTCGGCCAGATAGCTCTGCACGACGGCCTGCTCCGCCTGGGAGCACTCCGCGGCGACGATCCGGAACCTGTCGCTCTGCACCCAGGGGGCGGCGTTCAGCTCCTGCAGCAGACCGTTCGTATTATGGTCGCTGACCTTGAAAAAGAGCAGGAGCGTCGCCCCGTCCTCCGGCACGTCGTAGCGGAAAAGGCTTTCCTCCCCGGTTTCCAGAGAGAGGACCTTGCCCACCTGGGGGAAGAGAGGATGCGCATAGCTTCCGTCCACAAGGTCGATGGGTTCCTCACCCAGGGCCAGGGCTGCCGGGCAGAGGGAGAGAGCCAGGCCCAGCGCCAACAGGAGGGCCAGGCAGCGGGCAGGCCGCTTTTTCACATTCATTCCGATCACTCCCGTCCTTTCTTTGGGGTTTATTCCTTCTCCGCGCTGTGAGGCGCGGTCTCTTTCTTATGATGGAGGGCCACCTTCTGGAAGTTGCCCATGGTCTCGTTCACGTCCGACACGTAGGCGAAGGCGCCGGGAAACGCGCCCAAAATCTCATGGAAGCGCACGATCTGGTGCCGGTTCACCACGCAGATCAGCAGGCCCTTTTTCCCGCCGGAGAACATGCCCTCCGCCGGGAGCACCGTGACGCCGTGGTGCATTTCCCGCATGAGCTGGGCCGCCAGCTCATTG
>JAEEGL011018506.1_pt1 | contig 11596 bp, 11 predicted proteins | sample 9134231 | NCBI WGS metagenome assembly JAEEGL01 (sample SAMN16246548, study PRJNA631951) | gut metagenome | biome: gut microbiome; feature: rumen; material: fiber-attached | host: Bos | place: Iran: Karaj | collected 2018-10 | reverse complement strand
TTCCATGTTCATTGAAAACCGCTCCTTATCTGGGGTGCAGCCATTTCTGGCTTGTTCTCGTCTGCGTTTTTTATCTCATTTCAGATTTCCAAAACATTATAACAAGGCTTCCCATAAATGTACAGAGAGATTTTTGCAAAAGCCGAGTCGATACAAAAAACTATCACAGCTTCGCGCTCGTAGCGCTGAACATTCCGATAAGCCCCAAAACAATATCGTTTCGTGCAATAGCACTCACGATATTTGGTCTTATCTCCATAGCGCTAAAATCGCTCGAAGTCTGTGATAGTTATCTTGTATCTTCCTCGGCATCAAGTCAGAGAAATCCTTTCCTGATTTTTGGAAGCCTTTATAATGTTTTTATTCTGTTTTTGTGCCGGCCTTAGGGTATACTGGCACTTAAAAAAAATATTTAGTAATTCACGCCAAGTTTTTTGAGTTCAGCCTCAGTCTGGGCGTAGTCTTTGTAGATGATGCCCTCCCAGCCGAGTTTCCTGCAGGCCTCGATGTTGACAGGTGTGTCATCGATGAATACGGTTTTCTCAGGTGTGAGGCCGTAGCGATTCTCAAGAAGACGATAGATCTCAGGATTTGGCTTAACTACGTGCTCGCGATAGCTGAGGATTCCGCCGTCAGTCTCTTCAAGGAATGCCATGGCTTCCGGACATCCCTCAAGTGCCTGCCTGGAGAAGTTTGAAAGATACAGAACCTGGTAGCCTGCTGCCTTCAAAGCACGTATCCAAGGAATAGTCTTATCTCTCTTGTGGATTATGTTGTCGATATTGGCGAAGATTTTCCTAAGATCATCAGCAATCTCGGGGTCGTTTTCCACAAATCTCTCAATGATCTCATCGTTGGTGAGATCGCCCTTGTCATATTCAACCCAGTCATCACTCTCAACGGATGCCTTGCCAACACGCTCTACCATTGCCTCATCGTAGCCCTTGTCCCTTATGAAGTCCTTCCAGGCAAAGTCTGTGAGAACATTTCCTATATCAAATACAACTGTATCAATATCGCCGTCTGGTATAACGTTGCCGTATTTGTCATGTCTCTTATTGCTGCTGCCTGCATCAAGAGATGCGATAGTATGCCTGCCAAAGATAGCACCGGCTGACCACAAAAGGAGCCAGAAAAGAATCGGCACCGCCACTATAGAAGCTGAAAGGCCCACAAATACATTTTTAGACTCGGGGCCACCAAACAGAGCCACAAGCAAAAATGCAATTATCAGACCCAAAATCAAAGCCAGCGCGACAAGAGCAAGTACTCTCTTGTACACTGGCGTCTGTGAACTGTTACTGTTTTTGTTGCTGTTTTGTTCCATATTACTCATTCCTTTTTGTCTTATCCAAGCATGTCTCTGAGCCTTCCGAGTGCCTCTCTGTGCCTGAGCTTGGTCACACCGTAGGAAAGATTCATCTTCTCGGCAACCTCCTGAAGTGTCAGCCCCTTGTAATATCTCAGCACAATGATATCCATCTGCTCCTGCGGAAGGGACTTAAGCGCCTTGGCAAGCTCCTCCAGAGATTCTCCGTTGAGCACCTCATCCTCCACAAGGCTCTTATCCTCAGCAAGATCCTCAGGGATCTCAGAATGTATATGATTGGTTCTGTAGAAATCAATGACCGTGTTGCTGGTCATCGCATATATCCAGGTTGAAAGACTAGCTTTGGTCTCATCAAAAGTATCAATCTTACTGTAAATCTTGATAAAAACATCGCTGCAAAGATCCTCGGCATCCTCAGGCGAATTGACATGATTCCTGATATAGCCTAAAACCTTGTCTTTATACTTCTCGTAGATTTCCTCGTTAGATAAAACGTTTCCCATATCATTCCCCCGTGCTCACCATCTGTCTTTCTACCAGTCGCGCAAAGTATCCGTTTTTGTCGATAAGCTCCCGGTATTTACCGTCCTCAACAATCTTGCCGTCATCCAGGACAATAATCCTGTCACAGTTCTTAATAGTAGATAGTCTGTGGGCGATAACAACTCTGGTACATTTTAATGCATCCAATGAATCAGAGACCTTTTTCTGAGTAATATTATCAAGGGCACTTGTTGCCTCGTCAAGTAGCAAAATTTTAGGCTTGGGCGCAACAGCTCTCGCAATCATAAGTCGCTGCTTCTGACCGCCTGAAATACCGCCCTGGCCCTCTGCTATCATAGTACTCATTCCCATAGGCATATTTCTGATGTCTTCAGCAATACCCGCTATCTCTGCTGCATCCCACGCATCATCAAGAGTAAGTGACGGATCTGTTATGACAATATTTGAATAGATATCTCCCTGGAAAAGAGATCCGTTCTGCGTTACTGAGCCTATTTTTCTGCGGACTGAAGCCATGTCAAGCATAGCAGTGTCCTTGCCGTCGTAATAGACAGCGCCCTTAGAAGGAGTCTCAAATCCCAGAAGGAGTCTCAAGAGCGTACTCTTTCCGCAGCCTGTTTTTCCAACGATTGCGACATACTCACCCGCCTTGATCTTGAAGCTCATACCCTTGATAACTTCAGGCATATTGGGGCTGTATGAAAAATGCAGATTGTTGACTTCGATATTTCCGGAAAGCTTCTTTACCGCAGTCTTTCCGTCCATGTTTTCTGGCTCTGCCTTTAGAATCGGCTCTGCCAGCTTAAGGATAGGCTTGATATCCGCGGTTGTAAGTGCCACTGCTGCAAGGGACGTGAACGCGCCCTGCAAAAGACCAAAGGCCACGTTAAAAGTCAAGTAATCTGAAGGCTTTACTCCTGCCATAGTTGCCGTATAGTACAGCACAACTGAACCTATCATACCTATTGCCATGCTGACTGTAGAGTGCAGCTTGATGATCATAGGCGGATTGTACTGGAGCTGTGCACTGTCGTTATAGCTGTTTGCCCACTTGGCAAAAGCTCTTTTCTCTGCTCCCGCAAGCCTTATTTTCTGAATTCCGTTTATCAGAGCATAGTTAATGCCATCCTCCTCCGCATCATACTTTCGTATTTTGGTCACGAGGGTCATCTGTATAAGGGTGACAATAACTGAGAAAACAAGTGTCAATATTATAATAGTGAAGGCCGGCACTGCAAGCGCAGCCGTATAATTCTTTATCTGGCTCAGATATGCCAGTGAAAAAAGAGATGCCAGCGGAAGCGAAAGAACATTCGTAAGAATAAGCTCACAGAGTTCCCCCACCGAGTTTACCCTAGATGACAACTCGCCGGCAGTATAATCCTTAAAGAATGAAGCGGGCAGTGACAAAACTCTGTTCATAACAGCAGCCTCTACGCTTATTCCACTCTTTATGTCCACCCTCTCCATAATCACTTCGGAGCACGCCATAAAAAGATGCTTGGACAAGATTACAGCAAACACGTAAAAAGCTGTAGTTGTGAGCATCGCATAGTTCTTCATCTCCGCAACAAAGTCTGAGAGGAAATCTACCGCAGCAGTCATAAGTACACCTGCAAGGGTATACAAAAACATAAGGATCACATAGAAAACAAGGTCGCTGACATCCATGCAGCCGTACATATACAGTAAAAGATCTGCAATCCCCAGCGGCTTCTTGGGAAGAGGCTTATAAAAGCATACCGCCTCTTTACTTATATCCTCTGCAACCTTTTTACTGACCACAACGTTTTTTCCCGATGCATAGTCGTGATAGGTATAGCCCTTGAAAGGTCTCGGCAAAAGAGCCACAACAGCTCCTGTACTGTTAAGCTTACCGAGCATAGGGCCATAAGCTTCTTTGGTCCACTCCTCATCGAGAACCACGTCTCTGTACATGATGCCATAGGGCTTCAAAATGCCCTGAAGGTCGTTGTCCACAACCATTTCGTTGAATGCATCCTTAGGCTTGTAGCCAAGATATTTAATTATCTCTTCGATCGCAGCACGGGTTATGATTCGTTCATCGCTTATATCTCTGGCAGCTTTTTTGCCAATGACGGATGAACTGAGGTTAATAATGGAATCCTCAAAGGCTTCCTGATCGCTCTCCATCCTGTGCTTAATCTGTTCTTCAAACCAGCCCATCGGTTACCCCAAAATCTTTTTATTCACTGATAACAAGTTCTCTGTAAAGCTCTGATTTCTTCATCAGATTGTCATGTGTATCTACATCCACAATCTCGCCATTATTGAGTACTACGATCTTATCGCAGTCCCTAATGGTTGAGAGTCTGTGCGCTATTACAATACAGGTTATTCCCCTCTTTCTGATGGCTTCCACAACTTCGTGCTCAGTCACAGAATCAAGTGCACTTGTCGCCTCGTCGAGAATGATGATCGAAGGGTCCTGCGCAAGGACTCTTGCAATCTCAAGTCGCTGCTTCTGTCCACCGGAAAAATTGCTTCCATCCTCGTCTACATGCGCTTTATACCCTTCTGTTCTCTCCATGATTTCGTCATGAATCTGGGCATCTCTCGCCGCAAGAATAACTTCAAAGTCCTCAATTGAATTGTCCCAGAGCTTGATATTCTGGTCTATTGAATCATCAAAAAGTGTTATGTCCTGGTCCACAACTGCAACAGAACCTGTGAAAACACTTCTGTTTATCTCACTTATCTTTTTGCCATCAAAGAGAATATCTCCGCTCCAGGGCTTATACAATCCCGAGATGAGCTTGGACATGGTGCTCTTACCGCATCCCGAAAAGCCCACGATTGCCACCTTGCTTCCCGGCTCAATTTCCAGTGAAAAGTCTTTGATAATCGGTTCTGCAAGCCTTGAATAGCCGAAGGTAACGTTCTTGATGCTGATGCGTCCACGAAGCTTTTCAAAGCCGCTGCCCTCTTCAACCTGATCCGTTAAAAACAGGCTGTCATCAGGATAATTCATGACATCGTCGAGTCTCTCCATATTTGAGCGCATCTCCTGAATGGATTGCCCTGCTCCCACAATTTCCATTGCAGGTCCCACGAAGTACTCCAGATAAGTCTGAAAGCCGAGTATCATACCAAGCGTAAACTTGCCGTTTATAACAAGTCCAACACCCATTACAAGAACAATATAATTGGCAATCGCACTGATAAGACTCGGTACCATTCCCAGCCAGATATTTATATGGGAATACTCAATCTTTTCCTTATAAACAAGTGCCTGATATCCTGCCCATTTTTTGAAAAATCCGACTTCTGCTCCGCTGCTCTTTATCGTCTCTATCATCTTGATGCCCGAAAGAGTAGTTGTCTGAAGTTTACCCTGATCTCGAAGTGAAAGCCTTGTGACATTTATCCTCTTTTTGGAAATGATCCTGCCAAGTCCCGCATTTATCAGCATAGTTGCAAGTCCCACTATTGTAAGGGGAACACTGTACCTTATCATGAACACAAGGTAAAAGATGACCATGGCAAAATTGAGTAAAAGAGGAGAAAGAACATCAACAATCGTCTTGGAGATTGTCGCATTTGTTGCCTTTCTCTGAAGAATGTCTCCGGAAAGACGCTGGCTGAAAAACTCCATAGGAAGATGAAGGACCTTCCACATGTATGTGCTGGATCCCATAACAGCCATCTTGCCGTCGATCTTAAGTGCATGTATCTCTGAAACTCCTGCGACGAAAATATTGAGGATTGTGATTGCAGATAAAAGAACCACAAATGGCATCAGAAGTTCTGCATTTTCTCCTGACAATAAGCGGTCCATAAAGAACCTCTTGAACGGCGGGTTCAGAATATTAAAAAGATATGCAAGCACAGCCGAGAGCACAACAAAAGCGACCGCAGCCCCTGCACCCTCTAAGCGTTTCTTTGCAAATTCCAGTGTGCTCTTTCTCGATCCCTCTTTTACGAAGTTCTCGGTAGGACTGAAAATAAGGCAGATTCCTGTAAAGCCCTCATCAAATTCCTGCATGGTAATCTTGATGGAGCCTCTTGCCGGGTCGTTTATGTAGGCATAACCGCCCTTAAAGCCGCACAAAACCATGAAATGGTTAAATTCCCAGTGAATTATACACGGAAAAGAGCCGCTTCTTACCAGTTCTTCCGGTTCGAGGCGGTACCCTTTGGCATCTAGTCCATAGCTTCTAGCTGCCTTCAATATGTTTTTTGCATTTGAGCCATCTCTGGATACTCCGCAGTCCGCACGGACTTTCTCAAGCGGTATCCACTTTCCGTAATATGCAAGTACCATGCTAAGGCTCGCAGCTCCGCATTCCAGAGCTTCCATCTGCATGATGACCGGCACATTTACTTTTCTTTTGTTAGCTGGCTTTTTATCCCCGCCAACACCCATATATTCTCTCCGTAAAAACTCTCCAGTTTACTCACTAGTTGATCAGCATTTCGATGAGCTGAGTTTTTCTGTAACCAACCTTGGCCTCATACTCACCCTCTGGAATATTTCCAACACAAACCGCAGTAATATTGCCTTTTTCATCCATGCCGATGGTGTCTATGTCAAAGTGCCTGTCGCCGATTATGAGTTCCATACTGTCATTGATATACTTGGAGCTTGTATGGTCCTCAAATGTTGCAAGGAGAACTCTCCCGTCCGATGTAGCAGTGCCATAGGCATAGCTTGTGATGGTCATAAAAAAGCTCCACACAAAGAGTCCACCCAAAATCAGCGTAGCTGCAATAAGGATTACAAAGACACTAGGCCTTGTAACCCTTAAATATTCACCCAGATCATCCGGAGATGATATTCGCTGTATACTTTTTTCTCTGAATAGTTTATTATCCATTTATTTACCAATAAGTTTACTGCAGATAGTCAGTTCTACCTCGTCCTTTTTAACACCAACAATTACATCATCTGCTATCTTAGCAACTATAGATTTCTCAAGTTCGTCCCTTGCATGACCGGCAGCATCATTGTTGCCAACCGCTTCATCAAGTGCTCCCCTGTACTGCTCAAGACTCCAGCTAAAGAAGTCTCTGTCCGCAGGATTTCCTCCAAGTGCAGCGTAATCTACGTATCCACCCCCGTACTGCTGCTGAAGCTTCATTACGTTTTCGTAACTCAGCATTCCATTCTCGATAATATCCGAAATCTTACCCATAAAGCCCTTTGCCAGGGTGTTCTCGCCGGTTTTGGAAACAGAAAGAATCTCTTTTTTCTTATCTATATCCATATCTGTCTTGGCTGTAAGCTTAACGTTGCATGCATCGCCATCTCTTTCTATCCACAAGAGTGCTCTGTACTCCCCAGCCATGGAACTGAGCATTCCGAGCGTCTCTTCCATAAGAAGCCTCAAGTGCAGAGTATCCTTAGGTCCAAGTTCCATGTCCTCAAGATAGTCATCAATCTTATCGAGTGCATCATGCAGCTCAAAGCTCTTATTTGTTATCAGTATCTTCTCTGATTCCATGTTTATCTCCCCGTTCTCATAAGCATAGTATTCCTGTAATTAATAATGCATGTCAAAAGAAATATCACTCGATTGTGAGGATATCTGAAAATCCTGTTACCTCGAAGATCTCATTTACTTCTTCTGAAGCATTCTTAACTACCATGTCGCCCTGCTTATTCATTGTTTTCTGGGCTGAAAGAAGAACGCGGAGTCCTGCACTTGAAATATACTCCAGTTTGCTGAGATCGAAAGTAAGGTGCTCTACTCCCGCATAGCTCTCCTGAAGCTGACTTTCCAGATCCGGTGCTGTCATGGTATCAAGTCTCCCCTCAAGCGCGATAACCAAATCCTTTTCTGCAAGTGTCTTGTTGATGTTTAACATGTGCTTTCCCTCCTGAATTCACTTTTGCTCATATATAATTATACCCTGATAAAGGTAGTATAATTCTCACTTCTCTCATGTAATGTTCTTATAATTTAATGCTCTTATAAAGAGACAGAAGATTCTTGCCATCCTTGTATTCATACTTAAGGTCATCCATACTCTTTTTGACCATAAATATGCCCAAACCTCCAATTTCTCTTTCTTCTGCAGATAGAGTTATATCCGGGTCCTCTTTTGCCAGAGGATCATAAGGCACACCGCTGTCGACAAATGTTATGCATACAACATCGTTGTCATCAACGTCAAAAAGAATCTCCGCCGGGCCTTCATTTCCATCATAAGCATAGCTTGCTATATTGACGAAAATCTCCTCAGCAGCGATATCAATCTGGGTCTGCACCCTGATATCACAGCCGCGAGCCTCCAGCCTTTCATCGAGAAAAGCTGTCACCTCTGGCAAGTTTTCAATTTTGGCAACTATCTCTAATCTCTCCATTTTCTCATCCCTTGAATTGTGTAAGGAAATCAGATGCTGTCTTTTTACCGCTTTCTGAATCCCACTCCTCAAAGAGTTCAGCCTTGCGATTGCCTGAAAAGCCCTTTGCTTCCATCATGAGGGTATCCCATGCAAGTTCGAAAGCCTTTTTCTTCTGCTCAAAAGTAAGCTTTGCTCCACCTGTAACCTGATCGAGCATTTCATCATCAATAATATTTGCCATAACGTTTTCCTCCTGTTTAAATTTTCTTTTCCTCTTTATACGAATCACAGTAGGGACGTGGCAAGCAAATCCTACATATAATTAGTTTACACCATATTAAGCGAAAACTTTATTAAATTTATATAATTTTATCAGACAATAACCGATTTTTTGCAATATTGTCACGCGAGTATAAAGAAATAGCACTGAAAATCTCATAACAAAAGCCCCCCGCGCAGGTACATGCCATACGCAAAGGGCTTTGTCAGCAAGTTAATGCAGCCGTATTACAATATACCGACTGTCTCTATAAAAAGTTCAGATTTCAGCAATTACTCACTAATAGTAAATTGATCTATAAGGCGATTGAGGCTCTCGGACTGCTCGGAAAGCTCCTGGGAAACAGCACTTGATTCCTCTGCAGTTGCGGAATTGTTCTGAACAACGTTGGAGATCATATCAATTCCCTTGTCTATCTCTTCCATGCTCTGCGCCTGCTGCTTGGCAAGGTCACCGGTCTCGATGATCATATCCGTGATTTCCTCTACGCTCTTCTGCATTGCGTCAAGTGCATCTGTTGTCTCTGCCACAACTGAGTTTCCGTTATTTATCTCATCCATGGTATCGGCTATGAGCTGATGAGTATTCTTGGCTGCTTCAGATGACTGATCAGCAAGTTTACCGATCTGATCAGCAACAACCGCGAAGCCTTTTCCTGTCTCACCGGCTCTGGCTGCCTCAATCGAAGCATTGAGAGCAAGGAGTGATGTCTGTTTTGCTATTGCCTCAATGGAGTTTGTAACCTGCTCAATCTCAGCAGATGCCTCTGTAATTCTTGTCATCGCATCAGTGACAAGGTGCATCTTTCTGGCACTAAGTTCTGCATTGTCGCGAACTTCGTTCGCCATTTCTTTACTCTTTTCAGCCACATCAGCAAGCTGTCTTGTCTGATCTGTAACTGCGTCTAAAGAAGCTGTGAGCTCCTCTACTGCAGCAGCCTGATCTGAAGATCCCTCTGCAAGGTCATTTGCTCCATGTGACATATTTACGGCTCCCTGTGAAACCTGCTGAGAGGAGTTCTTTACTTCAAGAAGCGTACCTGAAAGGTTATCTGAAATATCATTAAAAGCATTCTTTATTGCTACATAATCGCCAAGGTACAGCTTTTCATTCTTTGTTCCGCTGCTAAAGTCTCCTGAAGACATGCGTTTTAAGGTCTCAATGATGTCTTTTACGATATCTTCTATAACATTTGTTGACTCTGTGATGTCATCAGCAAGTTTACCAAGTTCATCCTCAGAATCAGTGTGAACCTTAACCTCAAGCTTGCCCTTTGCCATATCATCGGCAGCTTCGGAAATTGCTTTAATTGGTTCAAGAATGCTGTTTGTAAGGGCAATACGCGCTTTTCTTGAATAAAGAATTGCATATAGAACTATCAAAAGAGTCACAGCAGTCATGATAACAACACTTATGATTGCGATAAGATAAGCACCGCTTGCCTGCGTCTTAGCTGAAATACCGATTTCCTTGAAATCCTTTACTACTACCTTGATGGCTTCATTGACTGTTCCTACATAGTAGTCGTAAATTTCTTCATCCGAGGCACCATCAGCGAACATGGCACTAAGCTTATCATCTGCCACATCAATATCATTTATATGCTGATAAGCTGTAGAAAGGTCTCCTTTATAAACCTTTCCGAGAGAATCAAGTCCGTCATTGAGTTCCTGAATCTTTTCTGCAGCTCCGCTCAGCTGCTCATTTCTGTCACCCTCTTCATAGGCAGACAGAGCCCAAAGATAGTATTTTGCCAGTGCCTGAATTGTGATTCTGACCTCGCCCTGCTGAGTATTCTGCTCATAATAAACTGCATAAATATTATGAAGGTTAAATAAGGAGAGCACATCTATCAGAATTATTACAACAAAAATAACAATGAGGTTAACTCTAAACCTATTGAATACAGTTTTAAACTTGTCAGAAACCGAGAGTTTTTTGAATGAACCAGAACTAAAGGAATCCTTTTTTTTAACGTCGGCCATAGTTTCCTCCTGCCATTTGGCGTGCCTGCACCTATTTGTGCGTCATGTAAGATTTGCGTGTTCGTAATTGCGGCAACTTATACATACTATTTTATTCTCAATTACATACAAGTGTTAGAAATATATATAAATTTATATAAAATTTCGATAAAAAGCACTTTAGCACGATAAATCAGAAAATTAATCGTTTTACTTATGGGGAATTAGTTGTTATTATGTTAGAGGTGTTTTGATGACAGGTTAGATTTTTTGTCATCATTCGTTCAATATTTGTAAAGTCTTTTATGATTAGTTAGGAGAGGAAAAAATGGTTAAAGCAGTCGTTGGCGCCAACTGGGGAGACGAGGGAAAGGGTAAGATAACAGATACCCTTGCTGATCAGGCGGACGTAGTAATCCGTTTTCAGGGCGGAGCAAATGCCGGTCACACAATCGTAAATGATTATGGTAAGTTTGCACTTCATACAATGCCATCAGGTGTTTTTCATCAGAACATTATGAACATCATCGGCAATGGAGTTGCATTTGATATTTCCAAATTCATGAAGGAGCTCGATGAGATCACTTCTAAGGGTGTTCCTGCTCCACAGATTATGATTTCCGACAGAGTTCAGGTCATGATGCCATATCACGTTCTGTTCGATACTCTTGAGGAGGCCAGACTTGCAGGTAAGAGCTTTGGCTCCACCAAGTCAGGAATTGCACCGTTTTATTCAGATAAATTTTCAAAGATTGGCTGGCAGATCAATGAATTCTTCCAGGATGATGAAGTCATCAAAGAGAAGATCGCAGCCATTGCACAGATCAAGGACGTTATCCTTGTTAATCTCTATCATGCAGATCCAATCGATCAGGAAGCTCTGTTCAAACAGATCGTTACATGGAGAGAGCAGGTTAAGCCTTATATCGGAAATGTAGCTCTTTACCTTGAAAAGGCTATTAAGGAAGGCAAGACAATTCTTCTTGAGGGACAGCTTGGAACAATGAAGGATCCTGACCACGGTATTTATCCTATGGTTACTTCTTCATCTCCTCTCGCAGCTTATGGTGCGATCGGAGCAGGTATTCCTCCTTATGAGATCAAGCAGATTGTTACTGTATCCAAGGCATACTCTTCAGCAGTAGGAGCCGGCGCATTTGTTTCCGAGCTCTTTGGTGACGAGGCCGAGGAACTTAGAAGACGCGGCG
>JAEEGL010925309.1_pt1 | contig 11596 bp, 3 predicted proteins | sample 9134231 | NCBI WGS metagenome assembly JAEEGL01 (sample SAMN16246548, study PRJNA631951) | gut metagenome | biome: gut microbiome; feature: rumen; material: fiber-attached | host: Bos | place: Iran: Karaj | collected 2018-10 | reverse complement strand
GCGAAGGCGCTGACGAATCCGCGTATCGACATGCCAAACGCGCGCGAAGCGCCGGGCGGAATCGTCGAGGGACGTTCGCGTCAGATCGTCCTTATGCCGCTTCCGACGCGTCCGATTAGGTTTGACGCCGAGTTGACGCAGGAAGGTTCCGTCGCGCTTCGTTGGGAACGTTCCGCAGCGACTATAGGGCTTGTCTTTGAACTTCGTCGCTTCGTCGCCGACGACGCCGGAAAAGAAACGGAAACGTTTCTTACGAGAACGGAACGCTTTGATTTTGTCGACGACGCGCCTCCTTTCGGTTCCGTCCGCTATGAATTGACGCCGATTTCGGATCCTTCAACGACGAGCGGCTCCTACGGTTTGGATGCGGAAGGACGCGATAATCCTCTCTATCGGATTCATAAGGGAACGCCGATTTCTCGCGTTGTCGAGGTCGAAGAGACGCCGGCGCCCAAGGCGCCGCTCAACGTTCAGGCGGAGTCTGACGTCGAACGCGTCGTCATTTCTTGGCGCGAACCGACGTCCTCGCTGGAATTTCCCGCGAGATATCGAATTTATCGTCGGGGCGTTGGCGCGCCGAACGTGTTTGAAGCGCTTACGTCGACCCCGATCTACGGTTCGATTTTTATCGACGAATCGGCGCCCGTCGGCGTCGACTGCGAGTATCGAGTCGTTTCCACTTCGAAACGGGGCGTCGAGTCGGAGCCGGGAGTCTGTTCGGGCAAAGCTCTTCCGGCGCCCAAACTTGAGTTGTTCTCAGCGCCTTTTGCCGATAAGTTAAACGGAGTCGCGACTGGCGACGCGCCGATAGAACTTGAGCCTCGGCGCGTCGGCTCGCCGATAATTCAAAAGGGCGCGCTCGCGCTCGGCGGAGGCGACTATCTCGCTTTTCCGAATTGTCCCGAATTAAATTCAGCGCGTAAATTTACGTTGGAGTTGGACGTGAAGTTTGACGAGCCTGGAAACATGCCCGTCGTCGTTGGGTTTGGCTTCTGGAATCGGAGCGGCTGGTTCTTACAGCGCTTTAACGGAAAATGGCGATTCCATTTCGGGGGCGTCGACTGCGACACGACGGCGGAAGTCCCGATCGGTAAAGAACTTCATGTCGTCGCAACCTACGACGGTCAAAAACTGCAGGTTCGCCAAGACGGTCTGATTGTCGGCGAGCGCGTTTGCGCGCCGAAGTCGACCCCATGGTCGGGCGAGTTGTTTATCGGACAGTATTCCGGCGAACAGAGCGCGCCTTACCAGTTTGTTGGAAAGATTAGAAACCTTAGAATGTTGAATTACGTCGAATAACGCGTCCTTTTCATCCTGTGAATCTTCCATTCTTCAGGATTGCATAATCAATAAGAAACGCCGCAGAATCGGTTCGATCTTGCGGCGTTTCTCTCTCAAACGGAATCAAACAAGCTTACTTGTCGTTTTTCTCGTCGTTTTTCTGCTGAAGAAGTTTCTCCTTAATTCTCGCGTTACGTTCTTTTTCCGCGATCATTTCCGGAAGTTGCTTACCTCGCAATTTCGCGAATCCTTCACGCATTCGTTCGATTGCGGAGTAGTACGCGGGAATGAAGAAGATGCCGACGACCGTTGCGGCTAACATTCCGGAGAAGGTCGTAATACCGATGGCGCGACGGCTTCCCGCGCCGGCGCCGGTCGAAACAACGAGCGGAAAAACGCCGAAGAGGAAAGAAATCGCAGTCATGAGAACCGCGCGATAACGCTGGTCGGCGCCTCGCATTGCGGCTTCTTTAATCGGAACGCCCTTTTCACGCTCAACTTTCGAGTACTCGACCATAAGAATCGCGTTCTTACTGGCGAGACCGATGAGCATGATCAGACCCAATTGAGCGTAAATACTCATTGTCGTCTGCTGGTGGAGGAACACGAGACCGACGAAGAGTCCGATTAACGCGCCGAGCGTCGCGACGAAGACCGTCATAATAACAGGAATCGGCGTCGTCCAGCTTTCATATTGCGCGACGAGGAACAGGAAGGCAAAGGTAACTGCCAGCGCAAGCAGGTATCCAATTTGGTTGGAGTTCTGTTTCTGCTGGAACGCCATGCCCGTCCACTGAAGCTTATAGTTCTTCGGCAAATCTTCCTCGGCGATTTTTTCGATTTCCTTGATATATTCGCCGGAACTTATGCCCATCGCAACCGCCGTGACGTTTGCGGACGACCACTGGTTGAAACGCGTAATGATCTGAGGGCCGACGACGCGTTTAACCGTCGCGACAGAACTGAACGGCACCATCTCTCCGTAACGGTTCGGAATATTCAAATTGGAAATATCGTCGATTGAATTACGATCGATTTTCTCCGCTTGAACTTGAACCTTGAAAACGAAGCCCAGAAGGTTGAAGTCGTTGACGTAGAAGGACGCCAGCTTGTTCTGCAAGGTCGTGAAGATCGTATTGATGGGAACGCCCATCAGTTCGGCTTTTTCTCGGTCAATCTCAAGTTCAAGCTGAGGCGTGCTCGCGTTGTACGGAGAACTTGCGAAAAGCGTGCCTTTGACTCTGAGCAACCTGTCGGTAAAGTTGTTGACCTGTTCCGCAAGCTCTTGCGGAGTCGCGGAGTTGGAGCTAACGACGAAACCAACGCCCATGCCTAGGCCCATCATTGCCGGTGGCTGCATCACTTGAATTTTGGCTTCAGGAACGTCGTTGGCGACGGTCTGGAGCTGTTGCTGGAGCGCGGAAATCTGCAAGTCAGGGGTTTTACGCTTACTCCAATCGTCTAGTTTGACGATCGCCATGCCTACGTTTTCGCCCATGCCGCCGCCCGTGAAGCTAAAACCTCCGACCAGCATGAGGGTGTCGATTCCCTTGACTTGTTTCCTGACTTCTGAGTAGAAATCGTCGAGAACTTTGTCGGTTCGGGAAAGCGTGGCGCCAGGCGGCAACTCAAATGAGCACATCAACGCGCCCTTATCCTCGTCTGGAATGAAGGACGAAGGGATCATCGTATAAAGCTTGTAGTTCGCGAACATGATAATCGCGAAAAACGCCAACGAGACGGTTGCGCTGCCGACCAAGAGACGGGAAATAGTCAAATAAACTTTACGAGAAAGGTTGAACGGAATATTAAACCATCCAAACCAGTCGATTCGCGATCTTTTGGCAGGCCTGAGAATCAGGGCGCACAGCGCGGGGCTAAGAGTTAGCGCGTTGACGGTCGAGAGGCAAAGCGCGATGCACATCGTGACGCCGAACTGCTTATAGATTTCGCCGACCATGCCGCCGTAGAAACAGACCGGGACGTAAATCGCTAATGTTACGAGCGTCGTCGCAATAATAGCGCCGGTGATCTGTCTCATACTCTTCTTTGTCGCCTCGATTGGATTAAGTCCGGATTCAAGGTTTGTCATCACGCTTTCTACGACGACGATTGCGTCGTCGACGAGCGAGCCGATAACAAGGATCAGGCCGAACATTGTCAGCAGGTTAATGCTGTATCCGAGAACCATGAAGAAAGGGAAGGTTCCAACGAGAGAAACGGGAATCGCAACGGCAGGAATTAGAGTCGCGCGCCAGTTCTGAAGGAATAGATACGTAACGCCGACAACGAGGAGCAACGCGATAACGAGAGTAAGAATCGTTTCTTTGAGCGTGAGGTTGATAAAGATCGTCGGGTCGTACGCGATTTTGTATGTCACTCCTTCAGGGAAGCGCTTTTCGAGTTCCTTGAGTTCCGCCTTAACCCTGTTGATAGTGTCGAGCGCGTTAGCTTCCGTCGTTCGGTTGACGCCCATGCCCGCGCATTCGGCGCCGTCGGACATAGCGTGAGCGGCGTAGGTTTCGGAACCGAGTTCTACGCGAGCTACGTCGCCCAACTTCGTGATATCGCCGTCGGCGTCGGTGCGAATGACGATGTTCTCGAATTCTTCCGGCGTCTTGAGACGTCCAGCGACGTTAATCTTATACTGCATGAACTCGTTGCTACCCTCTGTTCCAACAGAACCAGCGGCAGCTTGGATGTTTTGCGTTTGGATTGCCGCGCGAATATCTGCGGCGGAGATTCCCATCGCCGACATGCGCATTGGATTGAGCCAGATACGCATGCTATAGACGGAACCGCCCATGAGATCGCACGTGCTGACGCCGTCGACGCGTCCGATTTCGTCTTTAACGTTGACGCGAAGGTAATTGTTTAGGTCGCTAACGGAGAGTCCGCTTTTGGCTTCGTCCGTGAAGAAAGCGATCATGCAGAGAATATCGCTAGAACGCTTCATAACCTGAACGCCTTGAGTTTTAACCTCGGCGGGAAGGCGCGCTTCCGCTCTTTTGACGGCGTTCTGAACGTTCACTTGTGCGATATCGGTGTCGCACCCGAACTCGAAGGTAATCGTACAGGAGTAAGAACCGCTGTTGTCGCTACTGGAGGAATAGTAAAGCAGATGTTCCAACCCGTTGAACTGCTCTTCAAGAGGAGCCGCGATCGTGTCGGCGATAACCTGACCGCTTGCGCCAGGATAAACCGTTGAAACACGTACTTCCGGCGGCGCGATTTCGGGATATTCAGCGACGGGAAGGTTTGGAATGGTAATAACGCCCGCGAGGATCATTACGAGACTGATGACCATCGCGAGTTTTGGTCTTCGAATAAAAACTTCGGAAATCATGCTGCGTCACCTCGGCTAAGAAGAGAGGCGCGAGCAGACTTCGATTTCTGGGCGTTTTCGGGTTTAGCGGACGTAGCAGTCGATACCGCTTTTTTTTCTGCGGTCTGCTTTTGAGCAGATTTGTTCTCAGATTGCGGCTTCGATTTCGCGTCTTTCGCAAGGTCGCGATAGAAGGGGCGAACGAGATCAAAAGGACGCGCCTTGTTGACCCCGTCCATCATGACGAGATCGCCCGGTTTTACGCCGCTCAGGATCGTTTCGACTGATCCGTCGGAAGGACCAAGCTTAACGTCGCGACGAAGAACCATGAGGAATTTTTCGTCGACTTTTCCATTGTTGAACTCGCTCACAGACGAATTTGTTTTGGGATCTTCGTATTCGTATCTCTTCTTTTTAAATTCCGCTAGGAACTCTTCCTTCGATTTTTCGCCCTTTTCAACAGCTTCGACGTCTTTGGTAAATCGCGAATCCGCGGCGATTTCTTTATAGAGAGACTCGTCGTCGATCGAGTCGACAAGGATATAAACGTAATTGGTTTTACCGTCAAACATAATCGCCGAAGGGAGGACGGACGCGGCAGATTCGCCGGTTTTCTTGGAGAGATTGACGGTAACGACCCCGCCAGGATTGAGAACTTCGTCGGGATTGCTGAATTTCGCCCAGATTTTAATCGTGTCGGTCGTCGATTTAACCGAGTTGTCGATAAAACAAATCTCGCCCGTTTGATTGTAGTTAGAGTCGTTAGGGAGCGTAAGCGAGATCGAAGACGTCTCTTTTAAACTTTTGAGATCGCCAAACATATTGAGGTAGTCGCGTTCGCTCATCGTAAAACGGACGTAGATTGGATCCATTTGAACGACGCGAAGCAGAGGCTGGCTTTGAGGCGAGACATAGGCTCCGGAAGAATAGGCGCGACGTCCGGCACGACCGTCAAGTTCTGCATAGACCTTGGTGTACTTAAGATTTTCTCGGGCGAGCGTGAGCTTTGCTTGGGCGGACGCAAGCTGCGCCTGAAGTCCCTGAAGAACCGAAAAAGCGCTTTCTTTGGCGTCACGGGAGCCCGCGTTCTTTTCAAAGAGGTCGTTCAATCGATTGTAGTTGCTTTGCGCATATTCAATTCGCGCTTCCGTTTCTTGAATTGCGGCAAGCGAAGCGTCGACTTCCGCTTGATAGGGGATCGGATCGATTTCGAAAAGAAGTTGTCCCTTACTGACATGCGAACCCTCTTCGAAATCGGACGCGACTTTGAGCGTGCCGGAAACTCGCGCGACGGAATCGACTTGTTCTATCGCTTCAACATTGCCCACGTATTTTTTCTGAGCGACAGGAACCGTTTCGGAGACTGTCCCTGCGACGACCGACACGCGCGTAGGAGCGCCGCCGGCCGCGCCAGGTTGTGCGAAAACGAACGAGGTGCAATTCAGAATCAGAACGCTGGCAAGCGTTCCCATGGCAAGAGACGATAAATGTGACACATTTCCTCCCGACAAAGTCAAACGCGATTTCCTTACGCGTCGGAAATTCGCGCGGACTCTCAAGGTTAAAGCTCGGCTCCACGTTAATCTGTCGTTGACGAGAAGACGAGAATAGGGGAGGCTGAGCTAGCGTGTAAAAGGGCTTCAAACAAGGACGGATTCATTTCTCGAACCACAGCGCACATATGGTACTTGATTTTTCTAATAGCGCAAGTCGAGGCGATGCGGAACATACGGATAACGCCGTCGTTTTCCATACGCTTGGCGTGATAAAAACACGAATCCAGACTGTCGGACGACCGGCAAAAGCTGGTCGAACTGTCGCTACGTTTTTTGCCTTAGTATGCAAACCCTCCTATGTTCATTAACACGGATTTCATATTTTTTTCTTTTTTTCAAAAAATTTGAAAGACAGCTTTTCCAGCCTTCCTGTTTTACGCAAAAATCCCTGTCTCTTCCTTCTTCTTAATAGGAATAACCATTAAAACTGGTATAACCATAGTATTTGGAATAACCTGAATTAAGTTTTATGTCTGAAATTTCGCTTAAAGGCGAATAAGAACCCTTTACGATAATGGACGTGCAAGCGAAAAATCCCGAACAACCGGCAGGACAATGCTAGGCGTTATTTGGATGATTTGGGCGCCATAGGACTTCTAACCTTTCGTAGTCGTTTCCAGGTTGACGCGGAGGCGAGGTGGAACAAACGGCAAGCCCAACGACGTTGCGCTTTCTCCTACGATAGTCGACGTCCGATCTCCAAACAGCGAACGGGATTATTTGCGTTTACAATAGCATCTGGGGCGTTTTTCGTCGGTGGAAGACGCGAGCGGCTCGATAGGTCAGGAAAGACTGATAGTGCGTCGGCGCTCACGTTCGGAGGATTTCCGAAACGAGACGTCTCTTCAATCGAGGTAGCAGGGATGAGACCATCTTTGAAAAAAGGAATTGCGCTGGGTTCGCTCCTGGCGCTCGTCGTGAGCGGCGGTTGTAAAGTCGGAAGCGACTATGTAGCGCCGCAGGCGACTGTTAACTCGTCGTACATTCAGATCGACGAGTCTAAAGGAATCCGCCAAGAGGTTGGCGCCGACGTCGCCAGCTGGTGGAGTCAGGTTCAGGATCCTGTTCTATCTAGGCTCACAAACGAAGCTGTGACGAACAACCTGACGTTGCATGAGGCGCTTTATCGTATCCAGGCTGCTCGAGCGGTTCTCGGTTCGACGCGCGCGAATCAGTATCCTCAGTTTGCGACTGGCGGCGGTTATAGCTATAATCGTCGTTTGGGAATGGATTACAACGACTACAACGCGTCGTTGTCCATGGGCTGGGAAATCGACGTTTTTGGTCGTCTTGAACGTGCCAACGAAGTCGCGACGGCAAACATGGAAGAACTCCGCGAACTGTATCGTAACACATACGTAATCGTTTGCGCCAACATCGCGACGCTCTATGGAACGGCTCGTTCTTTCCAAGAACAAATTCGAATATCTGAAGAGAATATCGAAATTCAGCGTCAGACCTTGGATATTACTCGTACAAAGAACGAACTTGGATCTGCTAGTAAACTCGACGAGAGTCAAGCGCTCGGCGTGTGCCGCGGCACCGAGTCAAGCGTGTTGAGTCTCCAAACCCAATACCAGACGACGCTCAACCAAATCAGCATTCTCGTCGGCCGTCCGCCTGGGTACGTCGACGAACTGATGCGCACGCCGGCGCCGATTCCGACCCCGCCCGAACAGATTATGGTCGGTATTCCAGCTGAATTGCTCCGTCGTCGTCCTGACGTACGCGCAGCCGAGCAGCGCGTCATTGCTCAAAACGCTCGCGTCGGCGTAGCGATCGGCGATCTGTATCCCGTCTTTACCCTTACCGGTTCTTTTGGACTCGACGGCGAATCCTTCAAGGATATGTTCAACGGCGATTCAATCGCCGCTAGTATCGGTCCTTCTTTCCGCTGGAACGTCCTCAATTTTGGCAAGTATCGGTTTAACGTCGAAGCGCAGGAACACACGTTGCAGCAACAGATTTCCGCGTATCGCGAGGCCGTTCTCGAGGCTGCGCAGGACGTAGACGACGCGCTCGTCTCCTACGTGAATGAACGCGACAGGCTTCAAACCCTGTCTGACGCCGTGGACGCCTATACCGACGCGTACAATCTGTCGAACGAGCGCTATAAGAGCGGTCAAATCGATTTCCAGCGTCTACTAGACTCGCAAGCCGGTAAACTTTCCTACGAGTTGCAGTACGTTCAGTGCCGTGCAAGTATGTTCATCTCGCTCGTAGATCTTTACCGCGCTCTAGGCGGCGACTGGATGGGCGGAACCTCTACCGCGAGTCAGTCTGACGAATATGTCCCGACTACGCAAGTCTCGAGCGCTACGCCTGTCGTTCTCTCCGACGAAACCGCTTCCACTACCGCCCGTTATACGACGCGTGAGGTTAAGCCGAAGGGGTACGATCCGGAAGCGGAATGGTCGGAACGTCAAGAACGTAGCCGTGAGCGGGTCTCGATGGCTCTTCATGACGACGAGGTAGTCAACGAAGTGTCGTCCCTCTGAGACACTGTGCGATTGAAACTCTGACGTTGCGCGAAGGACCCTACCGCAGTCCTTAGGTTGCGATACCTCGACGGCAAAAGGATTGAGAGGTGACGTCCTTTCCAAAAAACGTCTAAACCTGGCGCTCCAACGGCGTGTTACGCCGTTGGAGCTTTTATTTTATGGGTTCGTGAATCTTTTTATTCCTCAAAATTGCTGCACATTTCTTAAATTACTCTTTTTGTTTTTTCTTTTTATTTTAAAATAGAAACTCGGAAGTTTTCTTTCCCTTCCGCTAAGCTATGACCAAACAAAAGGAGTCAAGAATGAAGAAATGTCGCTTGATTGCGGTCGTTCTGCCGATCGCTGTAATGTTCGCGGCAATCGCCGCCTCGGCTTATGCCGACGAGAACGTCTCCGACGCGCAGCCGACGAAATTGTTGCGTTATCCTGACGTCTATCAAGATCAAGTGGTTTTCTGTTATGCGGGGGACGTCTGGAAGAGCGATTTTGACGGACGCAACGTGGTTCGAATTACCGCGCATCAGGGGCTTGAAGAATTTCCGAAGTTTTCTCCTGACGGGAAATATATCGCCTTCACAGGGCAGTACGACGGATCTGATCAGGTCTACGTCGTTTCTTCCGACGGAGGCGAGCCGAAACGTCTGACGTACTATCCGACGGTCGCGGGAGCGCCTCGTCGCGGCGTCGACGCGCAGGTCTTGGGATGGACTCCAGATGGCAAGCAAGTTATGTTCCGCTCGAAGCGCGACAGCGACGAAGTCGATTCGTTGACGAACATTTACCTCGTTTCGGTCGACGGCGGACTGCCGACTCGCATTGGCGTTCCCGTCGCGGGCGCCGGCGATCTTTCTCCAGATGGAAAGAAACTCGTTTACTCGCCTCTTTTCCGCGATTTCCGTCACTGGAAACGGTATGAAGGCGGTTGGGCGCAGTATCTTTTGATTTATGACCGCGAAACGAAGGATTTCTCCGAGATTCCAACGACTCCGCGAACGGATCGCGATCCGATGTGGTTAGGCGATCATGTTTATTTCGTGTCTGATCGCGACGGAACGATGAATCTTTATCGCTACATGCCTGAGAACGACGTCAAAATCGAGAAGTTGTCTCATTATTCCGATTGGGACGTTCGCTGGGCTTCGTCTGACGGCGAAGATCAAATCGTTTATGAAAACGCGGGTTCTCTTTTTGTTTACCGGCCGTCGTCGAACGAAACTCGCGAACTTGCAATTCATGTTCCTCACGACGGACTTGCCGCGCGGCCAAGTCGCGTTCAAGCATGGCGTAATGTAGAGACGTACGGACTCAGTCCAGAAGGAAAACGCGCGTTGTTTACCGCGCGCGGCGACGTCTTTACTGTTCCCGTTGAAAATGGACTGACCCGTAACTTGACTCGTTCCTCTGGCGCCCATGACCGATGTCCCGTCTGGTCGGCGGACGGCCGATGGATCGCCTTCGTCTCAGACGAGTCAGGCGAAGACCAGATTTATGTAATTGACCAGAAGGGCGAGAAGGACAAAATTCAATTAACGAATTCTCTTCGCGCTAAACTCGATTCTCTTCAATGGTCTCCAGACGGTAAAGCGTTTTCTTTTCGTGATTCGATGAACCGTCTCTATGTGTTGACCTTAAAATATGACGATCCGGCCGCCGCGCCGCAAGCGTGTGAACTAATCGAAGTCGCGCGCGATAAATTCGGCGGTTTTCCTGGCGCCGAGTGGTCGCCAGACGGCGCTTACTTGGCATATGAACTTGGCGAGAGTACCGAATATGACGCAGTTTACGTCTGGGAAAAAGAAACCAAGACGTCTCGTCGCGTAACGGATCCGATGTTCAATAACTTTTCTCCGACGTGGTCCCAAGACGGCGACTGGCTCTTCTATATTGGTCAACGCGAGTTCTATCCTCAATTTAGCTCGATCGAGTGGAACTTTGCCGGGGATCGGTTCAATGGAATCTTTGCCGTCGCTCTTCGTAAAGACGTAGAGAATAAGTTTATCCGCACGAGCGACGAAGCGCCGGAATCGGAGATTGCCTCCAGCGGAGAGAAAAACGACGACGAAAAGAAAGAGGAAGTCGTCGCTCAAGATTCGAAGAAGATTGACTTTGACGGGATAGAAAGCCGCGTCGTCCGTCTGCCGATTAATTCAGAAAACTATACTTCTCTCTCTAGCGCCGGCGATTTCCTTTATTTCATTCAGGAACCCGAGTCGTTCTATGGACGTGGCGCAAACGGCGTTCCGAAACTCTTAAGCTTTGATCTCAAGAATCTTTCGCTCCAGACGTTTGTCGAAGATTTCAGCGGGTATTCTCTTTCCGCAGACGGCAAGAAGCTTCTTACGCATAAGGCGGGTTATCGTATGTATGACGTCGGCGCGAAAGGCGGCGATTCAAAGGTCTTCTCGCTCGACGGCATGTATTGCGATCTCAATCCTCGCGAGGAATGGAACGAGATTTTCGAAGAGGTCTGGAGGCGTTTCCGCGACTATTTTTACGTCAAAAACATGCACGGTCTTGATTGGGACGCGGTTGGGAACCAATATAGATCGCTTCTTCCGTATGTGTCGCATCGTTCTGATCTTACGTATATCCTCACAGAAATGATCGGCGAACTTAATATCGGTCACACTTACGTCGACGGAGGAGATTTTATCCAGCCGGAACGCCCTGTCGTCGGTTTGCCTGGCGCAACTTTCGTTCTCGATTCGGAAAAGAATCTGTATCGCATCGAGAAGATTTACCCAGGTCAGAATGAAGAACCCAAATATCGTTCTCCGCTCACAGAGATCGGTGTTAACGCGTCGGAAGGCGACTATGTCTTGGCGATCGACGGCGTCAAACTCGTCGGTTCGGACAATCCGTATCGTCTCCTTGAAAACAAGAAGGAGCGAGTTGAGCTTACTCTTAGTAAGGACGGCGCGGAGGAAAACTCT
>JAEEGL010477721.1_pt1 | contig 11596 bp, 10 predicted proteins | sample 9134231 | NCBI WGS metagenome assembly JAEEGL01 (sample SAMN16246548, study PRJNA631951) | gut metagenome | biome: gut microbiome; feature: rumen; material: fiber-attached | host: Bos | place: Iran: Karaj | collected 2018-10 | reverse complement strand
TGCCCACGGAGACACAAATGACGAGTGCCCTCTGATCTCTGGGGCACCCCTCAGGGTGCCTTTTACCACACATACACTCATCCACCGCAGGTCCTTCGGACACTGCGGTTACTGAAAGGAGACCGCTCTGCGGTCTATCCACTACCCACCGTGACGCTGAAGGCGTCATCGCTCAGTAACCGTGGGTACGAGCACAGCGAGCACCCACGGAGACACAAACGACGAGCGCCCACGGAGACACAAGCATGACGAGTGCCCTCTGATCACTGGGGCACCCCTCAGGGTGCGTCTTACCACACATACACTCATCCACCGCAGGTCCTCTGGACACTGCGGTTACTGAAAGGAGGCCGCTCTGCGATCTATCCACCACCCACCGTGACGCTGAAGGCGTCACCGCTCAGTAACCGTGGGTACGAGCACAGCGAGCACCCACGGAGACACAAACGACGAGCGCCCACGGAGACACAAGCACAGCGAGCGACCATAGAGACATGAGGTCAGCGAGCACCCACGGAGACATGAGCACAGCGAGCACTGACCTCCCCACCATCATCATCTATGATGCGAAGCAAATAAAGTCCATCCGTCAAATCGCTGACATCAATTTCATTCACAATCCGAACAGACTTGATCCGTTGTCCTGTGACACTATAAATTTGAACTTCGGAAGCTTCAACACCTTTGATGTGAATTACATCCACGGCTGGATTGGGATAAACCTGAATCTCAGAAACCTCTTGAGGGGCAACAGCATCAAATTCCTCCGTCGTGAAGCCACGACAGTATCCGCTCAACACTCCTCCATCCACAATATGGCCATCGGAGCATTCAGTATAGATCCAAAAAATGTACGAAGTATTCGGCTCAAGATCCTCCAAGACGACTTCCACATAGTCGTCAACCTCCACTTCAACCTCAACGGGCTCGCAGGTTCCGTTGACATCGTATTTTTGATAAACAAACACGGCTTTCACAAAATCATCGTTGCCCTCATGAAGATATGCCGACAGTTTCGCCGAGTGGTCAGTGATTTCAGCAGCATCCCAAAGCATAATACCCGTAAGAGCATGAATGGGATAGCCGTTGTTGGTTCCATTGTCCATTACGAAGGGATATCCCAATGAGTTCATTAAATCCACAAACTCCTCTGTCTGCATCTCGGCGGATGTTTTGCTGAGACCGTAATTGGTGGTTCCTCCGCATGTGTTGAGATAGTAGCAATTCAAGACATCAACTGAGGTTTCGCCCTTCGTTGGATTAATCGGGCTGATCATGCCTAAGATACCACCTTTGGTGATCGCGTTGACAGTCCCAACATTATAGCAATTCCATATCGACACTTCATTTTGTTGCAAAGTGGCTCCCACGATACCTGCCGCCACGCTTGCCATCATGGCATTGCCCGCGACAGTAGCAGCATTATAACAATGGTTGATAAAAGCAGTATCCATAGCGATTCCGACGATACCACCAGCTCCAGCCGCACCCATGAAATTGCTATTGGATGCGCTGACGCTTCCATGAAACGAGCACTCCGTGATACTTGCGTGTTCAGCCGCTAATGCCGTGATGCCCCCCGCTCCACAATAGGAACCATTATTATTAACTGTAATGGTTCCGGAAAAGCTACATTCGGACACCATCCCGTCACCAGCCACACCACCAACGATACCGGCTGCGCCAGTGCCAGTAGAAATGATGTTCCCGTTGGTGACCGACAGGCGCTTAACAATTCCATTACTCACCGTATTTCCTTTAATCCTACCGCCCAAACCAGCAAACAAGCCACAGACATCCGCATTCGATTGAATCCTCAAATGATCAATATAATGATACCAACCATCGAAAATTCCAGCGAAAAAGTAGCCTTCCATATTCATATCGACATTGCCGATAGGTGTCCAGCTGATGTTATTCAAATCCAAGTCATCGGTCATCAAGAAATAAGTCTCGGCGAAAACAGCCATACCCTGGGCTTGGTAACCCTCGTTGACCTTCTCGGCGAGATAGGCCAGATTGGCGGCAGTCTCAATGAGATAAGGGTCTGTCTCGGTGCCGCTACCGTTGACCCAAGGCTCAGAGGTGCCATCCCAGACATTGATGGCCATCAGGTTACATGTCAAAGCAAGAACCATCATCAAAAAGAAACACTTTTTCATAGCAAAAAAATTAAGTAAGCAAAGTTATAAAGATTTGCCTGAATTATTCAAGATTTCTGCGTATCTTTGCATTTTATTTGACCCACATCTCAAATGTCCAGCATACTCGACCAACTTAATGAGCCACAGCGCGAAGCCGTCACCACGGTGAACGGACCTCTGATGGTCATCGCCGGTGCCGGTTCGGGCAAGACCCGTGCCCTCACCTACCGCATCGCCTATATGATCTCCGAAGGCATTGACCCTTTCTCGATTATGGCACTGACCTTCACCAACAAGGCCGCACGCGAGATGAAAGACCGTATCGTCAAGCTGGTCAATGCCGATGATGCCCGCAACGTGTGGATGGGCACCTTCCACTCCATCTTCGCCCGCATCCTCCGCATCGAGGCCCAGTACATCGGCTTCACCTCCACCTTTACGATTTACGACACCGATGACTCCAAGTCGCTCATCAACCAAATCCTCAAAGAGATGCAGCTTGACACCAAAGTCTATCCCGCCAAGTCCATCTTAGCAAGGATTTCCGCCGCCAAATCGAGCCTTTACTCCCCACAGGACTATGCCAACGACGCAGAAATCCAGGAGACCGACCGCAAGGCCAACAAGCCACTTATCGCCCAGATCTTCCAGGTATATAACGACCGGCTACACCGCGCCAACGCTATGGACTTCGACGACATCCTCTACTACACCAACGTGCTGTTCCGCGACAATCCCAACATCCTCTATAAATACCAAAACCATTTCAAATATATCCTCGTTGACGAGTATCAGGACACTAACTTCGCCCAGTACTTGATTGTCAGGCGTTTGGCGGCCCTTTTCGAGAACCTCTGCGTGGTGGGCGACGATGCCCAGTCGATTTATGGTTTTCGGGGCGCCAACATCCAAAATATCCTGAACTTCAAAAACGATTATCCTGATTATAAACTAATTAGGCTGGAGCAGAACTACCGCTCCACCAAGACCATCGTCGAGGCATCGAACAACATCATCGCACACAACAAGGACCAGATCAAGAAACGAGTGTGGAGCGACAACGAGCAAGGCGAGCTCATCACCCTGCTTCACGCTGCCACCGACTCCGAAGAGGGAACCCTCGTGGCCAACTCCATCTTCCATTACAAGATGTCGCGGCAACTTAGCAACAAGGATTTCGCCATCCTCTACCGCACCAATGCCCAGTCACGATCAATGGAAGCCGCTCTGCGCAAGCAAAACATCCCCTACAAGATCTACGGCGGCCTCTCGTTCTACGACCGCAAGGAAATCAAGGACTTATTAGCCTATTTCAGGATCACCATCAACCCTGAAGACGAGCAGTCGCTGCTGAGGATCATCAACTATCCCGCCCGAGGCATCGGTGAGAAAACGATAGAGCGCCTGATGGTTTTTGCCAACGAGCGCAAGACCTCCATCTGGCAGTGCATCAGCAACGACCAGTATCCGCAGGACTTCAACATGGGAACCATCAATCGGGTGCGTGACTTCGTGGTGCTCATCAAGAGCTTCCAGAGCCTGCAAGGCAAGATGAACGCCTTCGAATTGGCAAAGCATATCACCAACAGCATCGGCATCATCAAACTGTTGAAGGAAGAAGACACACCGGAGAGCGTCAGCCGCGTGGAGAACATCGAAGAGTTGCTCAACGCCATCATGGAGTTCAGCGACCAGCAAGTCGATGAGACTACCGGCGAGGCTGCGCAGGTGGACTTGGTGCGCTTCATGGAAGACGTGGCCTTGCTTACCGACAACGAGATAAAGAAGGACGACAACACCGAGGACTGTGTGAGCTTGATGACCATCCACTCTGCCAAAGGGTTGGAGTTCCCCTACGTCTATGTGGTCGGTTTGGAAGAAAACCTCTTCCCCGGCATCCTCTCGCTCAGCACCCGCGAAGAGCTCGAAGAGGAACGCCGCCTGTTTTACGTGGCTGTCACCCGCGCCATGACCAAACTCACCCTTAGTTGCGCCGAGAGCCGCTACCGTTACGGCAACCTCACCCTCAGCGAGCCGTCCAGATTCATCGATGAGATTGACGAAAAGCTCATCGACAAACCGAGAAAAGCCTCGTTCCATGGGACTTCGTCGTTCGACGAAGAACGAAAAAGCTGGGGACGGAGACCCGGATTGGGATCCAGCGGAGGAGGCTTCACATCTGCTGGAAGCGGGAAGCCGCAGGCCGGAAAAACGATTTCAGACCCCGAGAAACATGGCTTCCGCAAAGTAAGCGCCACTACGCCAAGCGCCACTTCTCACCAACCTGCCGCCAACACCTCAGGACAGCCTTTCGAGGCTTCCAACCCCGACCTCCTGCAAGAAGGCATGCGCGTCAAGCACCAGCTGTTCGGCGAAGGCACGGTCATCTCCGTTGACGGCGCCGGCGCCAACAAAAAAGCCACTGTCCATTTCGACAACGCCGGCACGAAACAATTAATGCTTAAATTTGCAAAATTAAAAATCGTATAATATGGATAAACAAGGATTGCTATACAACACCGAACGCGGCCAAATCACCATTTCTGAATACGGCCGTAACATGCAGGAGATGATTCGCCACCTCATGGAAATCGAAGACAGGCAGAAACGCACCGAGGCTGCCCATTTCATTATCTCCGTGATGGCCCAGATGAACCCCCAAGTCAAACAGTCGGACGACTACATCCACAAGCTGTGGGATCATCTCTACATCATCTCTGACTACCAGCTTGATGTTGACAGCCCATTCCCGCCCCCGCAACCCATGAGCGAAACCACAAAACCACAACATATTGGTTATCAAAATAATAAAATTGAATATGGACATTACGGCCACTATATGGCCAAAATGATAGAAATCGCCTCCGATGTTGAAGACGAGGAGATGCGTCAGGCCTTGAGCCATTCCATCGCCAACCAGATGAAACGCAACTATGCGGAATGGGGAGGCAACGTGGTCAGCGACCAGCAAATCATCGCTGACATGAAAGTCATGTCGAAGGGACGTTTGGTGTTGGACGAAGAGACCAAGCTCAACGGTGCAGAAGCACTTCCGAAGTCTGGACAGCAGGGCAAGAAAAAGAAGAAAAAGAAACAGTCGAACCTCAAGGCAGACATGAACAACCCCAACAACCCCGCATATAAAAAACGCAAACTACAATTATAAGCCATGGGATCATTCCGCATTGAAGGAGGCCACAAACTCAAAGGCGAGATTGTGCCACAAGGCGCCAAAAACGAAGCCATGCAGATTATCTGCGCCAGTCTGCTCACTGACGAGGAAGTCATCATTGAGAATTTACCCAATATTCTCGACATCAATAATTTGATTGAATTGCTAAGGGATATGGGTGTCAAGGTGACACGGAACACCCCCGATAAAGTCAGTCTGAAAGCCGATGAGATCAACTTCGATTATTTCCAGACCGAATCATTCATCCAGAAAGCCTCGCGGCTGCGTGGCAGTGTGATGATGATCGGTCCACTGCTCGCCCGTTTCGGCACGGCCTATATGCCCAAGCCCGGCGGCGACAAGATCGGACGCCGCCGTCTCGACACACACGTCATCGGCCTTCAGAAACTCGGTGCCATCTTCAATAACGACGGCACAGTGCAGAAAGCCTCCGCACCTAACGGACTTCATGGCTGTTACATGCTCCTTGATGAAGCCTCTGTCACCGGCACAGCCAATATCGTGATGGCCGCCGTGATGGCCGAGGGCGAGACCACCATCTTCAACGCCGCCTGCGAGCCTTATCTCGTACAGCTCTGCAAGATGCTCGTCAGTATGGGAGCCAAGATTGAAGGCATCGGGTCCAATCTACTGAAGATCAAAGGTGTCAGCAAACTAAAAGGCACCAAACACCGTCTTTTGGCTGATATGATCGAAGTCGGTTCCTTCATCGGCATGGCCGCCATGACAGGAAGCGAACTCACCATCAAAAACGCCGGCATTGAGCAACTGGGGATCATTCCTGAAATGTTTCGCCGCATCGGTGTCAAGATGGAATACAAGGGCGATGACATCTATATTCCTGCTCAGGACCATTATGAGGTAGAGACTTTCATGGACGGCAGCATCCTCACCATCGCCGACGCGCCTTGGCCAGGTTTCACACCCGACTTGATCAGTATCATCCTGGTGGTCGCAACCCAAGCCAAAGGCACCGTGCTCATCCACCAAAAGATGTTTGAAAGCCGTCTGTTCTTCGTTGACAAGCTCATCGACATGGGAGCGCAGATCATTCTTTGCGACCCACACCGTGCCAACGTCATTGGATTGGATCATCACCATACCTTGCGTGGCATCCGCATGAGTTCGCCCGACATCCGTGCCGGTGTGGCCCTGCTCATCGCCGCCATGTCGGCCAACGGCGTCAGCATCATCGACAACATCGACCAGATTGACCGAGGCTATCAATACATTGACCTGAGGCTGAACAGTTTAGGAGCGAAGATTGAGAGGATTTGACCAAAGAAAGGCCTGACCTTCCTTGTAGAACGCAACCCATAATCCTTACCTACTGCTTCTCTGTCAAATACTTCCAATATCTTCGCGGCATGTCCTTGAGCTGCTTGCGGGGATTCATGCGCTCACGGATGCAGATGGCCTTAAAATAAGTACGCCACAGCTCCTGCATCAAGTGGTCGTCGCTGCTCAAGACATCGTCGTTCAGTTTGCCGTCAGCGAGGTTGAAGGGCACGGAGGTCTCATCCTCGAAAGTGACCCGAATGGGTTTGTCTGCACCTTCATAATAATAACCATAGTGCCGCTTGGCATCGTAGATAAGCCAGGGTTGGTCGTTGAAACGGTCGCGGAAATGCTCGATCACGATGGGCAGCACGTTGTGGTCGGGCGAGACAACGGCGAGATAGGTGCCGTCCTTGGCCTTCTGGAAACGGATGAACTGTTTCATACGCAACTGCTCGTGAAGCATCTTCCGGGCAATGTTGGTCACAGCAAGCACATCGGGATCGGCGAAGTTGCGCTCTATGCTCTTCTCGCCTAAAGGCAGACGGAAGGTCTTGCACACATAGTTGAACAAGGGATTGAATAACTCTGGCAACTCCGAGAGCCAACTGACTGAGATCAAACGCACTGCCTCACATGACAATCTCTTCTCCAATCCCGTCCAAACACGCCGGGCCTTAGCCTCATCGGTTGTCACTTCATGGAGCTGCTCACAGAACAATGGCAAGGCATCACCCGTAGTCAAGAGTTGCACTGGCTGCTCATGCCGTTCAAAGACATCAAAAACGGCCGTCAGCAGTCCATCCAAAGTCCCGTCAAAAGTGTAAACCTTCATGTTCCAAAGTCAAGGGTCAGTTGTTGTTCTTTTTCGGCCAGCTTGCGCTCCTGAGGCGAGACCAACATGGCACGCAAGCGTTCGGGACGCAACTCATTGACACCGAGTATCGTCCCTGGAAGTGATGAGGCGAGTTCATGACAGGTGATGAAATACTTAGCTTTTTTCATCACCACGCCAATCTTCTTGAGGTCGTAAGAGGTGAGCTTCCCGTAACGGCGCGAGTTCACGATGAGCACGGCCGACTTCACGCCGAGACCCGGCACCCTCAGCAGCATCTCATAGTCAGCGGTATTGACATCCACGGGGAAAGCCTCGGGGTGGCGCAACGCCCACGACAGCTTAGGGTCGATCTCCAAATCCAAGTCGGGATACTGGTCATTCACAATCTCTTCCACCTTGAACTGATAGAAACGCAGCAGCCAGTCGGCCTGATAAAGTCGGTTCTCGCGTACCAAAGGAGGCTGTTTCAGCACGGGCAGACGCGAGTCGTAGGTGTTCACGCTGACGTAGCCGGAATAATACACGCGCCGCATGGTGGGCTGGCCATAGAGCACCGAGGACATGGTAAGGATGTCGCGATCCGTCTCCTTCGTCGCCCCAACGATCATCTGAGTGGATTGTCCCGCTGGCACAAAACGCGGCGCATGGTGGAAGCGACGACGATCCTCCTTGTTCTCAAGCACCCCTTGCTGGATGAGTTTCATCGGCTGGAACACGCTCTGGTGGTCTTTTTCCGGCGCAAGCAGCTTCAGCGACTCCTCCTTGGGAATCTCGATGTTCACGCTCATACGGTCGGCATAAAGCCCCGCCTGACTAAGCAGTTCTTGAGAGGCGCCCGGAATGCTTTTCAGATGGATATAGCCATTGAAACGATGCTCCGTGCGCAGTTTTCGGACGATGGCCACCAGACGCTCCATGGTGTAGTCGGGATTGCGCACCACGCCACTTGACAGGAAGAGTCCCTCGATGTAATTGCGGCGGTAAAACTCCATCGTGATATCCACCAACTCTGTGACAGAGAGTGTCGCCCGAGGGATGTCGTTGGAGCGACGGTTGACACAGTATGCGCAGTCATACATGCAGCTGTTGGTCAGCATCACCTTGAGGAGCGAGATGCAACGCCCATCGTCGGCAAACGAGTGACAAATGCCAATCCCGCCCACGGCGTTGCCCACCATGCCTTTCTTACCACTCCGCACCGTGCCACTCGACGAGCACGACACGTCGTACTTCGCAGATTCGGTGAGAATGCGCAACCGCTCCATGGTGTTTTCCGTCAGCATGTGTTACTCGTTTTTTCAATGACGCAAATTTACAACATTTTTACAAAACCACTCCCAAAACTCCATTTCATACATCTCAAAAACAACTTCAAGAACTTCCAAAAAACAGACAGCTATTCCCAAAAAACGGCTCTATCTCCGTCTTTTCGACGTAATACCCGGTGACATAGACGGCGGAAACGGCTTCGACTTTGAGGTCGTCCCCAATGCCACCATCGCATTTAGAGACTCCTTGCCCGAAAATGTCGAGATTGTACCCGTGGTCTATATCACCATCGAAGCACTGAGGTTGATGCAACACTCCGCCACTTACATCGCCCATCTGCAAGGCAACGACAAAAAAGCTGACCAATACATCGACTACCATTTTGAAAGACAAGAATTTGCGTATTTAGAAGAAAGAGTATGGTACGAATAATAAAAGATTTGCGTAACTTTGCGACAAATATTCCACTTAGTTAACAAACCCTTTATCTGACATGAGAAAACTTCTATTAATCGCATCCTTAGCTATATGTTTAGTGACTAACGCACAAACAATTACCATCGGTGACAGCTCTGACATCAGCAACCAAGTACCCATCAACACGCTTTACAACTATTCGCTCACCGAGCAGATTTTCCTTGCCGATGAGATCGAATTTGCAGGAAGCATCAAGGCCATCCGTTTCCGAATCGCCTATAGCTACAGCAGCGAACACACCTACGACATCGGTGTGTATATGAAACACATATCAAAAGCCAACTTCACCGACCCATCCGATCACGAGACCTTCTCCCAAAACGACAGGGTGTATTCCGGCCCATGGACCATCCCCGCCGATATCGACGGATGGATCCCCATTAACTTCGACACTCCTTTTGTTTACAACGGCACCGACAACCTGCTTATCGCCATCGATGAGAACTCCAACGACTTCGCCATACGGTATTTCATGTACAGCGGGGCAGACAGATCCGTCCTCAGCTACTTTAGCGACGATCAAAATCCCGATCCATGCGACCTCTCCCCGTTTACTGGCTTCAAAGAGGTGATCAACCAACGCCCCAACATCAAACTTGTCTTTGAGGCTAACGATGACGTGGTTGAGAACAGCGTGAACACGATGTCGATTTACCCGAATCCCACAAAAAACATCCTTTATATCGACGGTGCCGACAATGAGACAGTCAGCGTTTACGATGCCACAGGGCGTTTGGTGATGCGGGAGACCTATAACGGCAGCCTCAACATCAAAGGGTTGGAAAGAGGTATTTATGCTGTCGCCACAAGTAGAGGCTTAGTGAAAGTAGTTAAGGAGTGAAAACATCGTCTTGTACGCCTCCACTTTCTTCTCAAAGGCTAAAGGATAAGCTCGCGACGACGAAGGAAGCCGGTATAGCGACAAGCCCTGTTCCAACTCGGTGACACTGCCTAAAGCAGGAATCCGATCCAGGCTGAAATAGCGGCACACCTCCCCCGTCGCTTTCTCACCCGTAGTAGCAATGGCCTGACACCAAGGGATGTGGCGAAGCAAAGCACGAAGATCCGTCGGCTCCACAATCTCCAAAAAGGCATCAGAGGCATTGTCCTTCAGCCGTCGCACCACCTGCGCCGTGTCGTACAAGGCTATACCTTTATTATATAAAAAATCAACGATCTTCTCCTTGAGAAAACACTTTCGTTCCAAATCGACAAAATAATTCTTGTCATCGAACCACACGGCACCTTCAATCCTCCAATGGTCGTTCTGGAAGTTCGGGTAATAGAAATCCATACACCAGCGATGTCGTGGTGGCGGAAAGCTACCCAAGAAAAGCACTTTGGCGTTCTCAGGCAGAAAGGGTTCCAAAGGGTGATACTCAAGCGTCATCACAAATCAATTTGAAGGCAAAAATAAAAAACACCTCTTAATTCTAAGAAGCTGTTTCGGTTTTTTGCTTAAAGTTTTATTTCTTTTTTGGCTTCCTTTAGGTGCTTTTGGGTCTGATTTTTCGTATCGCTCGCTCCGATAGCCCGCTATCGTCGTTCGCTCAACAGAAAAATCATCCTCAAAAGCACCTCTCAAATAAGCTCGAAAAAAAATCAAAACAGCTTCTAAATTCATAATTCTAAAATATTTCTTATTTTTGCGCCACTATGAAAGCAACTTATTCACAACGTTTAATCAAATTAGCCGACCTCAACCACCACCAGACTTTCTTCGCCGGCAGATGCTCAGAGTGGTTTTTGGAGAGCTCCTATTTTGCTGTGGCACAGTATGTTGACACCAAGGACACTGTCCTGTTGGTACTCCACGGCATTGATTTCAAATTTCCCATTTTTGCTGGCGATGTCGTGACTTTCGAGAGCAAAGTAATCCATGTTGGGCGCTCTACCCTTACCGTCTATACCAAGATGTACCGTAGCCGTGAGCCAGAAAAAACCGCCGCTGATGGCTTCGCCACATTCTCTTATTTAGACGAGAACCATCGCTCCAAGCCACACGGCATCACGCTCACACCTGAGACCGAAGAGGAGCGCTGGCTTCAACGACAAGCCCAGGAGGTGATGGAAGAGTCGAAGCGGAGAGCTATGGCGATGAATGAGTTTCAGAAGTAAGAAGACAGAAGTAAGAAGTAAGAAGTAAGACGGCCTGAAGGGCCAAAAGCAAATAGCCCAGGGCAACGCCCTGGGTAACATGGTAAAATGGTAGGTGCATCCCATCGGGGTGACATATCGGTAGAAAAAAAATTATAAAAACATCACCACCATATCAAAAAATGTTGTAATTTTGCAGCCCGATTTAGAAAAGTTTAAGTAAACAGTAAAGAAGTAATTATTATGTATTTGACTGCAGAAAAGAAATCAGAGATTTTCAGCCAATACGGCAAAAGCGCT
>JAEEGL010477607.1_pt1 | contig 11596 bp, 11 predicted proteins | sample 9134231 | NCBI WGS metagenome assembly JAEEGL01 (sample SAMN16246548, study PRJNA631951) | gut metagenome | biome: gut microbiome; feature: rumen; material: fiber-attached | host: Bos | place: Iran: Karaj | collected 2018-10 | reverse complement strand
GTAAAATATCCGCCCAGGATGGTCTGTGTAATATCAAGGATATTGATATTCATCTCACTGAGCTTTGTGGCCACCCGGGCTATAATGCCGGTGGAATCAAGGCCTGTCACGGAAATCAGCGCTTTTGTCATAAAACTTCTCCTCCGGGAAATATAATCATATTATTATAAGGATCACTGCAGTTGTTTGTCAATTTTACTTTTTTTCTGAATGTTCTTATGATATAATTGCTAAGTTTTAGATTAGCCTGGAAAGGATGGTCTGTTTGTCTGGTCTGGTTCTCGCGTCCTGTTCCCCGCGCCGTAGTGAACTCCTTCACAGGCTCGGGTTATCCTTTCGGACAGACGCGCCTGATGTTGATGAGGAATGTTCCCTCCCGGCGCCGGAAGCTGTCAGTCTCCTGTCCCGCCGCAAAGCCTCTGCCTGCGCGGTGCGGAATCCCGGCTGCACGATTCTGGCGGCTGATACACTGGTGGCTTTTGAGGATAAAATCCTCGGCAAACCGGCGGACTCTGCTGACGCTGTCCGGATGCTGCACCTTCTTTCCGGCCGCAGCCATCAGGTTTTCACCGGTGTCACCGTCATTTCCCCGGACGGACAGATCCTGACCGGATACGACCGCACCGATGTCACTTTTGACACCATATCGGATGAGGAGATCCTCTCCTATGTACGTTCCGGTGAACCCCTTGACAAAGCCGGAGCTTACGGCCTCCAGGGCCGCGCCGGCATGTGGATCACGCATATAAGCGGTTCGGAATCTTCTGTGATCGGCCTTCCCCTTTATCTGGTACGTTCCCTTCTCACCCGGTCCGGTTTTCCGCTCGTGCGGGAGATTGACCTGAATCAAACGATCAAAGGATGATTATGTATGCCTTTTCTGGCTCCCGATATAGGAATTGACCTTGGCACTGAGAACATCAATGTTTATGTCCGCGGACGGGGTATCGTCATTTCCGAACCCACCCTTGTTGTGCTTTCAAAGGAAAACCGGAATACCATCCGTGCCGTGGGTGACGAAGCCCGGTTCCTCTACGGACGTTCTCCGGATACGCTGATTGCGGTCTCTCCGATCCGCAACGGCCAGGTGGCTGATTTTGACATTGCCGAGCTGATGTTCCGTTATTTTATCCGGAAAGCTGTCGGTGTTTCATACCTCGGAAAGCCCCGCATCATCATCTCCGTTCCCTGCGGAATGGATGACGTTAACCGGAAAGCGCTCACGGAGGCGATCCGGATGGCGGGAGCGCGGCATGTATTCCTGATCGAAAAGCCTTTTGCCTCTGCCATCGGTACAGGTCTGCCCGTCTACGATCCTATCGGAAGCCTTGTGGTGGATATCGGCGCCGGAACAACGGATATCGCTGTGATCTCCCTCGGCGGCCTGGTTGTCTCCCAGAGCGTCCAGGTGGGCGGCAATAAATTCAATGAAGCCATCGCCGATTATCTCCGCCGTGAATGCAACATCCTGATTGGCAGCCAGACAGCGGATAATATCAAAAAAGACCTGGCATCTGCACTTCCGCTGAATGAAACCCGCACCATCATGGTCCGCGGAGTCAATCAGCTGAACACATCCGCCGGAACGGTTTCCTTCACTTCAGACCAGGCCTATGACGCTGTAAAAAACCCCTGCGGTGCCATTGTCAAAGCCATCCGCTGGGTTCTGGAAAGAACGCCGCCTGAGCTGGCCGCTGATATTATGAAGAGCGGCATCCATCTGACCGGCGACGGAGCGAAGCTCTTTGCGCTGGACCGTTATATTTCCGAAAGCCTCGGTATGCCTGTGCTTCTGGCCCGTGATCCCGGAGACTGCTGCATTCTCGGTATCGGTTACCTGACCGAGAATATCCAGCTTGTCACACCGCAGGATAAACGCTCCAGGCCGTCAATCAAACAATGATTTTCTCGATCCGAAAGGGGGTGTTCCGCAGATGTCCGCAAAAAGGCGTCTGGAACGCGCGTCTGAAGACCGCCGTCCGGTTGTGACGGATGATTTTATTTACGATGATCCCATTCAGCCTCAGTCCGGCAGTGAAACGGACAGTGCATATTCCGATACGCCGGAGGAAGCAATCCGGAAACTGAAAGGCAGCTCTTCCCGGGATACCCGTTCAGACAATAATGATTTATCCGGTCTTGCGGAGGACCGTCCGCAGGAATCTGATGAAGGTTCCGGAAAACAAAACAAAAAACACAGTTTTTTCCGCCGGAAGAAATCCGGCGAACGCCGTTCCCATCCGGTCATCCGCGGCTTTATCCTGGTGCTGATCACCTTGTCGCTGATCCTGGCTGCCGCAGCGTATATCTTTAATCATTCCATGGAAAACTCCCCGCAGATCCTTTCTGTGCCTGAAAACACGATCAGCTCCGCGGTCACTCCTGTACAGGGCTTCTTCTCAGGCCTGACCGAAACCATTTTCGGATACTTCCGGACCCTGAAGCTGCGTTCCAATATTGAAACTGCCTACAATGAACTGGTTGCGGAAAATGAGGAACTCGCCTATAAAGCCATGCGTGTGGACCAGCTGGAACAGGAGCTGTCCATGTACAGGGACATACAGGATGAGATGCTTGCCAACCAGGATCTGCAGCCCCTCTTCTGCAATATCATCGGAAAATCCGATTCCAATTATTTCAGCACCTTCACGATCAATAAGGGCTGGAAAGACGGTGTGCAGAAATACTGTGCCGTTGTTTCCGGCGGCGGGCTGGTCGGTTATACCGAAAGTGTTGAATACAGCACTTCCACTGTCCGTACGATTATCGACTCAACAGCTTCCATCGCCGCGGTTATCGACAGCACGCGGGACCAGGGAAATGTAAAGGGAACGCTCGGTATTGATGAAACGCCGATCTGCCGCATGTACTACATGTCCACCAAAAAGCTGCCCCGTCCCGGTGACCTGGTCGTCACGTCCGGGGTTGCTATGGATTTTATCCGTGAAATACCGATCGGCACCGTTACTGCCAGCACCCGCGGTATGCAGGAAAAAAACCAGTATATTGAAATCACTCCCATCGTTGATTTCTCTCACCTGGAAGCGGTTATTGTTTTCCGCTATAAGCCGGATTACGCGGAACCCATTGAGCGCCGTGAAAACGCGGACGCCAATATAGAACTTGTTCCGCTGGAAACCGCAAGACCTTCGCCCCAGGTTCCGGAAGTCGCTTCCGTCTACAAATCCCAGGACGATGATGAACTGGATTATGACACCGGTGAAGGAGATGAAGACGAGGAACCGGAAGAGGAAACTCCTTCCCCCACGCCTGACCAGACGCCTACTCCGACACCTGTACCCACGCCTTCTCCGTCTCCCACTCCCGATCACACTTCCTTTGTTTATCATTCCGTGAATACATTTGGCGAGCCGACCCCGACGCCAACGCCGAGCCCTGTTCCCACTGCCACCCCGTATATCACGCCTGATCCTGACGATATGACCTTCGATGAGGAGGATTGATCCATGCAGAAGATCGTATCCGCAAGATATCAGACCAGCTTTCTGCGCAGGTATCTGATGCTGGCTTTCCTGGTTGTCATGGGGTATCTGTGCCAGGTCTGCGTTATTCCGTACTGCAGTATAGCGAGCGTTGCCCCCAACCTGCTGTATGTGGTGATCGGTATCGTAACGGTCGCTTACGGCAAACTTCGTGCTTTCTGGGTTGCGATGATCTTCGGTCTGCTGATGGAGATCATGCTTCCGTCTGTTCCTTTTGTAAACCTGGCAGTCTATCCCCTTTCAACGCTTTTCTGTTCCTTTGCCTTTGCGGACAAGCCCCTGAAAACGCTGGAATATGAAAGAGCCACCAACCAGCATAAAAAAGAACTGCCAGCCTGGCTCAGGACGCTTCTGTGCACCGCGCTGAACATCCTGGTCTATGAAGTGGTCAATGTCACCTATATTTACCTGGGCGGTAATGCCCTGCGTCTGCATCATTTCGTGAAAGCTTTCCTGAGCATCCTGTATACTTCCCTGCTTTGCTTCGGTCTGCTTTTCCCCGTACGGAGAATGATCTTCGGGCCCAAAAAGCAGGTCCTTGTCCTCAAGAGTGCCCCGGTTACCTTCCAGCGCGGCTGATCATTCCTGTCAGTCTGCCTGTATCTTTTCCCTGAAAGGAGTGTAATCATTGGATCAGAAGAAGAAAAAAACACCTGAGTTCTGGAGATATGCAGCTTTTCTTCTCGTGCTGTTCGGCATTTTCATCTGGCTCAGTTCAGGCCTGATGAATCTTCAGCTGAAGCAGTCTGAAGAATATAAGGAAAAAGCGGAAGAGACCCGCACCAAAACCATCGCGCTTCGCGGAAAACGCGGAAGCATAAGCTCCGCAGACTCTGTCGTGCTGGCGAAAGACGTTGAGATCTTTAACGTTACATTCCAGAAGGACGCCACAGCGAATACGAAAGCGCTCTATAAACAGTATACGCAGTCCATTCTTGATACCATTGAAATCATTGAAAGAAACGGAAGCACCATTGACGTTTCCTATGTCATACGCCGCAAACCTGAACTGAAGGAAGTTGAGGAAGAGGACGAGTTCGGCAATATTATCAAAACCACATATGATCCCAACCCGGAAATCGCTGTCGGAGACTGGGAATTCCACTTTGGTTCAGGTGTATCCGATACCGTTCTGGAAACCCGTGAAAAACAGTGGCGTTCCAATAACTACCTGACCAACACCACCAAGTATAAAACCGCGGAGCAGTGTCTTGAAGCCCTGCAGAAGCGGTATCAGTTCGACGTAATTGAAGAAGAATCAAATATAAAGATTCCCGAAGAGACCAGGCTGAAAGTCATGGCGATCTACTCGGAAATGCAGATGAACATCTTCAATTCACAGCCCATTGTTATTTCAAAGGATGTTCCTTTCCAGACCGTGATCGAGATCGAAACCCGTTCCGCCACGCTGCCCGGTATGGGGATTGAAGTGGGCACTAAACGGGTATATCCCCGCTCCACCCTGGCCTCCCAGATTATCGGCTACACCGGCGCGATCCCTACCCGTGAGATGTGGCTGGAGCTGCAGGCCAAAGGATATTCCTATAATGATACCATCGGCCGTGACGGTATTGAATCCTCCATGGAGGAATGGCTTACCGCGAACAGTTCCCTCCGGAAAGGCTACCGCACCGTGGAACGGGACCAGATGTCCCGCGTGATCCGTGACATTGGTGAGGCCACCCAGCCCCAGGACGGCAACAACATCAAGCTGACGCTTAACGCCGCTTATCAGCAGGAAGCTGAAAGGTGCATTGCCCGGAATGTGAACGAAGTCCGGGATACACAGGAAAAGAAACTGAAAAATGAATCCTGGCTGGAAGCTAACAAGAACGATATCCATAGGCGCAAGTGGGATCAGTATCCGCTCCAGCTGGCACAGCACGGCTGCCTCATCGTCCTGGATATGTATGACCGTGTCCTTGCCCTGGCCAACTATCCGACCTATGACCTGAATGCCCTGGTGCAGGGCGGAGACGCCGCCCTGGAAATCCTGCAGGACGACCGCAATCTTTTGCTGAACTACGGCATTCATGCCCGCGGAACGCCCGGCTCCATTTTCAAAATGGTTACCGGTATGGGTGCTCTGTCAGAAGGGCTGCTGAAATGGGACGAACGTATTTCAGACCTGGGATATTTTACAAGGTACAATAAGGACTTGAGCACAGCGCCTAAATGCTGGATCAGCAAAAACGCCCGTGGTGAACATGCCAACCAGACCATCGTGGAGGGACTGGAGCATTCCTGCAATTATTTCTTCTATGAGATATCTTCCCGTCTTGAAGAGGACAGGCTGTATCAGTATGCGAACCTCTTTGGCCTGACATCCAAAACGGATATAGACCTGCCCGGTGAGGTTCATTCCGTTGTCGGCTGCCAGAACACGCTGTATGACAAGAACAAGCCGGTGAATGAAGCAAACCAGGATACATCACTGCCCATCATTGTTTTCAACTCCATCAAGAAGCACCTCAGGAGCTGCGGTGCCAACAAGGGTATTGACTACAGCGATGAAAACCTCTCCAAGTGCGCTAAGCGCCTGATGGATATGGCTGTGGATAACGATGAATCCAATTGGCTGGAATATATGCGCACCATCCTGATGGAAGAACTGAACATGACCAAGGAAATGGTTTACCTCCAGTCCGTCATCGGTGATACCTACAACTACATGAACGATATCAAGTGGGGTGGCGGCCAGACCATCCTGACCGGTATCGGCCAGTCCGTTACCGTTCTGACACCTATCGCTGTAGCCAGGTATGTCTGTACCATTGCCAACGGCGGATATGTTTACAATGTATCCCTTATCGATTCCATCACCGCTCCGGATGGAACAATCCTGGCCCAGCGGGAGCCCGGTCTGATCCGCCGGCTGGAGCATTGTGAAACGGAACCCGGTGACCCGTATGGCAACACCAACTATATGGCGCTGATCCGCAAAGGCATGAAGGGCGTTGTTGACGAGGCCGGTACAGCCAAAAAGCACTTCCGCAACTGGCCCTACCAGGATCAGATCGCCGCGAAAACAGGAACCGCGCAGGTTACCTCCATCGACCTGGAAAACAACGCCTGGTTCGTCTGCTTCGCGCCTTATGAGAATCCGGAAATCGCCGTGGTTTGCTTCATTCCCAACGGTTATTCCGGTTCTGAAGCGTCCATGGCCGCCCGTGACTTCATTGAATGGTATATGGAGCAAAAGGAAGTACGCGATGTTGAGATTGTCCTTCCCACAGGCAATTCTCTCGCGCCGTAATCCCAATTCGGAGGTTTACGATGTCTAAATGCTATGCGGTCGCTTCAGGAAAAGGTGGTGTAGGCAAATCAACGCTGACTGCCAATCTTGCCGCTGCCCTTGCCCTGGAAGGATCCCGTGTCCTGGTGATCGACGCTGATATCGGTCTTCGTTCCCAGGACGCGATCCTTTCGCTGGAAAACCGGGTGGTCTACGACCTGATCGACCTGGCGGAGGGAGACTGCACCCTCGACCAGGCTGTCCTGCCGGTAGATTCCGTCCGCGGTCTTTTCCTGCTGCCCGCTGCGCAGTTTTCCCGCGCCAGGAAACTGGATCCGGACCGTTTCCGCAAAATCCTGGATTCCCTGAGGCAGTCCTATGACTATATCTTTATCGACTGTCCCGCGGGTGTTGAACGCGGTCTCCGGAATGTGCTGAACGCGGGTGTTGACGAGGAAATCCTTGTGGCCACACCTGACGATATATCTGTCCGCAGCGCGGAAAGGGCCTTTCAGGTCATGGATTCCAAGAAGCTGAACCGACCCTGGCTCATCGTAAACCGGATCAACGCCGACTGGGTCCGTTCCGCCGGTATGATGTCCGCCCGGACCGTTTCCCAGGTGCTGGATCTGCCGCTTCTGGGGGAGATACCCGATGACCCGGTTGTCCTTCGCGCCGCGCTGAAGCATTCGCTTTTCATCACCTATGACTGTGAGGCACGCAATGCCCTGATGCGTACGGCGTCAAGGCTTGCCGGACGTTCTTTGCCTTTCCCCTGCTACGGCGAAAAGAAACCCTCATTGCTTCGCCGGCTGTTTTCCCGTCCTCTGAAGGAGGTGACCCCTATTGACGATCACTGAGAACCGGCATGCGCGTGCTCATGTGGACGGTATCCTGATCGCGATGGTTTTTGCTATGGCTCTTTTTGGCGTCATAGCGGTATGCGTAGCTACTTTTTCTCCTGATTCATCAACAGACGGTTCTCTTCTTAACCATATTTTTGAATCTTCCTATGCCGAACGCCAGTGTCTTTTCCTGCTCCTGGCGCCACTGGTTGTGGGTGTTATCACAGCGTTCCCTTTTGATATCCTGAGACGCCGCGCTGAATGGTTTTACTGGGCCGCTTTTTTCCTTCTGGCTGTGACCACCATCTTCAACAGGGCCGCCGGTGTTAAAGCCTGGCTTGATACCCTCTGGGGCTATACGATCCAGCCTTCGGAGTTTATGAAACTGGCTATGATCCTGGTTCTGTCCAAGAATTTTGCCAGGCAGGACCGTCCCATGAGCGATTCCCGGTCCTTTATCCATATCTTCCTGATCGTGATCATCCCCGGCATGGTCATCCTGATGCAGGGTGAAACAGGTTCACTGCTGGTGATTATCTTTATGTTCGCGGTCATGATGTATTTCGCGAATGTTTCCATGAAAACCCTGGGAATTCTGGGCGGGCTGGCTGTTATCGGTATTGCTGCCCTGGCTGCTTTCGTTGTCATTGCCGGCGTGGATGACTATCGTCTGAACCGGATCACCGGATGGCTGAACCCTGCCGAATATTCTTCTTCTGACGCTTACCAGCAGACCATGTCCAAAATGACCATTGGTTCCGGCGGACTGACCGGCAACGGCATGTTTGTCACAGGCGCAATATCACAGCTGAATTATGTTCCTGCTGACTGGACGGACTTCATTTACGCCACTATCGGTGAAACCTGGGGGTTCGTTGGCTGCATCGCTGTGCTCGGCGGCTATATCCTGATCCTGCTCAGGATGCTGTACCTTGCCTGGTTTACCAGGGATAAATTCGGCAAACTGATTATTATCGGCGTGATGGGCATGCTTCTTTTCCACGTGCTGGAAAATATCGCAATGACGCTCGGTCTCATGCCGATCACAGGAATACCGCTGCCTTTCCTTTCCTACGGCGGTTCCAACATGATGACAAACATGGGCGGTGTCGGCCTGGTGCTGAACGCGGTTAAAAACCGTTCCCTGAATGCGGCTGTCAATACGCCCCAGACCCTTTACAATCCCTACAGGATCCATAAAAACTTTAAAACCAGGGCCTACTGATTCTTTTCCGTTCCCGGGAGGTGATCAATATGGATACGCGGTTCAATGAGGATTACCTTGTACAGTCATCCTCATACAGTGATGTGATGGATCATACTGTCCTGCCCTGGCTGAAGGAACGGGCGGATGTCCGCCGGATCCCAGGTTATGACGGCCGCTCCCTGTACTGTGAAAGCTGGCAGGCCGACCGCCCGCTTGGAACCGTGCTTATAGTCCATGGCTTTACCGAGAACACCCTGAAGTATTCCGAACTGATCTGGTCCCTCCTGCATCTCCGTTTTTCTGTCATTGCCTATGACCAGCGCGGTCACGGACGCTCCTGGCGTCCGGACGGGGTTCCTGATCCTTCCGTAACCCATGTGGATCATTTTTCCGATTATGTGAAGGATCTGCGGACTGTCTGTGATACATACAGTGAAATCATGCCGCGTCCCTGGTTTATCTTTGCCCATTCCATGGGCGGAGCTGTCGCGTCCCTCCTGCTGGAGCAGGAACCGGCTCTGTTCACTGCGGCGGTTCTTTCCTCTCCCATGATCGCGCCGTCCACCCGGGGCGTTCCCGTTTCGCTTGCGTCTGCCCTTTCGTTCCTGGCGGACAAGGCAGGCAGGGGAAAGAAAAACCCTTTCTTTATGAAACCTTATGCCGGTCCGGAGGATTTCGAAACATCCTGTGCCACAGATCCGGAACGGTTTGCCTGGTATGACCGGATCAAAGCATCTGAACCCTTATTCCAAAATAGTGTGCCCTCTTACCGCTGGTCTCTGGAATCCCTTGGAGTCACTGGAAAGATCCTTGCGCCCGGACAGCCTGAAAAGATCACCTGTCCTGTCCTTCTGTTTTCGGCCGGTATTGATTTCAGCGTGCTTCCTGAACCGCAGGAACAGTTTATCAGCAGGATTCCCGGCGGACATCTGGTCCCGGTTCCTGAAGCCCGTCATGAAATATACCGTTCTGTCAACCATGTCCTTTTCCCCTGGTGGCATGAAGTGATCCTTTTCCTGAAGCAGCATCTTCCTGATCATTTATCCGAAGGAGGCGTCCGTTCTTGAAAACAGGCAGATCATTTGCGGTTATTTTTGCCGTCATCATGCTTCTTTTTGTATTGTTTGTCGCCTGGTACCTTCCTGCTGTCTGCCAGGTCCGTTTCCAGCTTGACGACGCGGGTAAAAGCCTGGAAACCAGCCGCGGGCGTGAACGCAAACAGCAGCATGAATATGATGAGGTTGTTGCCGCCATTCCGGAAGTTCAGGCGGAACTGGACAGTATCCTTCCCCTTTCCACCTCTGCCGCTGAAGAAGTGAAAAACCTGAAAGCGGAACGGAAACAGCTGCGTGAGAGAAAGAAGGAACTGGAAGCCGCTCAGAATACAGAAGCTGCGGAAGGAGATCAGTCCCATGAATAAGAAACTGTGTCTGATTCTTTGTTTTGTTCTCGCGTTTGCCCTTCTGGTAATGATCTTCTGTTCCGTAAATTATCTCAGTCTGAATAAACAGCTCATGAATATCCGTGACCAGGTTGCGGACAGCCAGAAAACATGGGAAGGAATTGCCGCTGAAAAAGAACTCCTCCAGCAGGACCTGAAAACGCTGAAGAATGAACTGAAGGAAGCAAATCTGTCCCTGACGGAATCTGAAGAAAGCGCTGAAAAACTCAAAGCGGATATTGAAACGCTTCAGAAGGAAATTGCGGAGCTGGAAAAAACGCGGCCCTGATGCCGTTTCAGTTTTCTTTACACATAAGGCTGCTTTCCCTGCCGGGAAATGCAGCTTTTTTCATCTCAAAGGAGAAAGAAAAACTATTGACATCAGCCGGCGGGCGTGATATATTATCTGACGTTGTCCGGTTCGGTTTGCTGCCGGCGGATGGCAAGAGGATATCTGGGTGTGGCGCAGTTTGGTAGCGTGCTTGAATGGGGTTCAAGAGGCCGGAGGTTCGAATCCTCTCACCCAGACTTTACAGCTTCCTGATTTTCAGGAAGCTGTTTTTTTACTGCTTTAGCGCTTTCCCCGTGCTTTGCTCCTTCCCTTTGATTCTTGTCATCCATGTTCTTCTGTTGTAAAATATAATAGTTATAAGTTTTTTGAAAGGAAGATTCCCGATATGACGAAACTGGAAACATCCCTTCTGGAAATTCTCCGGGAAGACTGCCGTATCCCGCTTGAAAAACTGTCTGTTATGACCGGCGCTTCCCTTGAGGAAGTCGCACAGGCTGTTGAAGATCTTGAAAAACGTAAAATCATTCTTCGTTACAGTCCCATGATCAACTGGGATAATACGGACCGTGAACGGGTGGAGGCCATGATCGAGGTCCGTGTTACGCCCCAGCGCGACATGGGTTTTGACGCCATCGCCCGCAGGATCTACCGCTTTGATGAGGTGAAAAGCGTTTACCTCATGTCCGGTTCCTATGACCTGCTTGTGCTGGTGGAAGCCCGGACGCTGAAGGAACTGGCGGCTTTTGTCTCCGCCAAGCTGTCCCCGCTTGAAACAGTAACGGGTACGGCCACCAGTTTTGTCCTGAAAAGGTACAAAGAAGAGGGTGTCGTTTTCGAAACGGATGATGCTGATCACAGGCTGGTGATTTCTCCATGAACTACAATCAGTATTTAAACAGCCGGATTGCTGCTGTACCGCCCAGTGGAATACGTCGTTTCTTTGATCTTGCCGCGTCCCGGAAAGACGCCATTTCATTGGGCGTGGGCGAGCCAGACTTTAAAACCCCTTATCAGTTTCGTGATGCCGCGATCAATTCCCTTATTGACGGTGAAACACAGTATACCGGCAATCG